>Ga0209777_10001000_pt1 | contig 43065 bp, 40 predicted proteins | sample FrelakmetHBP12HB_FD_187147 | JGI IMG/M metagenome (GOLD analysis project Ga0209777, IMG submission 187147) | Freshwater lake sediment microbial communities from the University of Notre Dame, USA, for methane emissions studies -HBP12 HB (SPAdes)... | ecosystem: Environmental > Aquatic >...
TCCGCTTCCGCGGCGATCCGGGCTGCCTCCGCTTCCGCGGCGATCCGGGCTGCCTCCGCTTCCGCGGCGATCCGGGCTGCCTCCGCTTCCGCGGCGATCCGGGCTGCCTCCGCTTCCGCGGCGGCGCGGCGGGCGGCCCGCGCCACCCGTTCGGCGGCCAGGCGGGCGGCCGACCAGCGCCACAGCCGGACGGTCGACCTGGCGGTATCCGGGATCAGCATCGCCACCAGGATCAGCGCGGCAACCCCGGCCAGGATGAGCTGCTCGACGTCCAGCGAGCCGTATACCCGCGCATCGCGCCACGTGAACGCGACCGCGAAACGCGCAGCGGCCCACAGCCCGAGCACGGTCACGTAGCGCCGCCAGCCGGTCAGGCAGAGCCAGTCGTGGCGCGGCGCCAGACCGGGCCTCACCACCGGCCCCCAGCGGCGAATTCGAAGGCGCAGCGGAAAAGGCAGGACGACGATGAAGACGGCCGCGGCCAGGATCAGACCGCCCTCCATCAGCTGGGAGGGCACGGCCGGGAAGATCGGGTTGAGACTGCCCCAGTCTCCCGAATGGACGTAGCGTGTTGCCCATGAGGCGGTCGAGTAGACTCCCTGCCCTTCGCCGCCGAGAGCCATCGCCAGCTTGCCCAGGCCGAGGCCGAGCAGGACCGGAACGGCGGCCACTCCCAGCCACCGGCCGACCGGCGCCGCGAGCAGGCGAGCCACGGCCATGGCCGTGAGCGTCCCGAAGACGACGGCCAGGGTCAGGCCGTATCCGCCCTGCGCCGGGTCCGTGATCGCACCCGAGGTGGCCTGGTAGTAGTCGAGGTGGATCAGGGCATAGTCCAGCCTCCCGCCGACAACGGCCCCGGGCACGGCCCCGAAGGCGATGAGGATCAGGTCGTCGCGGCGGAGCTTCGGCAGAGCGGCCCGGGCCGCTTCGTCCACCGCCGCGGCGCCGGCCCCGGCCCTCCCGGCGCCGATCGCCGCGAGCAGGAGGATGACGAGTACGGCTCCGGCCAGGGCGAGCGTCTCCAGCCGAATCGACAGGTCGAAGACCGTGGTCGAGGGGTCGAAGTCGAGACTGATGCTTCCTAACACTCGGCGAGTGTACCGGCACAGGCGCCGGTCGTTGGGGTCACCGGCATCGCTGTCGGCTGGCCGACAGCGCTACTGTCGCCTGGCTGCTCCTTCGAGCGGCAAGTCCGTGGCTTCATACGTATATCGGATGAGGACCTGGGAACATCCCGGGATCTCGCCGTATCAAATGGGGGTTCGCCCGATGTGCGGCAACAACCGCCACCGAGGGGGATCGGACGGGCGACAGGCGCTGGTCCCGGAATCCCGGGGGGCCGGGACCGGCGCTCTGCAGCTTGATTGGACCAGGGAAGCCCCGGCAGGACGGGACCGCCGGGGCTTCCCTATTGCCCCGCCGCCGGCAGGCCGGCGTCCGCCGCCGGATCCCCGGGACAGGTTCGACTGATCAGCCCGCGGCGTTCTTCATGGTCGCGACCAGGTCCCTGACCGAACCGGCCGAGGCCTGGAGGGCCGCCTGCTCGTCGCTGGTCAGGGCCACCTCGATGATCCTCTCCACGCCAGAGGCGCCCAGGATGATCGGCACGCCCACGACCAGGCCGTCGATGTCGTACTCGCCGCGCAGCAGGACGGCACAGGGCAGAACCCGCTTCCGGTCGTTCAGGATCGAGTCGACCATGTGGAGGACCGACGAAGCCGGCGCGTAGAAGGCGCTGCCGGACTTGAGCAGGGCCACGATCTCGGCGCCGCCGTTGCGGGTTCGCTGGACGAGAGCCTCGATGCGCTCGGGCTTCATGAGCTCGGGCAACGGGATTCCGGCAACCGTCGAGAGCCGCGGCAGCGGGACCATCGTGTCGCCGTGACCGCCCAGCACGAACGCCGAGACGTCGGACGAGGAGACGCCCAGGTCCTGGGCGATGAAGGTCCGGAAGCGGCCGCTGTCCAGGACGCCCGCCATACCGATGACACGCTCGCGGGGGAAGCCGCTCGCCTCGAGCGCCACGTGGACCATAGCGTCGAGAGGGTTGGTCACGATGACCAGGATCGCGTCCGGGGAATAGTGGACGGCCTGGCTCACGACGCCACGGACGATTGCGGCGTTCTTGATCAGGAGGTCGTCACGGCTCATGCCCGGCTGCCGAGCCAGGCCTGCCGTCACCACGACCACGTCCGACTCGGTCGTGTCGGCATAGTCGTTGGTGCCGTAGATCATCTGGTCGTGGTGCTGGAGCGGGGCCGACTCGGCGAGATCGAGGGCCTTGCCCTGGGGCAGCCCTTCCACGACGTCGATCAGGTAGACGTCGGCCACGCCCGCTTCGGCGATCCTTTGAGCCGCGGTCGCGCCGACGTTCCCGGCGCCGATGACCGTTACCTTGCGACGACAAACAGGCATCTGTTTCTCCCTCTTGTGGGACGCCGGCGGAGGGAGCCGGCGCGAGACCGATCGCTGCCAGTGGCCGGCGCTCGCAGCTGGCCGGCCGACAGGGCGGATGTTAGTCGGGTCGGCCCCAAAGCGGGGCCTCGGTGCCTACCCGAACTCGTAGGCCCCGGCAGGCGAGACACGGCGGTCTTCCACCGGGCCCAAAGCTTCCGCCGGTCAGACGGCGGCGATCGCCGTCTTCATCTGGTCCAGCCGTGCGGCCAGCGCCGCGGGCAGCTTTGGGCCGAACCTGGCGTAGTGGTCGGAGATCGCGTCGGCTTCGGCAACCCACGCCGCCGGGTCCACGTCGAAGAGGGCCGCAAGGTCCGCCGAGGTGACGTTCAGGCCGGTCGTGTCGATCGCACCGGGCGCCGGCAGGAAGCCGATCGGCGTCGAGATCGCGTCGTCCTCGCCGGAGCACCGGCCGAAGATCCATTCGATGACGCGGCTGTTCTCGCCGAAGCCGGGCCACATGAAGCGGCCGTCTGCGTCCTTGCGGAACCAGTTCACCAGGTAGATGCGCGGCAGCTGGGCGCCGGCCTTCCGGCCCATGTCGAGCCAGTGGCCCCAGTAGTCGGCCATGTTGTAGCCGCAGAACGGCAGCATCGCGAACGGGTCGAAGCGCAGCTTGCCGATGGTGCCGAAAGCGGCCGCCGTCATTTCCGAGCTCATGATCGAGCCCAGAAAGACGCCGTGCTCCCAGTCGAAGCCTTCGCGAACGAGGGGCACGTTGGCGGCCCGGCGGCCGCCGAACATGATCGCGTCGATCGGCACGCCGGCCGGATCCTCCCAGTTGGGAGCGATGGCCGGGTCCTGGCCCGCCGGAGCGGTGAAACGGGCGTTGGCGTGAGCGGCGGGCTTGTCGCCGCCGGGGGCCCAGTCGTGGCCGGTCCAGTCGATCAGGTGGGCCGGCGGCTCCTTCGTCAGGCCTTCCCACCACACGTCGCCGTCGTCCGTCAGGGCGCAGTTGGTGTAGATGCAGTTGGCGTACAGCGTCCGGATCGCGTTGGCATTGGTGAACATGCTCGTGCCGGGCGCGACGCCGAAGAAGCCGGCCTCCGGGTTGATGGCGTATAGCTTGCCGTCCGTCCCGAACTTCATCCAGCAGATGTCGTCGCCTATCGTCTCGACCTTCCAGCCCGGGATCGTGGGCTCGAGCATGGCCAGGTTGGTCTTGCCGCAGGCCGACGGGAAGGCGCCGGTCATGTGCTTCACGCGGCCGTCCGGCGCGGTGACCTTGATGATCAGCATGTGCTCGGCCAGCCAGCCTTCGTCGCGGGCGATGACCGAGGCGATGCGCAAGGCGTAACACTTCTTGCCGAGGAGGGCGTTGCCGCCGTAACCGGATCCGTACGACCAGATCTGGCGCGTCTCGGGGAAGTGGACGATGTACTTCGTGTCCGGATCGCACGGCCAGACGACGTCCTTCTCGCCGGGCTGGAGCGGCTTTCCGACCGAGTGAACGGCCGGCACGAATTCGCCTGTCTTGACGATCTCGGCCAGGGCCTGCTCGCCCATGCGCGTCATGATCCGCATGTTTACCACGACGTACGGCGAGTCGGTGATCTCGATGCCGAGGCGTCCGATCGGCGAGCCGACCGGGCCCATCGAGAACGGGATCACGTACATGGTCCGGCCGCGCATCGAGCCGCGGAGGAGGTCGTTCAACGTCGCGCGCATCTCGGCCGGCTCGCGCCAGTTGTTCGTCGGTCCGGCGTCCTCCTCCTTCTCGGAGCAGATGAAGGTCCGGTCCTCGACGCGGGCGACGTCGGAGGGGTCGGAGCGGGCCAGGAAGCTGTTCGGGCGGAGATCGGGGTTCAGCCGGATGAAGGTCCCCGCATCGACGAGCAGCCGGCAGAGGCGAGCGTTCTCCGCCTCCGAGCCGTCGCACCAGTAGATCGCGTCGGGCGTGGTCAGAGCCGCAACCTCGTTCACCCACCGAACGATGGGATGCGCCGCAGCAAGACCCTGCGGTTGCCCTTCAACCCTGGCGCCGATCGTAGTCACCGTTGTCTCCTAGCTGTCACGCGGGCATGGCCCGCGTCGCGCCGCACAGGCCACTTGGGCCGGCACCGGCTGGATCGGCGGGGCGAAATTCTGTCTAGAGTTGCGACGGTATTAGGGACGGAGGAATTGTACGGAGCCGGACGGCACTCGCGCAAACGAGGCCCAGAAGGCGGCCGGCGGCGGCCACCCGGTCGGGGCAGCGCCGGCTCCTGCCCTTTGGGGTGGTATGCGGCGGGCATACGATTCGGAGGCTCTCGACTCGCTCGGGGCCGGTGCTGCGCCTGCCGGCGGGCCGAGCAGCAGCGGAGACGTCCCATGATCGCTTTCCTCATCGAACTCGAGAACCGTTCCGGCTCGGCAGCCAAGGTCACGGAGGCGATCGCCGACCGCGGTATCAACATCACCGGTGGTGCCGGGATCGGGGGCGGGAGCCGCGGGTACCTCGCCGTAGCCACGAACGATGAGACTGCCACGCGGCGGGTCCTCATCGGCGGCAGCTTCAAGTTCCGGGAGATCGAGATCGTGCCCCTCACGATCGCCGACGTGCCCGGCTCGTTCGCGAAAGCATGCCGGGCTCTTGCCGATGCCGGCATCAACATCGAGGCCGCCTTCACGATGACGGGCACGGCCGAGAAGAACACGATCGCCTTTGCGACCGACGATCCGGTGAAGACCCGCTCGATCTTCAGCAAGAAGTCCCTCGCGAGAACGACCCGCTAGCCCGGCAGACCCGCATTCGGCCGAAGGCCCCGGGGCAAAGCGCGCCGGGGCCTTCTTCTGTGCTTGTATCCCTGCCGCGGAAGCTAGGTCGCGGCCGCCGGCTCGACCTGCTGCGTGGGTCCTTGGTCGGCCTCGTCAGATGATCCGGCCGGAGCGTCCGGGTGGCGGCGAACCCACCAGTGCCGAATGAAGATCGTGACGATCGCCGCGGCCGCGGCACCCAATCCGATCAGCTGGGCCGTGGCCAGGCCGAAGATCGTCCAGTTCCAGCCGCCCCGGAAGGTCTCGAGGATGCTTCGTTCGACGCCGTACCAGACCAGGTACAACAGGCCCACGTCGCCGGCTATGAGGATCCGGCCGCGGGCCGTGAAGCGGCGCCACAGGAAGAGGAGCACGAAGACGCCGAGCAGGCTCAGCATCGATTCGTAGAAGAAGAGCGGGATGAAATGGGCGTCCACCGGGGTGGTGCCGCCCTGTGCCGGGCAGGCGTACTGGGCCACCCTGTACTGGCACTGGATGGCGATGCCCCAGGGCAGGTTGGTCGGCGGGCCGTACAGCTCCTGGTTCATGAAGTTGCCCCAGCGGCCGACGGCCTGGGCGAGCAACACGCTCGGGACGATGAGGTCGCCCCACTTCCAGAACGACTCGTGGAAGTGGCGAGTCAGCCAGATGATGGCGATCATGCCGGTGAGGACGCCGCCGTAGATCCCGAGGCCGCTGTACGGCGGCAGGAAGATCTGGGCGATGTGGTCCTTGTAGTCGAGCCCGGTGGACCACTGATCGATCACGTGGTAGGCCCGCCCTCCGATCAGCGCCGCGATAGCCACGATAATCAGGCTGTCCGTGAGGACGTCGGTCCGAAGCCCGCGCTGCCTGGCGAGCCGGAACAGCAGCCACGCCGCCGCCAGAATCGCGGCCACGTAGCCGATGCCGTACCAGCGGATCTCGAGCGGGCCTACGGCAAGGGCTATCGGGTTGGGGGTGAAGTCGATCATGCACTACCTGTGAATGTATCCCAGGGGTTTGGGCGCCTTGCGGGAAGGCTACCAGAACGATACAGGGAGGCGCCCCCTCCGGGGGCCGGGATCGTCGGCAACCCGCGGAGCGACGCGCCTACCCGAACATCTCGCGTTGCCCGGGAGCCGGGGTTTGCCGGCGTCCGCCAGAGGTTCACCGGAGGTCGCCCAGAGTCCTAATCCAGTAGAGAACGGCATTCTGGTTGTCCCCCGCGGACCGGGTTTGTCCGGTGCCGTCCACCTGGCCGATCTGCTGCCAAATCTGCGGCCGGACCTAGGGCGACCAGCCCGGCCCTATTCCGCGCCCAATCAGCGAAGAGCTCGCCTTGCTCGGCGCCTTCAGCACTTGCACGCCTACACCCGGGCAGTTCGGGACTATGGCAGAAGCGGTCGACGGTGCCGCGAATCCACTAACCTGATGTTCACGCAACCCCGAGCAGCCGACCACGAGGGATGAGCATCCAGCCGGAGGGATCTTGGGGTTTGCTTTCGGCGTGAGGCGGCGTAGCAGGAGGCAGATGCCGTGGCTTTCCCAAAGAGATTCCTACGACGGGTGAGAGACTTCCTCGCAGCCCCCGCACTGGAAGCGATTCGAAGCCTGCCGCTGGGTCCTGATGCTGGAACGCAGATCCAACTGATGTTGACCTACCGGAGGCTGGTGGAGGAGAACCGACCTCTACCAGGGGTGAGCGAGATTGGTTTCAAGTGCCACTCTCAGACCGACGAGGATGGAATCCTTGTGTTCCTCTTCTCGATCATCGGGATTGCCGAGAAGTCGTGCGTCGAGATATGCGCGGGCGATGGGATTGAGTCAAACACAGCCAACTTGATCCTCAACCACGGCTGGCACGGGCTCCTCGTCGATGGCGACAGGGCGAAGGTCGAGCGCGGAACCAGCTACTTCGCGAGATCACCGCACACCTATGTCTACCCCCCATAGTTCGTTTGCTCGTGGGTAACGCGGGGATCTGTCAACGAGATCCTATCGGACAATGGCTTCTCGGGCGAGATCGATCTTCTCTCGTTGGACCTCGACGGCATCGACTATTGGATCTGGGAGGCGATCGAAATGGTTTCGCCGCGGGTCGTGGTGCTCGAATATCAGAACATCCTCGGGCCCGAAAGGTCCTGGACCGTCCCCTACGCCGACGACTTCTCGGCGCGCAACTACCCCAAGACGGATGGGACTCCCGACTTCTGCGGTGCGTCGCTGTCAGCCTTCGTCAAGCTGGGCCGGCGAAAGGGCTATCGCCTCGTCGGCGTGAACCGCTATGGGTACAACGCGTTCTTCGTGAGGAACGACCCGGGTGGCGACCTTCTTCCGGAGATTCAGGCATCGGACTGCTTCACTCATCCCCAAACGGTTTGGGGCATGCGCGAGCGTTTCCCCAACGTCAAGGATCTGCCGTGGGTCGAAGTCTGAGTGCTTTACCTGTGACTGTACCCCAGCGGTCGGACGCCGGACGAAAGCCGTGCCGGGAAGGGTACCAAATGGGCCCGGGCAAAGGGCGCAGTCCCCGACGCAGCCGCGCGAGCTGACTGGTCGGAGCCGGGATCGTCGGCGGGTCGCAAGGCCGGGGCCAGGGCGAGACTAGCGAACGCCGCTTGTCGGCGGTTTCCGGCTGCGCGGGGAGCAGCCGTCTGGCACGCCCTGGGGCCAGCGCCTTCCGTCAGCTCGGCAGATACAGGATCTTCATGTCGTAGACCATCATGTGCAGATCGATCGTGTTGTTCTGGCCCGACTTGGTGTCCATGTAGAAGATCACTCCGACCGGCCAATCCAAGGCGGCTACCCAGCCGTTGTCGGCCGCGAACGTGGAGAGGGAATCGAGGCCGCTGACCCTCCCGTTCCAGACTATGTCCCAATCGGTCGATCCGTTAGCGTTGCTCGCGATCTCGAGCGTGTGATCCGCCTTGGCCAGACGGGCCCAGTAGGCGATGCCCTTGCTGAAGGCGAAGCGGTCTTCTGTGTACTGAGACGCATCCGTGATCTTCCAGCCCTGCTTCGTTGGCTCGATTGCCTGGCCAGTCGTCAGGTCGTGCTGGTAGGTGACGAGCGTGGCCGTACCATCGCTGTTGGCCGTGTACGAGGCGTCGAACAGAACGCCATCGGAAGCCTGCAGGTGGCCGTCGCAGCCGGCGCTGAGCTGCGTATCGTGCCCCGGATTGCTGCCCAGATCCTCCTTACGGAAGACGCTGTCCGTGTTGCGGAGATGGAACGGGTCCCAGACCGGGGTATTGGCGAAGTAGTAGGTGTTGCCGACGACCGCCGAGCAGGCCAAATCGATTTGCATGGCGATATTGGTGTCAGAGATCCACGGGGCGCCCCCAGTGCGCCGTCGCGGGTCGGTTTCACCGATACTGGTGTCCGTGTCCGACTGATGCACGATGAAGAACCGATCGTCGACCACGTACGGGTAAATGTGCGAAGCCGCGTAGTCAGGGCTGTAGTTGGTAGCGACCGCGTCGGCGTACGTCCGCTGCGGCAGGTACCGGATGATCGTCTGGCCCGACGACTTGATGGTGACCCCGGCGCCCCCTACGTTGTACTGGGTGGCCGACGACGAGGTGGCGAAGAACAGGATCGGCGTGCCGGTCAGGGGCGGCACCGTCGGCTCGGGGCTCCCCGCCCCCGAGGCAGTTGCCGGCGACGCCGTGGCGGGGTTGTGTCCAGTCGGGGCACCACCCGTCCCCGGAAAGACGGAGGGCAGCACGATGCCGTTCGAGCATCCCGCGCCAGCCCCAGCTACCGCAAGCGCCACGATCAGCGGCAGGCAGCGTCTCACGCTCATCTGCGCGCTCCCGATCTCGGGCGTCGCGCCGCGGTCGAAGCGGCCGGGCGAACCGGCGTCTCGGCTGAATTCTAGCGTCGGCCATCTGTGGGGTAAACGTGTGTTCTTGCCCGTCACGGCCGGCGTTGGCAAGCACCACAGGTGTCGAAAGCCCCCGACGCGGCCGGTCCAGCTGTCACGGCGTAGCCGACTAGCGGAGCGGAGGGACGGACGAACGACAGCCTACGTCGCTGGTACGAACCCGCAGGTGACTTGGGTAGCCTTCAGGTGTGGTCGGACAGTGTACCGGGCCGCTGGGTTCGACTCGCACAGATGGCGCGATCCGTATACTGGCCGGGACGTCGGACCGTCCCGGCCTCTCTGGCGGGCGACGGCAACCGCGTCAAGCGACACCTCGTGGACAACCGCCCCACGGAAGGGCCCGAAATGCCGTTCTACTTCTTCTTCGGACTTCTCGGCCTGGTCATCGGCGGCCTGCTGACGTGGTTCTTCCTGGCCGATCACCCGTTCGAGTCGCTCGAGACGCCGGGCGGTCCGGTCGATCTCCTGGAGGCCGGTCTGCTGGCCAAGGAACTGGCGGCCGACGGCATCGAGATCGACGAGACGACGATCGTGCGGCTGCTCAACCTGCACGGCGCCTACGTCGACGGCCGGATCCGGGAAGCCCAGGTCGCGGCCGAAGCCGAGCGGATCGACGCCGACCTCAGGCAGGCCCGGCAGGAGAAGGCCGGGGGCGACGCCGGCTGACCGATCCGTCGTGCTGCCCGCCGCGCGGCGGTCGCGTCGCTAGGCCACGGTTCCCGAGTGGAGAGCCACGGAGCCGAGGGTGAGCCGCTTGAAGGTGACTTCCTGCAGGCCCACCCGGCGCATCGTCGCCGCGATCTCCTCCGGCGCCGGGAACCCCTCCAGCGAGCTTGGCAGGTACACGTAGGCCGCGCGCCGGCGAAAGAGGGTCCCGATCAGCGGTGCCGTCACGCGGAACAGGCCGACGTAGACCCGGCCCATGAACCGGGGCCGGGGCACCGACAGCTCCAGGCAGACGACCCGTCCCCCACTCCGCACGGTTCGAGCCATCTCGCGGAAGCCGTCCTCGAAGCTGGCCAGGTTGCGCAACCCGAAGGCGATCGTAGCCGCGTCGAACGAGCCGTCCGCCACCGGCAGGGCCAGGGCGTTGCCGAGTACGAACTCCACTCCGGGCATCTCACCGAATGCGCGCCGGGCCTCGTCGAGCATGGCCGGTGAAAGGTCCACGCCGACGACGCGCCCCTCGGGCCCGACCGCTCCGGCCAGGGCCGCCGTCAGCTTGCCCGTGCCACAGGCCACGTCCAGGGCGGAGCCGCCCTTCGACAGGCGAGCGGCGCGAACGGCGGCCCGCCGCCATCGGCCGTCCATGCCCGCCGTCATGAGCGTGTTCATCCGGTCGTAGACGGGCGCGATGGAGTCGAACATGGTCGTGACGCTGGGCTCGGGCACGGTGTTGCCCGTCCGGCTCGCCTCCCGGGCCTCCGCCTCCGCCCGGGCTGCCTCGGAGTCCGTGTCGTGAACGCCTGTCACGAGTTCGACGGGCCCGACAGCTGGTCCGACTCGCGCGCCAGCCGCAGCGGACGCCGTTCGAAGGCGCTCGAGAAGACGACCTGTGTCTCGGTCGTGAAGACGTGGGCGACCTGCTGGATCGAATGGAGCACCCGCTCGAGGTGTCGCGTGTCCGTCGCCCGGACCTTCAGCAGGTAGTCGGCCTCGCCGGCGAGGTGGTGGCACTCCTCGATCTCGTCGATGGCGACGAAGTCGCCGGTCATGTCCGTCGCGATGGTGCCCGGTACCTGCTTGATGAAGATGAAGGCCAGCACGCCGTATCCGAGAAGCGTCGGATCCAACTGGGCGGAATAGCCGCGGATCACGCCTCGGGCCTCGAGCTTCTTGACGCGCTCGTGAGCCGAGGGCCCGCTCATGCCGACCGTCTGCCCGACCTCCGCGTAGGACTCGCGCCCATCGCGCTGCAGGAGCTCGAGGATTCGAGCGTCGGTGTCGTCGATCCGTTCGAATGAACCCATTCTCGTCTGCGTCCTCGGGCCGAAAGCATGAGACGTCCCTGTACGCCTCGGCATTCAGCCTAGCCGATCCCGGCGGAATCCACAGGCGGAGACCCGGCTATTCACGTCCCGTGCAGGCCCTCCGGCTACCAGCGGTAGCCCCGACCGCGCGCCTTCTTGCCGCACGTGCCTGCCGGAAGGTGGGCCTCCAGGCAGGTGACGCCCTTGGCCCCGACGACGGCATCGTGCGGGATATTGGCCGGCAGGTCGAGCCGCTCTCCGGGGCCGAGCACGAAGCCGACCCCGTGGCCGCTCAAGCCGAACGTGATCGAGCCTTCGACCGCCACGACCACCTTGTCGTATTCGTGGACGTGCTGCTCGTATCGTTCGCCCGGAAGGTTCGACCAGGCGGAGGCCATCAGGCCCTCGGCCAGAAGTCTCGCCTCGATGCTCGCTCGATCAACCCGGCTCATCTCGGCTGCGCTCCCGGTGTAGCGGCGTTTGGTGGCGTAACGCCTTGACGATCGTCCCGAAGCCGGGGGCTTGTCCTTCGCCCCTTCTCCGGCCCTGGCATGGTTACCTGATTCCGCTCGAGGGCGATCCGGTCGGAGGACGGGGGCAGGTCGGGAGCCGCCTGCCGCCAGGCCGCGTCGGCGGCCGCATCTCGAGCATCAGTTCCCGTGGCGACCACGGCGAAGATGGCCAGCCCCACGACGAAGCCAACCGCGGCCGCGATCTCGCGGGTGGCGTGGAGAGAGACGAAGAGGAATGCCCCGAGCGGTACCCCAACGAGGGCCGCCGCCATCAGGCCCCTGACACGCTGCAAGTGCTCTCCTCACGCGGATCTGGACGCGCACAAGGAACGGGCTCATTGCCAGAAGTGCCCGATGAGCCGCCGTCCAGTGGACGAACCGGCCCGGCGCCTCGATGACCACGCCATCGCGGCGTTCCTGCCTGCGCCGCCATCGTACCGCTACACTCCGAAGGTGCGCACCGGCGCCGCGCAATCGACGGCTTCGGTGCTCCTGCCGGGCCGCGGACGGGCGCCGGCTGCAACGACGCAAGGCCCGACCATCCTCCGAGCTCCCCGCCACACCGAGACGATGAAGCCGCTCCGATACCTCTCCGCCGCAGAAGTGGCGCTCGCGATGCCGCCCCTGGCCGAGCGGCTGGTCCTGGCCGAGCGGACGATGCGGGCCCTCGGCGACACCGCCGAGCTGCCGCCCAAGATCGGGGTCCATCCCCGGCAGACCGGCTCGCTGGCCCAGGCCATGCCCGCACTGCTCAGGGGAGAGGCACCGGACGGCTCCGCCGATCTGATAGGCGCGAAATGGATCGCCGGCTTCCCGGAGAACCCGCGCCTCGGACTGCCCGCCTACCACGCCCTGGTCCTGCTAAACGACCCCGTGACCGGCGTGGCGCTGGCGGTCATGGACGCGGCCACGATCACGGCCGGGCGAACAGCCGCCGCAAGCGGAGTGGCGATCCGCCATTTCCTGCCGGGGGACGTGGGGCCTGCCGGCGCGCAGCCGGCGAGCGAGCCGGCGCGCGTCGGGATCCTCGGGGCAGGCGCCCAGGCTCGAAGCCACCTGGACGTCCTCGGACGCCTGCTGCCCGGGTGCACGGTTGGGCTCACCGACGTTGACGGTGCGCGGGCTGCGGCACTGGCCGGGGAGGCGGCCGCGGTCGAAGGGATTGGCTCGGCCGAGGCGGTCTCGAGCGTGCGCGAGGCCGTCGAGTCGGCTGACGTGGTCGTCTCGGTGATCTCGTTCGGGCCGGACCGGCAGGCGCTGGACCCGGCCTGGCTAGGCCCCAGGACGCTCTTCGTCGCCGTCGACTACGACATGCAGGCCCCGGCCGCTCTGGCGCGCGAGTCGTTCTTCGCGGTGGACGATCGCGGCCAGTTCCTGGCGACTCGCTCCGGCTCCGTCTTCGCCGGCTACCCAGAACCGGATGCCACGCTCGGGGAGTTGCTTCGCGGCGAAGGGTCGGCGGGGAGCGGGCGGCCGGGACGCGCCGCGGGACGCGTGCTAGTCACCCACCTGGGCGTGGGCCTGGCGGACGTGGTATTCGCCTCGGCCATCCTGGAGCGAGCGGAGCGTCTCGGCCTGGGCCGGCTCCTGCCCCGCTGAGGCAGGCGGGCCACCCGTGGCCCGGTCGTAACGCGTTAGCGGTTGACCTCGAGTGGTCCCTCGGGAACCTCGATCAGGACCCTGTCGCCCTCGACCACGACCGGATACACGGCGAGAGGCAATTCGGCCGGCGTGTCGATGACTTCGCCGTCGATGAGCGAGAAGCGCGACAGGTGGAGCGTGCACATGATCGAGTCGCCGGTCATCAAGCCCCGGTCCAACTCGAAGTACTCGTGCGAGCAGATACCCTGCGTGGCTTGGAACGTCCCGCCGAGGTTCGTAACGAGGACCAACTCGTCACCCACGTCGCAAAGCTTCATGGTGCCTGGCGGGACATCATCCGCCGCGCACAGGTCGATGCGGCGGCGATCGCCGGGGGCCCCCGTCATGGCTTCCTCAGGCCACGGCGGCGGGTGCCGCCGCGGGCCGGCCGACCACCCTGGCGTTCCACTTCGCTTCCAGCAGTTCACGCAGCAGATCCCGGGCCGACTCGAGCGGCACGCGGGCGACCACGGGCTCCAGGTAGCCCAGGACGATAGCTCGCCTGGCATCTTCGGGCTCGAGGCCACGGCTCTCCAGGTAGAAGAGCTGCGACTCGTCGATCGGGCCGACGGAGCTGGCGTGGGCGACGCGGCGGCAGTCCGGCTGGTCGATCTCCAGGCTGGGGATCGCCACCGAGCGGGCCTGCCGCGACAGCAGCATGGCGAACTCGCCGATGTAGCTGTCCGTGCCGTGGGCGGTGTGCTCGATCGTCGCCAGGCCCTTCATGTAGACACGTGACTTGTCCGCCAGCGCGCCCTTCGAAAGCAGGTTGCCGGTGGTGTCCTCGCCGACGTGGCGCGTGTAGGACGTCAGGTCGAAAAGCTGGTCGGCCGAACCGAAGACGATCTCGGCCTGCTCGACCGCCGAGCCGTTGCCCTCGAGGAAGTTGTCGATTCGACTGCGGACGACCCGGCAGCCCAGCTGGGCCAGGGCCCAGCGAACCGTCGCTCCCCGACCGAGCACGGCCGACCGATGCTGGAAGGCGACCTGCCGCAGCGAGAGGTCCTGCAAACCGGCGAACGATAGCGTCGAACCCGAGCCCAGCTGGACTTCGGTTGTGCCGGCGAAGAAGGCCTGGGCGTCGGTCGCGGCCGACTCCGAGCCGTCCGCCGAGACCTGCTCCTCCACTACGGAGATCTCCGCGTCCTCACCGAGGGAGATGACGGTTCGAGTCAGCAGGGCAGTGTCCGGCGCGCCGACGATCCAGCGCATGAAGACCGGTAACTCCAGGCGGACGCCGTCCGGGACGTGGAGGAGCAGCCCATCGGACCACAGGGCCCGGGTCATCTGGGCGAGCTTGTCGTTCTCGGGCAGCGCGCAGCCGCCCTCGAGGAGGCGACGCATCAGCTCCGGGTCGCGGGCGCGCAGGTCCGCCAGTGTCTCCAGGATGACGCCCGCGGCGTGGGCCTCCTGCGATAGCACCAGCGCCGTGACGCGGTTCTCACTGATCTCCGCGTACGCGGACGCTCCCTCGGGAAGCAGCTTCGCGGCGGCCGCACCCGAGGCCACGACCGCCGGACCCGCGTACGGCCGCGCGGCGGCAAGCCGGGCATTCCGAAGATCCACGTACGTGGTGTATAGAGGGTTCGTCTCGATCGGGAGGGCGTCGAAGGAGCGAAGCCCCTCCAGCCGGTCGGCGAGCAGCCACTCCGGGTCGGCCGCAGCCCCGGCGGTGCGCCGCACCGTGGCCTCGTCGACGAAGGAGAGAGTCAGGTCGGACGGGCCCTGGCGGGCGGGGGCGGGCGGCTTGAGGGCGGCCTCCGCCTCGGGTTGAGCCGTCATCCTAGCGAACCCTCCATCTCGAGCTTCACCAGCCGGTTGAACTCGATCGCGTACTCCATCGGGAGTTCCTTGGTGAAGACTTCGAGGAAACCCTGGACGACCAGGTTGGTGGCCTCGTTCTCGGTGAGCCCGCGGCTCATCAGGTAGAAGACCTGGTCCTGGCTGATCTTCCCGACGGTGGCCTCGTGGGTCATCGTCGTGTCGTCTTCCTGGATGTCGATGTACGGGTACGTGTCCGAGCGGCTGCCTTCGTCGAGCAGCAGCGCGTCGCAGCGGACGCTGGCAACAACGCCCGTCGCCCCGGGCACCACCTTCAGCTGGCCACGGTACGTGGTCCGGCCGCCGTCCTTCGAGATGGACTTGCTGATGATCCGGCTGCGCGTGTTGGGGGCGAGGTGGATGGCCTTGGCGCCGGTGTCCTGGTGCTGGCCCTTGCCCGCGACGGCGACCGAGATGACCTCGGCCGTGGCGCCCTCGCCGCGGAGCCAGATACTCGGATACTTCATCGTCAGGCGGGACCCTGTATTCGCGTCTATCCACTCGACCGTGGAGTTGGCGTGGGCGTGGGCCCGCTTGGTCACGAGGTTGTAGACGTCGTTGGACCAGTTCTGGATCGTGGTATAGCGGACCTTCGACCCCGGCAGGGCGATGACCTCGACGACTGCGGCATGGAGCGCGTCTGTCGTGTAGATGGGCGCAGTGCAGCCCTCGATGTAGTGGACCTTGGCGCCCTCGTCCACGATGATCAGCGTCCGCTCGAACTGGCCGGTGTTCTCGGCGTTGATGCGGAAGTAGGCCTGCAGCGGCAGCGGGACCTCGACGCCCTTCGGCACGTAGACGAACGACCCGCCGGACCATACGGCGCTGTTCAAGGCCGCGAACTTGTTGTCCTCGGGCGGGACGACCGTGGCGAAGTACTTCTTGAAGAGTTCCGGATGCTCCTTCAGACCCTGGTCCGTGCCCATGAAGACGACGCCGATCTTGGACAACTCCTCGCGGACGCTGTGGTAGACGACTTCCGAGTCGTACTGCGCGCCAACGCCGGCCAGGAACTTGCGCTCAGCTTCCGGGATGCCGAGGCGCTCGAAGGTCTTCTTGATCTTGTCCGGGACGTCGTCCCAGGACTTCTCCTCACCCTGCGACGCCTTGCGGTAGTAGACGATCTTGTCGAGGTCGATCTGGTTGAGGTCGCCGCCCCACTGCGGCATCGGCCGCGACAGGTAATGCTCGTAGGCGCGAAGGCGGAAGTCGAGCATCCAGGCCGGCTCGCCCTTGATCCGGCTGATCTCCTCGACCGTCTCCCGAGTCAGGCCGTGCTTGGTCTCCTCGAGGTACTGGACGTCGTCGTGGAAACCGAACTTGTATTCGCTGGAGACGATCTCCGGGCTGGTCGCCATGACGCTCCTTGGAGACGGGGCGGCGGTCCTGCGGAGGGGGGGCGCCGGACCGCCGCGAGGGTGGTTTCTAATTCCGACTCATATTATCGGGATTACCGTCGGCGGCGTCAATCGCGGCCAGGTTTGGCCGCGCGCCGATCGATCTGGGCCATGCGCTCTCGCACCATCCGCTCCACGAGGTCCCTCGGGATGGGGTGCTCAGGGGTGAACTGGAGCGTGCCTTTCGAGGTGGCGAAGCTGGCGAGTTCGCGCTGGTAGGTCTCGATCAGCTCGGCGCTCATCGGGAAGAAGGAGCAGTGGGCCTTGAAGGCGGCGTAAGAGACGAGCGCCCGGCCGCGATACCGGAAGGCCGGCATGCCGTAGCTGATCGTCTCCTCGGCCCCGGGAGCAACCGCGGCGATCGTCTCCCGGAGAGTCTGCAGAGCGGCGCGCTGGTCGGCCGCCAGTCCCGCCAGCGTGGCATCGATCCGTGCGGTGGCACTCGCCGGATTGGTCATGGGGCGTCCTCCAGGAGTTCTCGAACGCTGGGCTGCAATGATGGCGGCCCGGTCCCGGCTCGAGGTGCCGCCGCCTTCGCCGAGCTGGGCGGAGACTCCTCTGTCCGACCGAACCGTGCTATTCTGCCGCCCTCCGGTGGTTGACGCCTCCACCCCGCCGTGCCGCGCCAGCCCTCGAATCCCGGACGCCCGCGGGTTGCGCCGTTGCGGCCCTGGGCCCCTCTCGTGGAGCGCGCAGGGGTCGTCGCGACCACTCCCGACAGATCTCGCCGGGTCGCGGTCCGCGGCCGAAGGCTTGGCCCGCCCCGCGGCACGACGAATGAGGAACCCTATTGAAGCGATTCTCGCCGGCGGCGATCCTGGTCATGACGGCAGCCCTGCTTCTCGCCATCGATGCCGCGATCCTCGTCGTGCCGAATGCGCTGGCCGATCCGTCGGCGACCGCGTCGCCGGCAGTCAACGCCTCAGCGGACGCCGGCCTGCTCGCCGACGCTTCCCCGACGCCCCACTACGAGTATGCGACGTGGTTCCCGGCCACCACCGAGAACGTCTACATCCCGACCTTCACGCCCGGACCGGCAACGCCCACACCGGCGCCGACGGCCAAGCCGACGCCCGCTCCCACGTACAGGGACACTGTCTGGAACGCCCGGACCTACGTGAAGAACCGCATCGGCGCGGCGGGTTACGACTGCATCAACGCCATCTGGACTGCGGAGTCGGGTTGGAATCCGCTCGCCAAGAACACGCACTCGGGGGCATACGGCATCCCGCAGGCTCTGCCGGGATCCAAGATGGCCGCCTTCGGTTCGAACTGGCGATACAGCCCTTTGACCCAGGTGAAGTGGGGTCTCTGGTACGTCACCAACCGATACGGATCGGCCTGCGGCGCATACGCCTTCTGGCAGGCCAACGGCTGGTACTGAGCCCGAGGCACCTGAGATAGGTCCCGAAGCCGCCGCGCCGGAACGGCCGACCTTTTTTGATCGGATCTGGACCGCCCGCCCGGGCTATGGCACGCTGACCCTGAACGGCCGCCCGAGAAGCAGCGGTCATCCAGGCAGCGAAGGGGTTTGTCATGGAGTCGTGGCCGGGCCGGCCCTATCCGCTCGGGGCAACACCCGGTCCGGACGGCACCAACTTTGCCGTCGCATCGAGCGTCGCCTCCGACGTGACGCTGTGTCTCTTCGACGAGGCCGGCGCCGAAGCACAGATCGCCCTGCAGGAGCAGGACGCGGGCATATGGCACGCGTTCGTGCCGGCGGTGAGACCCGGCCGGCGCTACGGGTACCGCGTCTCGGGTCCGTACGAACCTGCCCAGGGCCTCCGCTGTAACCCGAACAAGCTCCTCCTGGATCCATACGCCCGGGCCGTAGCCGGTGAGATCGAATGGGTGGACGCGGTGTTCGGCTACGTGCCGGGCACGCCTGACGGGTTCAGCACCCTGGACTCCGCGACGCACGTGCCGCGGAGCCTGGTGGTGGACGGCAGCTTCGACTGGGGGCCCGACGAACCGCCCGCCATCCCTTACTCCGACACGGTCCTGTACGAAGCCCACGTCAAGGGTTTCACCCAGCGCCATCCCGGCGTCCCGGCGGATCTGCGCGGCACGTACGCCGGCCTGGCCTCGCCCGCCGCCCTCGATCACCTGACGAGCCTGGGCGTCACAGCCGTGGAGTTGCTGCCGGTCCATCACCACGTCGACGACGGGCTTCTCCGCTCGAGAGGCCTCGACAACTACTGGGGCTACGACAGCCTGGGCTTCTTCGCGCCGCACGCCGGTTATTCGGCCGAGGTCCGAGCCGGCCGGCCCGGCGGCCAGGTCGCCGAGTTCAAGGCCATGGTCAAGGCCCTTCACGCCGCCGGCCTCGAGGTCATCCTCGACGTCGCATTCAACCACACCGCCGAGGGCAACCATCTCGGCCCCACGATCTCGTTCCGCGGGCTCGACAACCCGGCCTACTACAGGCTCGTTGCCGACGATCCGGGCTACTACTTCGACACGACCGGCACGGGCAACTCGCCCAACGCCGACAATCCGACCTGCCTGCGGCTGATCATGGACTCGCTGCGGTACTGGGCTACCGAGATGCACGTCGACGGCTTCCGGTTCGACCTCGCCGTCACCCTGGCGCGGGAGCACGGCGCCTTCGATCGAGTGGCGGCCTTCTTCGACCTGGTCTCGCAGGACCCGGTCGTGTCGCGGGTGAAGCTGATCGCCGAGCCCTGGGACGTCGGCCAGCCCGACAGCTACGACCTGGGCGACTTCCCGGCCTCATGGAGCGAATGGAACGGCAGGTACCGCGACACGGTCCGTGACTTCTGGCGAGGACGGGACGGGGCCCTGCCAGATCTGGCCACGCGCCTGACCGGCTCGGCCGACCTGTACGGCCCGTCGCGGCGCCGGCCGAACGCCTCGATCAACTTCGTCACCAGTCACGACGGCTTCACCCTGCGCGACCTGGTCTCCTACGACCGGAAGCACAACGAGGCCAACGGCGAGTCGAACGCCGACGGAACCGAGGACAACCGTTCCTGGAACTGCGGGGCCGAGGGACCGACAGAGGACCCGGCCATTCTGGAGCTGCGCACCCGGCAGTCGCGGGCGATGCTGGCCACGCTCCTCCTTAGCCTCGGCGTGCCGATGCTACTCGGCGGCGACGAGCTCGGCCGGACGCAGCGGGGCAACAACAACGCGTACTGCCAGGACAACGAGATCGCCTGGTTCGACTGGGCATCCGCCGACTCCGAGCTGCTCGCCTTCACCCGGGAGCTCATCTCCACGCGGCGCCGCCACCACGCCCTGCGCCGCCGCCGCTTCGCCAGCGGCGCGCTCCGGGACGACATCCAGTGGTTCACGCCCGCGGGCTCGGCCATGACCGACTCCGATTGGGGCGCCGGGTGGACCCGCAGCGTCGTGGCCTGCCTGGACGGAACGCGGGATGCGGACCGGGACGACCGCGGCCGTCCGATGCTGGACGACGATCTGCTCCTCGTCATCAACGGCTGGTGGGAGCCGCTCACGTTCACCATCCCGGAGGTCGGCGCACCGCGGGCCTGGCAGCGCGAACTCGACACCTTCACGGGCACGACCGGAGCCGGCATCGGAGCGACGCTCGCAGCCGGCGCCTCGTTCGTCGTCGAGCCGCGGTCGGTGGTCCTCCTTCGCGCCGCGCGCCCGGGCTGATACCTGCCACACCCTGACGCCGGCAACCGCCACAATCCGGTCATGGCCAACCAGCTCAGCATTGCTGTGGCACGCCGGTTCCTGGCGATCCGCCACCTCCTGGCGCCGCCGCGGGCACTGCCGGCCACACCGGAGAGCGTCCTGGCCGTTGTCGATCGGCTCGGGTCGCTGCAGTTCGATCCGCTCGAGGTCGCGGGCCGCAACCACGACCTGGTGTTGCAGGCTCGCATCGACGGATACCGCCGGGAGCTCACCGATGAGCTCCTCTACGGCCGCCGCCTGCTGTTCGAGACGTACAACAAGGCTCTCAACCTGCTGCCGACCCGGGAGCTGCCGTACTACCGCATCAGCTGGGATCGCACCGATGCCAGCCAATCGGCCCGGCTGCTGGCCGAGCACGGGCCTCTAGCCGAGAAGATCCTCGCCGAGATCACCGCCGAAGGGCCCAAATGCTCGAGCGACTTCGAGCGCCAGACGGCCATCGACTGGTGGTGGGGGCCCACCAGCGCGGTGCGGGCGGTGCTGGAGGCGCTGAGCGTCTCCGGCCGCCTGAGCCTGTCCCGTCGCGACGGCAACCGCCGATCCTACGACCTGACAGAGCGGCTTTACCCGGCGGATCTACTCGCGGAGCGCATTCCGGTGAGGGAGCAGACGCGCCACAAGCTGCTATCCCGGTATCGCGGTCACGGCCTGCTGGGCGCCGCCGGCAGCGGCGAGCTGTGGCCCGGCACCGGCACGGCGGGAGATCGAGCGGAGATGCGACGCGATCTGCTCGATCGCGGCGAGCTCGTGGCGGTGACGGTCGAGAGGATGCGCGGCGAGCGCTTCGTCGTCGGTGACGAGCTTCCCTTGCTGGCGCAAGCCGAGCGCGAGGTCGCCGCGGAGGCCGCCGGCAGCTCGGCCCGCCCCGGCGACGCGGCGCCCGGCTGCAGCTTCGTGGCACCGCTCGACCCTCTGATGTGGGATCGCGGCGCGCTCGAACCGCTCTACGCCTTCGAGTACCGCTGGGAGGTCTACACGCCCGCGGCGAAGCGCCGCTGGGGCTACTACGTCCTGCCGGTTCTCTTCGGCGATCGGCTGGTTGGCCGCATCGAGCCGCGCATCGATCGCGGCGGGAAGACCGTCCGGATCCTCGGCTTAGGCTGGGAGAGCGGCTTCGACCCCGTCGAGGCTCCGGGCTTCGTGCAGGCTTTCGCTGCCGCCCTGAAGGCATACCTGGCGTTCCGGGCCGCGGAAACCGTGACGGCTCCGGCGGGACCCGCCAACCGGGCCCTGTTCCGAGCGATCGCGGGCGAAGTTCGCGTCGCCCGGACTCGGGCCGGCGAGCCGGCACGCCTCCGAGCCGCGTCCGGCATCATTCGCGCCGCTCCGAGGTAATGTTGGATACCCACGAGCGGGATGGCTCGGGTCCTCGGCAGCCCAGGGCTGCGCAGGCCGATCGGGTCCGGCACGGAAGCGAAGGAGGCGTCGATGAGGCCAATCGCAATCGGCAGCGACGAGGCCGGCTTCCAGCTCAAGGAAGAGCTGCGGCGTCACCTCGAGGCGAGCGGATACGAGGTCACCGACTACGGCTGCCACTCGACGGATCCGGTCGACTACCCGGACGTGGCCATCGAGGTCGCAACCGCCGTCGCGGCCGGCCGCCACGACCGCGCGGTACTCATCTGCGGCACCGGGATCGGCATGGCCATCGCCGCCAACAAGGTCCCGGGCGTGTACGCCGCCAATGCCCACGACCCTTACTCCGCGGCTCGGGCCCGGATGTCCAACAACGCCCAGGTCCTGTCTCTCGGGGCGCGCGTGGTCGGCACGGAGCTGGCCAAGACCCTCGTGGACGTCTGGCTCAAGGCCGAGTTCGCGGGCGGCGGTTCGGCACGCAAGGTCGCGAAGATCAGGGAGGCGGAAGGGCGCCTGGAGACGGGCGGCCCAGCGGCTGCTTCAGACGCGGCGGCAGACAAGGAGCGAGCTAGATGACGGCCGCCCAGGGAACCGGCGCTTACCGAGGCTTCTACAAGAAGCTCATGAACGACCCGTTCGACGCGGTGGACGAGGCCCTCGAAGGTTTCGCCGCCGCCCACGCCGACCTCGTCAGGCTGGCCGCGCCCCGAGTGATCGCCCGCGGGGTTGCGGCCGCCGCGCCGAAGGTCGGGCTTGTGATAGGTGGCGGATCCGGACACGAGCCGGCCTTCGCCGGGTACGTCGGCCACGGCATGGCCGATGCCGCCGCATGCGGCAACGTGTTCGCCTCCCCGCCTCCGGACGTGATCCTCGCCGCGATCCACGCCGCTTCCACGGGGAGGGGCGTGTTGATGGGCTACGGCAACTACGCCGGCGACGTGCTCAACTTCGGGATGGCGGCCGAGTTCGCGGCGACGGAGGGCATCGAGGTCCGGGAGATCCGGGTCTCGGACGATGTCGCCTCGGCAGGGCCGCAGGAGCGTGAGAAGCGTCGAGGGATCGCCGGCGACATCATCGTCTTCAAGTGCGCCGGGGCGGCCGCCGAGCGCGGCGACAGCCTGGCCGATGTCGAGCGCGTCGCCGTCAAGTCGAATCTGGCGACGCTGAGCATGGGCGTCGCCCTCGCCGCCTGCGAGGTTCCCGGAGCCGGCCGGCCTACCTTCGAGTTGGCCGCAGACGAGATCAGCATCGGCATGGGCGTGCACGGCGAGCCGGGGATCAGCCGCGGGCCGCTCGAGCCGGCCGACGCTATCGCCCGAACGCTCGTCGCCGCGATCGTCGCCGAGATGGATAGCGCCGCGACTCCCGACGTCGCTGTGCTCGTCAACGGTCTCGGGGCGACGGCCACGATGGACCAGTACATCCTCTATCGCGGCGCCCGGCACGCCCTCGAGGCGGCCGGGTTCCGCGTGGCCAGAAGCTACGTCGGCGAGTACATAACCTCGCTCGAGATGGCCGGAGCTTCCGTCACCGTCACCGCGCTGGACGAGGAGTTGACCGAACTGCTCGACGCGCCGGCCCGAACCACGAGGTTCGTCCAGTGACCGCCTCGCTCGCGGCCTGCATTCTGGCGGCGGCCGATGCCGTCGACGAAGGGCGCGATGAGCTCGGGCGGCTCGACGCAGTGGCCGGCGACGGCGACCACGGGCTGACGATGGCCCATGGAGCGCGGGCCGTTCGCAAGGCGATCGAGGAGAACAAGGAAGCGCAGCCGGCCGATCTGCTGGCCAAGGTGGCCATGGCGATGGCCTCGATAGGCGGCGCGATCGGACCGATCTACGCCACGGCGCTCCTCAAGATGGCCGGCGCTATTCGATCGTCGGACACATGGGACGGAGCAGTGACCGTCGCCGGGTTGAGGATCTGTGCCGATGCCGCCGTCGCAGCCGTCATCACCCTGGGTCACGCCAAGCCGGGCGACAAGACAATCCTCGACGCCATGACCCCTCTGGCCGAGAGCCTACGGGCCTCCGAGGCAGACGGCGCGTCCGTTGATGAAGCGCTCGTTCGTGCCCGCGATGCCGCCGGGGCCGGAGCAGCGAACACGTCCGGCATGATCGCCTCGATCGGCCGCGCGGCCCGCCTCGGCGAACAGTCGAGGGGCGCGCCCGATGCCGGCGCCACGTCGTTCGCGATGATCGTGGCGGCGGCGGTCGACTCGTACCGGGCGGGCGCCGGGTCGGCGGCTCCCGAGGCCACCCAGTGAAGAAGCCGCTCATCGGCACCAACTGGAAGATGAACCTGACGTCCAGCAGGGCGGCGGCTTACTGCGCCTCGTTGCGGTCTCTCCTGGCTGATATCGACGATCGAACGCTCTTCGTGCTGCCGCCGTTCACGGCCATCTCGGCCGCTCGCGAGGCCCTGACCGATAGCAACATCTTGTGGGGAGCGCAGGAAGTCCACCCGGACGACGAAGGCGCCCACACAGGTGACGTCTCCGCCTCGATGCTCGCGGACCTGGGCTGCACCGTCGTGGAGGTCGGCCATCATGAGCGGCGCCGCGACTACCACGAGGACGACGAACTGATCGCGCGCAAGGTCGAGGCTGCCCAGCGCTGGGGCATGGCCGCGATCCTGTGCATCGGCGAGGCCGCGCGCCTCACCTATGAGCAGGCGTCCGATCATGTCCTCGGTCAGCTGCGGTTCCTCGAACGATTCGACCAGGGACGGCTCGTCATCGCGTATGAGCCCGCGTGGGCGATCGGCACGGGGGCCGAACCGGCCGGCGTGGATTGGGTCGAATCCATCCACTCCGTCATCCGCGGCCGCGTGGCTTCGGTCGCGGGTTCCGGAACCCCAGCTCTGGTCATCTACGGCGGCAGCGTCGATGTCGCGAGCGCCGGGGATTTGATCTCGTGTCCGGGCGTCGACGGCCTCTTCGTCGGCCGGGCAGCCCTCAACCCGGAGGTTTTCTCGGCGATCGCGCATGCGCAGGTTCGGTCGCGGACAGGGCGCGACTAGACCGAACTCGTGGCGGCCGCCCGGGCCCGCTACCGGGGCCGCAAGGGAAGGGAAGAGGGCCGCGTCCGAGGCATGCTCCTGCCGTCAGGAACTCCGATTCCGCAGCCCTTCTCATGCGGCCGAGGCCACTTGCAAGGTCTTGACCTCACTGGCACAATCTTTCATCGGAAGGCCGCGCCGAGGCCAATCGAGGTTCCCCTATTGGTCTCAACGAGCCGTCGTCGCGTCGTCCGGGTCGCAAGGCCGGATGCCACCGCCGGCGGTGCCGAGACCGCCATTGCCACCGTCGCGCGGCGGACGGAGACAGCGAGCAGGTGACCGGAAGATGAAGATCCTCGTTGCTGGGGACTCCTATTGCCCGTGGCGGGCGCTGGGTCCGTCGATCGATCGCCTCGCCGACAAGCACGAAGTGACCTGTTTCGACGTGGTGGACGAGCCCGCCTGGCATCCGACCACTCCGTCGGAGGGCAGGATCAAGGAACTGCTGGGCAGCCCGCGCCAGATCATCGAACGGCTCGACGGCCACGAGGTTCTGATCGTCCAGGGCGCCCCGGTGACCGATGTGGTGATGGACGCCTCCCAGCAGCTGAAACTTATCTGCGTAGCCCGGGGCGGACCGGTGAACGTCGACCTCGCCGCAGCCACCGAGCGCGGCATCGCGGTCGTCACGACCCCCGGCAAGAACGCCCAGGCGGTCGCCGAGCTGACGATCGCGTTCATGGTCATGCTGGCCCGCCGCCTCCCGGAGGTGATCCGCTTCCTTGAGGGCGGCGGCGAACTCGCCCGGGACAACTACGAAGGCGCCAAGTGGATGGGCCACGATCTCGAGGGTCACGTCCTGGGCCTGATCGGATTTGGACAGGTCGGCCACCGTGTCGCCCGCATCGCCCGGGCAATGGATATGCGCGTCATCGTGTACGACCCGTACGTGCCACCGGCGCGCGTAGAAGCCGACGGAGCCGAAATGGTCGACCTGGAGAGTCTCCTGGCGACGGCGGACTACGTCTCGATCCACGCCAGGGTCACCGCCGAGAACAAGGGCATGCTCGGGCGGGCCCAGATCGAGCGCATGAAGAAGGGCGCCTGCCTGATCAACACGGCCCGCGACACGCTGATCGACGAGGATGCGGTCTACGACGCTCTTCGTTCCGGCCACCTGGCGGGCGGCGGCTTCGACGTCGTTCGCATCCCGGACCTGTCGATCCCGCCGGAGCTGGGCCGGCGCCACCGCCTCTACGACGCTCCGAACGTCGTCATCGCCACTCACATCGGCGGCGCCACGTTCGAGACGATGGGCCACGGCGGCGAGATGGCCGCCGCGGAGATCGGCCGGCTGGCCGCCGGCCAGCCATTCGTCAACCTGGCCAACCCGGCCGTGCTCGAGAAGGTGGGGAACCATGCCTGAACCGCACGTGATGGCGATCGACCTGGGGACCGGCAGCTGCCGCGCCCTGATCTTCGATCGCGGCGGCCACCAGGTGGCCATGGCCCAGCGCGAGTGGTCGCATCCTCCCCTACCGGGAGCGCCCGGCTCGCAGCAGTTCGAGACCGCTCGCAACTGGCTGTTGATCTGCGAGTGCATCCACGAGTCGCTGGCCAAGAGCGGGCTTCCCGCAGATGCGATCAAGGGAGCCTCGAGCACGGCCATGCGCGAAGGCATGGTCCTGTACGACGCCGCCGGGACCGAGATCTGGGCCTGCCCCAACGTCGACTCGCGCGCCGGCGACGAAGCCACTCAGCTGATCGCTGCCGGCGATGCGCGGAAGATCTACGACACGGGCGGCGATTGGGTGTCGATCACCTCCCCTGCCCGGTTCCTGTGGATCAAGAATCACCAGCCGGACGTCTTCGCCCGGATCGCCCACATGGGCATGCTCAGCGACTGGGTCCTGACGAAGCTGTCCGGCAAGTACGCCACCGACCCGTCGATCGGCGCCAGCTCGGGCCTGTTCGACCTCGCGAAGGCCGACTGGTCGCCCGAGCTGATCCGGCTGATCGGCCTCGAGCCGGGCATCTTCCCGAAGGTCCTCCAGCCGGGCACCGTCCTCGGCGAGGTCACGAGCAAGGCGGCCGCCGAGACAGGGCTCGCCGCCGGAACGCCCGTGGTCGTCGGCGGCGCCGACACTCAGCTGGGCCTGCTCGGCATCGGCCGGACCACGCCCAACGCGTTCACGCTCGTCGGTGGCAGCTTCTGGCAGAGCACCGTCGTCGTGGACAGGCCGCTCATCGATCCGGAGGCGAGGCTCCGCTCCCTGTGCCACGTCATGCCGGGGCAGTGGATGGTCGAGGGCATCGGCTTCTACTGCGGCCTGACGATGCGCTGGTTCCGCGACGCTTTCTGCGACCTCGAGAAAGCCCAGGCCGCCGAGCGCGGTGTGGATCCGTTCGTGGTCATGGAGGAGGAAGCTGCCAGGGTCCCGCCCGGCTCGAACGGCGTGCTGCCGATCTTCGGCAACATCATGAACGCCAAGCGCTGGGTCCAGGCCTCGCCGTCGTTCGTCCAGTTCGACATAGACAACCCGGGAACCTCCGGCCGCAAGGAGTGCATCCGGGCCATCGAGGAGAGCGCCGCCTACATCGCCCTCGGGCACCTCCGGATCATCGAGAGCCTGACCGGCTACAAGTTCGAAGAGATCGTTTTCACCGGCGGCGGCTCGAAGGGGCATCTCTGGCCCCAGGTCATCGCAGACGTTCTGGGCGTCGCCGTGAAGGTTCCGCAGGTCAAGGAGTCGACCGCCCTGGGCGCGGCGCTGTGCGCCGGCCTGGGCGCGGGCATCTACAAGGACCTCGCCGCGACCGCCGCGGAGGTGGTCCGCTTCGAGCGAACCTTCCAACCCGACGCGGCCGCCCACACCGCGTACCTGAACCTTTTCGACCAGTGGGATGCGGTCTACGGCCGTTTCCTGGAGATGGGCGACGCGGGTCTTCTGCGCCCACTCTGGAAGCCGGCCGGGGCCTGACACAGACGAGAGCCAACGCAGGAGCAACAACCAGCCAGCGCCATCCCGGCCCGGGGATCAGGCAGAAAGAGGAGCGAGATGCCGGAAGCCGACTTTACCGAAGAGAAGAGCTACTACGAAGACGTTCCGCAGCGAAACAGCGCCTTCTTCCTCAAGGGCGCCGGGGCGTACGACTGGGGCATGCAGAACCGGCTGGCCCGCGTCTTCAACCCGGACAGCGGCAAGACCGTCATGCTGGCCATCGACCACGGCTACTTCATGGGCCCCACATCCGGGCTCGAGCGGATCGACGTCAACATCGTTCCGCTGGTCCCCTACACCGACGCGCTCTTCTGCACCCGCGGCATCCTGCGCAGCGTCGTACCGGCCGCTACCAGGACTCCGAACGTCCTTCGCGCCAGCGGCGGACCCTCGATCCTCAAGGAGCTGTCGAACGAGCAGATCGCCATGGACATGGAGGATGCCGTCCGGCTCAACAGCTGCGGCGTCGGCGTCCAGGTCTTCGTCGGCGGCGAGTTCGAGACCCAGTCCATCCACAACATGACCCGCCTGGTCGATGCCGGCTATCGCGTTGGTCTGCCCGTCCTCGGCGTGACGGCCGTCGGAAAAGACATGGTTCGCGACGCCAAATACTTCCGCCTGGCCACCCGCATCTGCGCTGAGCTGGGTGCGCAGATGGTCAAGACCTACTACGTTCCCGAAGGCTTCGAGACGGTCACTGCCTCCTGCCCGGTGCCGATCGTCATGGCCGGCGGCAAGAAGCTGCCCGAACTCGACGCCTTGACCATGGCCTACCGCGCCGTCCAGGAAGGTGCCGCCGGAGTGGACATGGGCCGCAACATCTTCCAGAGCGAGTCGCCCATCGCCATGATCCGGGCCGTCCGCAAGGTGGTCCACGAGGCTATGAAGCCCGAGCACGCGCTCGAGCTGTTCAAGACGCTCAAGGCACAGGGCAAGCAGCCGGCTGAGGCTTGAGGCCGGCGATGGCTACCACCGCGCACTTGCCGTTCCTCGACGGACGGGCTCACCTGACCATCGGCATCAACACCGCGGACCTGGGGCACCTGGCCGACGAGGTCCACGTGCTCGAGGACGCCCGGGCGGAGATCGTGCATATCGACGTCATGGACGGGGTCTTCTGCCCGATGACGACCGTCGGGCCGCCCTTCATCAAGGCGATCAAGACGCCGCTCCTCAAGGACGCCCACCTCATGATCGTCGACCCCATCGAGAAGGTGGCCGATTACGTCGCCGCGGGCGCCGACATCATCACCTTCCAGGTGGAATCGACGCGCCATCCCCACCGCGTCCTGCAGGTCCTGGGCAAGGCCGAGAACGCCAACGACCCTGCGCGAGGAATCATCCGCGGAGTGGCACTCAACCCCGGCACGCCGGTGTCGGCGATCGAGCCGCTCCTCGACGAGCTGGAGTACGTGCTCATCCTGGCCGTCAACCCGGGCTGGGGCGGCCAGAAGTTCATCGAGTCGACCGAGCGCCGCCTGGCCGAGGCGAAGGAGCTGATCAAGCGGTCCGGCCGCCCGATCCTGCTCGGCGCCGACGGCGGCGTGACGAAGGACAACATCGCCCGGGTAGCGGCGATGGGCCCGAACCTGATCGTGACCGGCAGCGCCGTCTTCGACGGCAAGACGCCGGCCGAGAACGCCCGCTACATGCTCGAACAGGTCCGGGGCGGGGCCACGGTGACGACGTAAGCCGCCGCTACCGGACACGAAAGGACGGGGCCCGAGAGATCGAGCCCCGTCCTTGTTTGTAGATGCGGGCTTTGCCGCGGGCTACAGCTCGGCGTTGACGATGAAGCCGGCGTCGACGAGCAGCGTGGCGCAGGTCACGTAGCTGGCGTCGTCGGAGAGCAGGTAGGTGATCGCCCCGGCCATCTCCTCGGGCTCGCCGGGGCGATGGATCGCGATCCGGTCGATGTAGTACTTCCAGACCTCGGGCGCGGCGTCGAACATGGGCGCGCTCATGTTGGTCTTGATCCAGCCCGGCTCGACGGCGTTGACCCGGATGCCGTGCTCGCCCAGGTTGCAGCCGAGGGCCTTGGCAAGCATGGAGATCGCGCCCTTCGTGCCGCAGTAAGCGGTCTGGAACGGGGCGCCGACGTGCGCGGAGATGGAGCTGGTGCAGCAGATCGCGCCGCCGTGGCCCTCCTTGATCATCTGCTTGGCACCCTCGGTGACGACCACCCACGTCCCGCGGACGTTTGTCTCCATGAGGTTGTTGAAGTCCTCGAGGCTGGTCTCGTCCCACTTCATGAACGGGTTGATGGCCGCGTTTGACACGACGTAGTCGAGCCGGCCGCCTCGCTCGGCGACCTCGTGGACCATCCGGATGACCTGCTCCGGGTCGCGCATGTCCGCAACGACCGGGAAGCCCTCCCCGCCCGCCTCCTTGATGCGGCGCAGGGTCTCGGTGGGGTCGCCGGTCGGTCGCTGGTTGACGCCCACCACGGCCCCTTCCGCGGCCAGCCGCACCGCGGTCGCCTGCCCGATTCCGTTCGTCGCTCCCGTCACGAGCGCCACCTTGCCGACGAAACGCTTCTCCATGGGAACTCCTCCGAGTGGTACCGCATTGAGTGCCTGGGTTGGTGCCGGTTTCGGGACGCGAGATCAGTGCATGCCGCGGCCGCCCGCGACGATCAGGAGCTCGCCGGTGATGAAGCTCGCCTCGTCCGAGGCGAGGAATACGGCCGACGAGGCGACGTCGTCGGGCGTGCCCCAGCGCTTGAGGGCCGTCTCTTCGAGGATGCGCTGCTGGATCGCCGGGTCTATCTCTTCGACCATGTCCGTCCGGATCCAGCCCGGGCAGATGGCGTTGATCCGGATCTGAGGCCCAAGGGCGAGGGCCATGGCCTTGGTCAGACCGTTCATGCCGGCCTTCGAGACGACGTACTCCGTGAAGCGCATCGCCGATGGGTGGTACAGGCCGGAATTTGAGGACATGTTGATGATCGAGCCCGAACCCTGGCGGATCATCACCGGCGCGACTTCCTTGGAGCACAGATAGGCGCCCTTGAGGTTGACGTCGATGGTCACGTCCCAATCGTCCTCGGTCGTTTCGAGGACGCCCTTGGCGACCATCACGCCGGCGTTGTTGACGAGGACGTCCACCCGGCCGAACCGCTCGACGGTCTGCTCGACCAGGCGCCGCACGTCCGCGCTGCGCGAGACGTCGGCCTGGAGGGCGATCGCCGTGCCGCCGGCGGCCTCGATGCCGGCGACGACGGTGGCCGCGTTCTTCGAACCCTGGGTGTAGTTGACGACGACCGCCGCACCCTCGGCCGCGAACCTCTCCGCGACCGCGCGGCCGATGCCCCGCGACGCGCCCGTGACTATGGCCACCTTGCCCGCCAGACGCCCTTCGGCCATCGCCGTCTCCTCTCTACCCTTGCGGTGAGCGATGGGATAGCCGCTGCCGGCAGAAGGGGCGATCCAGGGCCCGCGTCTGCCGGCACCGGCTGTCGAGCTACTTCTCCGCGGGCGGGTACTGGCGGACCGGCGTCAGCTCGATCGCGTGACCGCTGCCCGATTCCGCCACGAAGTGGGCGTCCCTGGCCGTATCGAGGTAGTAGAACTCGATCGTGTCGCCGATCCGGCCGCCCATCGACATCTCGTACCCGGCGTCGCCGAAGCGCTTCTTGAAGGCGTCCGATTCCTCCTGGCTGTGGCTCATCAGGGCGATGTGCTGGACGCCCTCGCCGTACTTGGCCAGGTGCTCCTTGTAGATCGAGTCGCCTTCCAGCGGCTGGATCAGCTCGAAGATGAGGCCCGGCTGAACCTCGCACTCCGCGCCGATCATGGAGTAGTTCGCCGGCTTGCCGTGGAGGTGCTGGTGGTGGAGCTTGGGCGGAACGTGCTCGTATACGTTCCAGGGGCCCCACCCGAACATCTCGTGGTACGTCTTCATGGCCGCGTCGATGTCCTTGACGACCACGGCGACCTGGCTGATCCGGTACGGCTTTTCGGGCGGCTTCATGGTCTCCTCCACAGGATCGGTTCGAGTTGCTGGACTGGGTGCCATGGCAGCGACCTCGCCCCCGGGCCGGGGAGGCCACGCGCCTTCGATCGGAAAGATTGTGCCACCCGGGTCAAGGTCGTGCCATACTTGATTACGTCGCGATACGTGGCCGAGGGATCAGTTACCGTCCAACCTGGAAACGCAAGCCGGCTCCAATGGTCCCGGCGGCGGCCTCGCGGGGTCGCCGCCGGACCAGGACCGGGCCCGACTGGATGGGAGGACATGGCGACAGGGCAGTCTTCACGGGCGACGCCGGCGGCCGGCGGCCGCGTCACGGACCTGCTGGTCGAGGTCGCGCGACGCTTCTACCTGGTCGGTGAGACTCAGGTGCAGATTGCCCGCGACCTGGGGCTGGATCCGTCGACGGTCTCGCGCTACCTGAAGCGCGCCCGCGACGAGGGCGTCGTCCGCGTCGAGATCAGGCCACCGATGCGCCGGAACGCCGATCTCGGCCGTCAACTGGCCGACGGCTTCCAGCTCTTTCGCGTCGTCGTGGCCGCGGTCGACGAAGAGGGCGACATCTCGAGCCTGGCGGATATCGCGGCGGACTACGTGGGCACGCTGCTCCGCAACGGCATGAGAGTGGGGCTCGGCTGGGGATCGACCCTCTCGGCCACGGTCGGGTGCATGGAGCCGGGCACCGTCTCAGACCTAATCATCACCCAGCTGGCGGGCGGCCAGAGCGACCCGGTGCCGGGCATCCAGGGCCACGAGCTGGCCCGCCTCCTGGCCAGCCTCTACCCGGGCAGCCTAGTCCACTACCTCCATGCTCCCTCGATCGTGGATTCGCCGGCCATCAAGGAAGCGATCCTGAGCGATTCTTCCGTGCAGGCGGCCCTGGCCATGGCTGCGCAGAGCGAGCTGGCCCTCGTCGGGATCGGCGAGATCGGCTCGAACGCCACTCTCTGGCGGTCGTCGCAGGTAACCCGGGCCGACCTTGAATCGCTGATCGCGGACGGTGCCGTCGGCAGCATGAACGGGCGATTCTTCGGGCGGGACGGAAAGCCCGCCGGCCACCTGGACGAGCGGACCGTCGCGATCGAATGGGCCCAGCTGGACGCCATACCGATCGTCGTGGCCGTCGCCGCCGGGCTGCCGAAGGTCGAGGCGATCCTCGGCGCGCTCAGGTCCGGTTGTGTGGATGTCCTGATTACGGACGAGCCGACCGCCACCGCGCTGACGGAGCGCTAGACGGGCCGCTCGTAGCTACGCCCGCGCCGCTTGCGGCGGCCCGCCGGTGTCTTTCCGGCCGCTCGCGCAGTTACGTGCGAGCCCGTGCAACATCTTGACGCGGGGATCACCGACTCCCTATGCTCTCAGCGTTGTCCGACTCGTCCTGGGTTCCCGCGGAGGACCGGAGACGGAATCCCGATCGAGCCGGTAGAGCCTCTGTCCGTTCCATTGCTGCAGGTGTGAAGCGGCGAGCCCGCGAAGGAAGAGGAGCTCTGGGCGATGTCTCTAACTCCTGGCCGTACTGCCATCATCGAGACAGCGACGAAACGCGTGCAGGCGATGTATGGCGGCGCGATCGGCCGCCCGCGCAAGGACCTGGTCACGCCGGCGCTCGTGCTCGACGTCGATGCCGTGCAGCGCAATATCGATCGCATGGCCGCCCGGATCGCCGAGCTGCCGGCCGGAATCAGGCCTCACATCAAGGTCCACAAGAGCCCCGAGCTGGGACGCCGGCAGATGGCCGCCGGAGCGCTCGGCTTGTGCACGGCGACGGTCTGGGAAGCCATGGTCATGTTCGAGGCCGGGATCGACGACCTTTTCGTAGTGAACACGATCGCCGGACCGGACAAGATCCGCGCCCTGGCCGAGCTGGCCCGCGAGGCGAAGATCCGCGTGGCAGTGGATGACGCGGCCAACGCGGATACCCTCTCGAAGGCGGCAGTCGCGGCCGGTTCCACGCTCGGGATCATGATCGAGGTAGACACGGGCATGGACCGGGCCGGGGTGGACGACGGGGATGCGGCCCTCGCCCTGGCGAGGCACGTCCTGGGGCTGCCGAACCTGCGGTTCGACGGCCTCACCGGCTACGAGGGCCACTGCTCCCTGACCCCGGAGCGAGACCTGCGCCTCGAGAAGCAGCGCGCGGCAATGGCGCTCTTCACGGGGGTCGCCGACAGGCTGATCGGGGCCGGGATCCCGGTCGCGATCCTGTCGGCGGGCGGGACCGGTACATGGGAATGGACCGCCGCCCATCCGCGCCTGACCGAAGTTCAGGCCGGCACCTATGCGGTGATGGACATGTTCCACGGCCACATGTCGCCCGGTTTCGAGCACTCGCTGACGGTCCAGGCGACGGTGATCAGCCGGCCGCGCGGGCACGTGATCGTCGACGCCGGCAACAAGTCGATGGGCGCCGGAGGGCTGTCCACCATCGTCGGCTTCCCGTACGAGGCGTTCCGCTTCGACGAGGAGCACGGCATCTTCAACGTCCCGGACGACGCGCCCCTCAAGGTCGGCGACTCGGTCGCCCTGGTGCCGGGTTACTCGCCGGGCACCGTCAACTGGTACGACGTCTATCACGTCGTCAAGGACGACGTCGTCGTGGACATCTGGCCCGTGGTCCCGCGCGGACCGGGCCACAACGGGCTGCTGGCCGGCTGAAGCCGAAGACCCCGGCGGGGTCACCCAACCAGGAGGCGAAGTCTGATGGCAACCACAGCGGCAGCCCCGAAGGTCAGCCTCGCGGAGTTCGACCGCATCTTCGAGTCGGTCAAGAACTGGGGCAAGTGGGGCCCGGACGACCAGCTCGGAACGCTGAACTACATCACCGGGGACAAGGTCCGGCGGGCCGCCGGGCTGGTCAAGTCGGGCCGCCACGTCTCGATGGAGATCCCGATCAACAAGGTTGCCGGCCCGGACAACCCGAACCAGGCCTTCCACTTCGTCACTCAGAGCCACGACATCGACATCGGATCGAATGGGCTCACGTTCGCGCTGGACTTCCTGGGCATGGCCTGCCACGGCGACTGCCATACGCACGTCGACGCACTTTGTCACATCGCCTACAAGGGCCAGACGTACAACGGCAAGCCCGCGCTCGAAGTGATGACCAGCAAGGGAGCCACTACCCTCGATATCGCCAACTACGCCAACGGGCTCGTCGGTCGCGGCGTCCTGCTGGACATCCCCCGCCTGCGCGGCGTCAAGTGGCTCGATCCCGGCGAGGCCGTGCGCCGCGAAGAGCTCGAGGCGTGCGAGAAGAGCATCGGCCTGACGCTCGGCGAGGGCGACATCCTGGTGTTCCGGACCGGCCACCATCGGCGCCGTCTCGAGCTCGGCGCGTGGAGCAACGACCCGCCGCCCGACGGCGAGGGCAAGGCCGGCCTCCACGTGGACACGATCCCGTGGATGCACGAACGCAAGATCGCCGCGTTCCTTCCCGACGGCGACGGCGAGGCGGTGCCGAGCACCGTGGAAGGGATGATCTATCCAATCCACCCCCTACAGATCGTGGCGATGGGCATGCTCGCCTCGGACAGCCTCCAGTTCGAGGATCTGGCCCGCGCTTGCGAAGAGGAAGGTCGCTGGGAGTTCATGGTGGTCGGCTTGCCACTCCGTATCCCAGGCGGCACCGGTTCGCCCTGGAATCCGATAGCGATCTTCTGATGGAGGAGTCACGGGGGTCCAACTCGAAGCGAAGGAGGAGGACGCCTAACGCGATCACGGCCTGATCGTCCGGGCCGAGGTGGAAGCCCGCCCGGAGACCTACGTCAAGGTCGACTCAGGTAGAAAGGCAGGAGAGAGGTCGAAATGGCACAAGCATTGCCGGCTGTGTCGGTAGCCGAAACCAACCTTAAGGCGGGCGCCCTGAAGCTACCCGCCATCTTCATGCAGAGCCTGACGATGGTCGCGCCTGGCATCGCGGCCATGTTCTACACGCCGGTCGTCGTAGCGCAAGCGGGCCTCGCGGCGCCGTTGGCCTACCCGATCGCATTCGTCATCGTGCTGTTCACGGCAGTCGTGCTGGCCGAACTGGCGAAGGCTGTGCCCTCCGCCGGTGGCTACTACACCTATGTCGCGAAAGGAATCCACCCTCGAGCCGGGTTCATCGTCTCGTGGCTGAACATCATCTACGGTCCGCTCGTCCTGGGCGCCGTGACCGTGTTCGGCGGCTGGGTGATCTCGAGCTCGCTCGCCTGGAGCGGCGTGTGGGCCGACTGGTTCCCGCTCGCTTTCGGGCTATGCGCGGTGACCGTCGTCGCGGGGATCCAGTACCTGGGCGTCCAGCTCTCGGGCAAGACGCTCGTCATCACTGGCGGCATCGAACTGATCGTCGTCCTCGCGCTCGGCCTGTGGGGCCTCGCCAGCCCTGGCCCGGGCGGCCTCAACGTCAAGCCGTTCGATCCGGGCAATGCGATCAGCGCATCCGGCCTGTTCCTCGCCGCCGTGTTCGCCATCCAGGCATTCACCGGCTGGGAGGGCTCGGCCCCCATGGCCGAAGAGACCGAGAACCCGCGGCGGAACGTGCCGCGCGCTCTCATCGGCTCGGTCGTCCTCTTCGGCATCTTCATCGTCATCGTCCAGTGGGGCGTCATGGTCGGCTGGGGGACGGACAACTTCAAGGCCATCGGCTCTGCCTCGCCTCTGCCCGGCATCCAGCTCGCCCAGAAGTTCTGGGGCGGCGCCTGGGGCATCCTGCTGGTCATGCTCGTCAGTTCGGTCATCGCTGTTTCCATCGCCTGCGCCAACGTCGGCACACGCATGTGGTATCGCATGGGCGTAGACGGGGCATTCCCCAAGTGGTTCGCCAAGGTTCACCCCACCCGCAAGACCCCGATCAACGCGATCATCGCCCAGTGGGTTCTCGCCGTCGCCACCGTGCTCGGGCTTACGGCCCTGATCTGGGCCACGACGGGGACGGACTCCAGCGGCGCTGCGATGACGTTACCGGTTGCCTACCAATACCAGTACTACTTCGACGGCTACCTGATCGGCTACGTCGTCCTGGGCATCTACACCCTGGGCAACATCGCCGCCTTCATGCTGTACTGGAACCAGCGCCGCACCGAGTTCAGCTGGATCCGCCACGGCCTGTTCCCGCTTCTCTCGACTCTCGGCATGGTGGCCGTCCTGCTCTTCTCGCTGAACATCATCGGCGGCGATCCGCTGACGTTCCAGCCTGCCAAGTGGGCACTGCCGGCCGCGCCGTTCAACATCGCGGTCATATTCGTCGCTGTCTGGGCCCTCGTTGCCTGCGCGCTCGTCGTATACATGCGAGTGACCGGCCACGAGGACTGGATCGCCAAGGCTGCGGAGGCTGCTTCCGAGCGGCCCGCGACGCCCGAAGAGATCGCTGCTGCAGCCGGCGAGTGGTAATCGCCCTGCAGATCCCTGCTTAGCAAGTCGAACGGGCGGCGCCGACCGAGAGGAAGGCGCCGCTCGTTCTTACTGGACTTGAAAATCGCGGTCGGCGAGGGCCGGCCGGTTGGAGGTGCACCATGCCTGAGCTCTTCGGGCGCTCCTACCCTCGGTCGGAACTGCTGCGCCGCGTCGGCCGCCTCGAGCAGGTGGCCGGCGTCCGACTTGTCACTCTCGGCGACGGGATGGGCCGCGGCGTCCGCGTTCTCGAATTCCGGACCGGCTCGGGCTTCTCGTTCGACGTCGTCGTGGACCGCTGCTTCGACATCGGCCGGTGCGAGATCGACGGTCGGCCGCTCAACTGGCAGGGCAACCCGGGCATCGTCGCGCCGTGGTTCTACGAGAACGACGACTGGGGTTGGTTCCGGTCCTGGGGCGGCGGGATGGTCGTGACCTGCGGTCTCGATCACACCCTGGGCCCGGGCGACGACGACGCCGGCGACTACCACCAGCCGCACATCTTCAAGACGGTCCATTACTCGCTGCACGGGCGAGTCGGCGGCCTGCCGGCACGCCTCGTCGGCTACGGCGAGCGCTGGGATGGCGACCAGTGCGTCCTCTGGGCCGAGGGCGAGGTCCTCCAGTCGGCGATCTTCGGCGAGCACCTGATGCTGCGCCGCCGGGTCGAGGCGAGGGTCGGCGACTCCCACTTCACGATCCACGACGAGGTGGAGAACGTCGGCCACAGCCGCACCTCCCACATGCAGCTGTATCACTGCAACGCCGGCTTCCCCGTGATCGACGAGGGCTCGCTGCTGCTGGTCCCGTCGCTGAAGACGACCACGGACTACGACGTCACGCCGGAGGCGATGGCCAACTACCGGACCCTCAGCGCCCCGATCAAGGACTTCACCGAGGCGTGCTACGAGCACGAGCTGGTGGCCGAAAAGGACGGCAAGGTGCCGGTCGCGATCGTCAACCGGAAGCTCGGCCTGGGCGTCTACCAGGTCTTCCGGATCGACCAGCTGCCCCACCACACCGTCTGGCGGATGATGGGCGAGGACAGCTACGCCATGGCCATGGAGCCCAGCACAAACCGCGACGCGGGCCGCTGGGACGCCAAGAAGCGAGACGAGCTCCAGCACCTGGAGCCGGGCGACGTCCGGCATTACGACCTGGAGATCGGCGCCCTCGTCGGCGAGAAAGCGATCGGCGGGTTCGCAGCCCGGGTGGAGAAGCTCGCCCCCGCTCCGAGGTAGCCGGCACGGGTCGACGGGCCGCGCTGGTCTCCGGGATACCCGAAACCGAGAAAGGCGCCTAGACTGGCTGCGGCCCAAACGCCCTTGACTACGGCGGGGCGGCGGGTTTGGAGTGTGCGTGTCCTACGGGTTCCTCCATCGCAGCAGCGAGGCCGCGCGGTCTTCGGTAATCCGCGACCGGTCGCGGTCGAGGCGCATCTTCGTGGCGGCCGAGATCGAGCCCGGCTGGCTCGTGGTCGACGCGGACGGCGAGAGCGTCGGGAAAGTGGCCGGGCTCGAGGGCGACTTCCTGATCGTCGCTCGCGGCTTCATGTATCCGCGGCTGTACGTACCCCTGGTGGGCATCAGAGAGGTTGCCGAGGGCAAGGTGTGGCTCACCCTCACGGCCGACCAGATCCACGGCAGTCGCTGGGCGGAGAAGCCGCACCACGATCACTAGCCGTTCCGCGGCCCGGTCTGCGGACTCGGCCGGGCGACCTGACGTCCGGCTCATGAGAACATCGGTCGGTAAGCAGTCCGATCAGCAGGAGGGCTACATGGCGACAGTTCGTCGTGCCGCGGTCAAATGGACGGGCAACCTTGTGTCCGGAAGCGGGCTCTTGAGCGATGTCACCAGTGGGGCCTTCTCGGCCCTGCCGATGACCTGGGCCTCCCGCACCGAGGCGGCGGACGGCCGCACGAGCCCCGAGGAGCTGCTCGCCGCCGCCCACGCCAGCTGCTTCTCGATGGCCTTCTCGAGCGACCTCACGAAGGCCGGCTCGCCGCCCGAGAGCCTGGAGGTCACCGCCGAGGTCAGCGCCGAGAGGGTCGACGGCAAGTGGACGGTCGTCTCCAGCAAGCTGACCGTTCGCGGCCGGGTGCCGGGCCTCGACGAGGACCGCTTCCGCGCCCTGGCCGACGGGGCCAAGAACGGCTGCCCGATCTCGCGGGCGATCCAGGGCAACGTCGCCCTCAGCGTCGAGGCGACACTGGAGCGCTAACCCCTTGATCGGAGCCGGCCACGCTCGGCGGAAGCCCGGGCCGGCGGGAGGCCTCGAAAGACCGCGGGGTCCCCTCCCCTCGCCCGCCCGGCCCTGCTAATCTCGCGCCATGAGCAAGCAGGATCCGCCCAAGGCCGTCCGCGTCGATAGCTGGAGTTTCGAGGGCAGCTGGCCCGGGAGCCGGCGGGGGATCCCGATGGTCGGGATCTTCCTGATCATCCTCGGCCTCTTCCTCGGCGCCGGCCAGCTATTCAGCCAGGCCCAGCTCGGGGCGTCGGCGTTCTTCCTCGCCGTGGGCCTCGTCCTCGTCATCGTCGGCGTTCGCGATCGCAGCGACCTGGCCCTCTACGTCGGCGTCTTCATCGTGGCGCTGGCGCTGTCGGACGTGCTCCACAGCATGAACCTCATCCGCGGTTCGGGATGGGGAACCCTGTTCCTGGGCCTTGGCATAATGGCGATCGCGCTGATTCGCTCGACGGCCGGCCGGCGCTGGGGCTGGGCCCTCGGGATAGGCGCGCTACTGGCCCTGTGGGGCGGCAGCGACGTGGCCGCCTCCTACGCGAACTTCCCCACCGATCGGCTCATCGGGCCGCTGCTGATCGTGCTCCTCGGGGTCTACATCGTGACGCGGGGCCGCAGGCGCGGCTGACCGGCGCCGCGCGAGTCGTTAGCCGGAAGGGCCGGGCCGGCCGGGCGGCGCGGAGTCGGGGCTCCGCGGATCCTGGTCAGGCGACCTGGCGCGACCCCGACGGCGGGACCGCGCCTTCGGCGGTTTCCACCACGATCTCGCAGCCCTCGCCCGAGTCGACCAGCGCGCAATCCTCGCCGGTGGACGCAACCGGACAGTGCTCCGTGACATTCCTGACGGTCACTGCCAGCGGCTCCAAATTCGGCAGCATCGCCAGCCTCGCGTGGAGAGCCTCCGTGGCGGAGAGCGGGACGTGTGTGCCGCCGTTGAGCGTGCGCTCCAGGTTGGGGTCGAGCGGCCTGAGCATGCCCGTTTCGTCCACGACCTGCTCGAACACGGCCACGATCTCGGGATCGAATTGGGTGCCGCAGTGGGCGTGGAGCTCGGCCCAGGCCCGGTCGGGGGGCATGGCCGGACGGTAGATCCGGTCGCTGGTCATCGCGTTGAACGCGTCCGCCACGGCAATGATGCGGCCACCCAGAGGAATGGCCGTGCCGACGAGGGCGTCCGGGTAGCCTCGGCCGTCCCACCGTTCGTGATGGTGGCGGACGGTCTGGGCGATGTCCGCCATGGCCTCGTGGACCTCGAGGATCGCGGCGCCGATCTCGCTGTGCCGCCGCATCTCGGCCATCTCCTCCTCGGTCAGCTTCCCCGGCTTGAGCAGGATGGCATCGGCGATGCCGATCTTGCCGATGTCGTGCAGGTACCCGCCGATACGGATGGTCATCTGCTCGTGCTCGTCGAGGCCGAGGACCGCGGCCATGCGCTCCGACAGGATGCCGAGCTGCCGGCAGTGTTCGCCCGTCTCCAGATTGCGGGCCTCGATCGCGGTCGAAAGGGTCAACGCGATCGAGTCGAGGACCGGGCTCATGTACCGGTACTGCAGGGCCTCGTAGCGCATCTGGGTCGCCGACAGGGCGCGCCGGACCTCGGCCAGCAGCTCCGCGTTTGTGAAGGGCTTCATCAGCATCCCCGAGGCCCCTTCGCGGAGGGCCTGGATGGCCGTGTCGACGGTGCCGTGGCCGGTCACGACGACCACGGGGATCTCGGGCTGCTTCTCGCGCAGCGACCGCATCAGGGTCAAGCCGTCCAGACCCGGCATGTGGATGTCCGTGATAACGACATCGAAGGAGCCCCCGGCGAATATGGAGCCGGCGGTCAGTGGGTCGTTGCAGATGACCGGCTCGAAGCCCTGGGCCTCGAGCAGGCGGCGAAGCAGCTGGAGGATGGTCGGTTCGTCGTCCACGCATAGGACGCGCGGACGGGAGTGGCCGGACCTTGACGGGCGGAGGTCCCACGTCATGCGGCTTCACTCCCCTTGGACAGGCGGCCGGCACCCGGACCGGGAGCGGAGGAGTCAGGATGCGCGGCCCCGGCGGCCGCTTCAACGGTCTGACGCGAGGCCGGCAGCCAGACGGTGAACGTAGATCCTCGGCCTGGCGCGCTCTCCACCTCGATCGTGCCGCCATGGCTTTCGACCGTCTGGAGGCTGACTGACAGGCCGAGCCCGTTCGCTCCGGTACCACCGGCGCGGGTCGAGAAGAACGGCATGAAGACGCGGCCACGTGTCTCCTCGTCCATGCCGACGCCATCATCGGACACAACCACACCGACGCGATCCGGATCGACGATCGTGTCGACGCGAAGACTGCCGCCCCGGGGCATTGCCTCAAGAGCGTTCGTGAAGAGGTTCAGCAGGACCTGCCTGAAAGCGTCGGCATCGATATCCAGGCTCGGCAGATCGCCGTAATCGGCAACTACTCGTACCCCGGCCTGGGAGGCCCGATAGCGGACCAGCTCCAGTGTCGATCGAGCCATGTCGTTGAGGTTGGTCGTCACCGGCTGGGGCTGCCGTGGCCGGGCGAATTCGAGCAGGGCCTTGACGATGGAGCGGGCGCGGAACGCCTCGTCGCGAATCACTTCGGCTTCATCGTGGCGTGTGTCGTCCTCCGCCAGCTCGTCCATGAGAAGCTCCGCATAGCCGAGGATCCCGGTGAGAGGGTTGTTGACCTCGTGGGCAACGGCCGCGGCAAGCTCGCCGACCGCACCGAGCTTCGAAGCCTGCACCAGCTGATGCTGGACACGCTGGGTCTCGGCCAGCTGAAGGCGGACCCGGGCCAGAAGGGCGTTGTTCTCCATGGCCACGCCAACCTGGTTGGCAACGAGCTGGGCCAGGCTGACGAAACCGGGCTCCAGAATCCTCTCGCCCCGGTGGTCGATCATGTGGAGCCAGCCCAGGCCGTCACCGACGTGGTCGACGAGCCGAATGGACAGGCCCGCCTCGATCTCGGCCTCGGTGCCGGTCATGTGCTCTCTCGGCACAGCGACGCCCGGGTTGCGACCGCTGGCGCTGAACGAGGTGATCTGGGCTCCGTCCCTGCCCACGCCGGCCCCGGGCCCGGGGATCGGACGCCGGATGCCGACGACGGCCGCCGCTATCGGGCCGTAGGCGGCCACGACCCCGGTTTCGGCCTCGCCCTCGACGCGGACGAGAAACGACGTGGCGCCCTCGGGAGTGATGGCCTCGAGGACGCTCAGGTAATCAACCTGCCCTTCGCCGCTGAGGGCCAGGCTTTCGGAGGCCCTGAGCACGCGGGCCAGCTCGTCGGCGCGCGAGCGCTGGGTGGCCTCGGCCTCGACGGCTCGATCCATCGCCTTCGCGGTACGGGCCTGGGCGGCGTGCAGGTCCCTGAGCCCGACGACTAGCAACCCGGCGACGACCAGGAATCCGATGGTAAGCGCGGTCACGAGGAAGGAGCTGCCCAGCTCGAAGGCGTCCTCGACGGCCAGCACGCCGACCACGATGGCGAGCGGCAAGGCCGCAACTGCCGCGATCCTGGCGCCGAATCCGGAGACCGCCGGGAGCACTCCGCCACTGCGCGGAGCATCGCCCGGCATGCCCTGCACGCGGTTCGCTGCGACCATGCGTGAACCCTACGGGTTCGACTCCGCAGCCGCCTCCCCAACATGGGCGATTCTTACTGGCCCGGACGGCGTAGAAGCGGAGGCCTTTGGTGTCGCCCGGTCACGGTACGATCGCGCCCCGTGAGATGACCTATCAGGGCCGGCTGGTTCGGCGGCCACGGGGTAACCGGACCCGGTGGACGGCGACGAGCGGACCTCAGGCCGGTCTCTCTCCGGCCCGCGCCCGGAGCGCCGCGACGGCCTCGGGGAGTGCGGCCGGCGCTCCGATCACCAGCTCCAGCGGCGAGTAGGCCTCGCGCCGCGCCTCCTCGACCGACAAGGTGCCGGCCTCGAGAGACCGGACGACGAAGCCATCTATCAACGCCCGAACCCGAGGGCCTGCCGGAACCCGGACTCCGCGCCGGTTGCCCGACCCGGCCGCCCGGCCGAACCGCCCGCCCCGAGA
>Ga0209777_10001001_pt1 | contig 43054 bp, 36 predicted proteins | sample FrelakmetHBP12HB_FD_187147 | JGI IMG/M metagenome (GOLD analysis project Ga0209777, IMG submission 187147) | Freshwater lake sediment microbial communities from the University of Notre Dame, USA, for methane emissions studies -HBP12 HB (SPAdes)... | ecosystem: Environmental > Aquatic >...
GCTTGAACGTTTCTTACTTCCACTGTCTGCACATCCAAATAAATTTGGAGGTAACGCAAATCCCGCCTAAACGGGATGAGGCCTGTAATGCGACGTCCGAGAGCCGAGTTCCCTATTAAAGTTACTTGTCAGATTCTTTAATATGTTTGACTCATCATCCCGCCTGAGCGGGATGAATTGGCCGGAGGTGCGGTTTTTTAAAACACTACGTGTGTGCCGCTACGAACAATGACAAAGAACAAAAACCTAAACTTCAGAACGTAAACATTGATCGAGATGGTTATTCATCTGCACAATTTCCTGCTCTATATGAGCAATGAACGAGCGATGACTCTCTCGCTCTTTGAACAAGTCTTCCGTGATGTTAAGTGCTGATAGAACGGCAACAGTAAGCGGAGGTTGCTCGGGTATTCGTTCATGGATCGTGTGAATCATTTCATCAACGTAGCTTGCTACTTTCTTGGTGAGGTCTTCACTTTCGCCACGCAGTGGATATTCCGAACCAAAGATCTTAACCTTGATGCTTTTCCCGTCTGTCGCCATAATCCGATGTCGTCAATGATTCTGAAGTGGAATTGAACGTTCTCTTATGCCAAACATATTAAAGCTTCAACTACCAACATGTCTCCGGTGCGGTTCTCTTGATTCTTGCCGCCTTTGGAGACAGTACTAATTTACAAATGAGAATTGATTTTTGCAATTAGTTCCCTGATTCTATCACGAAGAATCTCCTTTTCTTCATTCGAAAACGAAAATGAACTACTCGAGTTTGATGCCTGCACCAACTCCGCCCGTATCCGCTTGATTTCCTGCTCCTTGTTCTGGAGTTCATTTTTCAGACTCTCAATTTGAACATGAGCGGATGTCAGGCGCTCGTGAATAGATTGTCTCTCACTCTTCAAATCGCCAATTAACGCAGAGGCCGCCCTCACTTTGTCCCAAAGAACCTTCAGCGCATCCTCAAACGCCCTGGCCTCTTTTGTGGGCGCGAACTCGACTTCCCTTTCCTGGTGATCTACCAATGTAATCTCCTATGCTCGTAGTGATGCATTGAATTTTGACGATAGATGACCGATGACGTTCCGCACTATCACCTCGATCTCTTCCTGAGTGAGCGTGTGATCTTCCGAACGATACTCCAGTGAAAAAGCACAACTCTTCTTGCCCGTTGCGATCTGGTTTCCACGGTATATGTCGAATAACTCCACCGAGGTCAGGAGCGGTCCGCTTGCACGACGGATCTCCGAGACCAACTCCTCCACCGGCAGTCCTTCATCGACGACCATCGCAAGGTCGCGTGCTACCAAGGGATACTTTGACGGAACCCGATACGCACGTCGCTCATCCATGACGCGGCTGAGAATCCCCGCTTCCAGTTCCGCAACATGAACATCCGACTCAATGTCGAAGCGCTGGAGAACCGTCTTTCTGACTTTACCCAGGAAACCAGCTTCTTCTCCATTGATTTCAACAAGAAGCCCGTCCTCAGTTAAAGCTTTGGTAGTAGGATACGGAATAAATTTATAATTGTCAAGGAAAAATTTTTCAAAAAGGGCCTCAAGCTCCCCTTTCACGTCGAAAATATCGGTAGATCTTGATTGAATATCCCAGTCTTGGGGATGTGCGTTTCCGTAGAATACCAGAATCAGTTTCGGAAATTCATCAAAACCGGCAATCCAGCCCGGCTTTCCCGTTCTCTGGTCCCGGAAATATACCCTCCCGATTTCAAACAATCGAAGGTTCTTTGCCCCCTGGAACACATTGTTTCGAACAACGCTGAGAGCACTCGGTATCAAACTCGTTCGAAGGAACCCCATATCTTTGCTGATGGGATTGGCAACCTCCACTGCCTTGTTCGAGGCAAGGGAGGCCATCCATTCGTGTTCCATGCTATTCGTAATGATTTCACGGAACCCCCGGCCAATTAACCATTCTCTAAGCACATCATGAGCGTCTGAAGCCGGAGCATGAATTGAATATTCCAGGGAGGTTCTCGTTTGAATTCCAATATTGTCGTAACCGTGTATGCGGGCGATTTCCTCGACCAAATCGATCTCGCGTTCCAGATCCGGCCGGGAAGTGGGGACGAGAAACAGTAGCTCATCCTTCACTCTCTTCTTGCTGCCTGACGTAATGTCATCGATCCCGAGTCTCCGTAGAACAGCGGAAACCATTGAAGCGCGGAGTGTTGTTCCAAGTATTTCATTTGCCTTCTTAACCCGTAGCGGCACTTTCTTCGAGACGATTTTCCTGGGATACACGTCAATGGGGTTGCTGAGAACTTCACCGCCACAGAGTTCCTGCAGTAAGGACGTCGCTCGGTTCGCCGCCCATCGCGTGGCATTGGGGTCTGCTCCGCGCTCAAAGCGCTGTGATGCATCACTTGAAATCCCGAGGTATTTCGAGGTTCTCCGTACGCTTTGTGGGTCAAAGTAGGCACTCTCGAGCAGTACATTGGTCGTTGCCTCAGAGATTTCAGAATTGGTCCCCCCCATCACTCCCGCAACGGCGAGAGGGCCATCCGAATCACAGATCATGAGTGTATCGCCCCGGAGCTTCCGCTCCTTGTGGTCGAGCGTGGTGAACGATTGTCTCTGGTTTCCACATTTCACGATGATTTCATGACCCGAAATCTTATCATAATCAAACGCATGAAGGGGATGGCCGCATTCCATTAAGACATAGTTTGTTACGTCCACGACGTTATTGACTGGTCGAACACCAACGGCTTGGAGAAAATTTTGCATCCATTTGGGAGAGGGGCCGACGTTTACGTTGAGCAGCGCTCTTACAGTGTAGCGAGGGCACGCCACCGTATCCATGACCTTCACGGAAGCAAACTCCTTCGTCTTTCTCTTGCTTTCCGTAAGTTTGATCCGGGGGAGTTTAAGCTTCTTTCCCGTCATCGCAGCGATTTCGCGTGCTATGCCAAGATGATTCATCGCATCCGGTCGATTAGGAGTTATTCCAATATCGAAGACCGTGTCATCCAAACCAAGGTATTCACTCAATGCAGAGCCGGGTGTCGCACTTGGTTCAAGAATCAGAATCCCGGCCTTGTCGTCGCCGAGGTCGAGCTCAAATCCAGAACAGATCATCCCGTACGAATCTACTCCCCTGATCTTCACATGGGAAAGTCTAAATGGCTTGCCCGCGGGGTCATGTTGGTCGTGGGGCACCTCCGTACCAACGAGTCCAACCGCTACCTTTTGTCCCGGAGCAACATTGGGAGCACCGCATACCACCTGAAGAATCTCACTCCCGGTATCGACTTTGCATACGGTAAGTTTGTCCGCGTTTGGATGCTTCGCGACTTCAATCACCCGGCCAACGACAAATCCCTTATACTTTTCGCCAAGGTGCTCGGTGCTTTCCACCTCAAGCCCCGCCATCGTCAACCTGCGGGCAAGCTCCTCCGTTGGAAGTTCAATGTCGACGTACTTCTTTAACCACTGTAATGAGATACGCATCGTACTTGAAGCTCAGAATTGCTTCAGAAATCTAATATCGTTATCGAAGAACATACGGATGTCGTCAATGCCGTAGCGCAACATGGCCATCCTTTCTATTCCCATCCCGAAAGCATAGCCGGCATACTTCTCGGGATCATATCCAACAAACCTATATACATTGGGATCGACCATGCCACAACCGAGGATTTCGAGCCATCCCGTTTGCTTGCAAACGCGGCATCCTTTCCCGGCACAGATGAAGCAGGAGATATCCATTTCGGCACTCGGTTCCGTGAACGGGAAATAACTCGGTCGAAACCGGTATCGTGTATCCGCGCCATACAGCTGTTTTGCGAAAGCGACGAGCGTGCCCTTGAGTTCGCTGAATGTTACTCCGACGTCGACGTACAAACCCTCCACCTGATGGAACAGGCAATAGCTTCTTGCGCTTATCGCTTCGTTACGGTAGCAGCGGCCGGGTACAATAACTCTCACCGGGGGCTTCTGTTGTTCCATAACTCGTATTTGAACAGGTGAAGTGTGAGTTCGGAGAAGTATCTTGTCGGAAATGAAGAAAGTGTCCTGCATGTCGCGCGCGGGGTGATCCGGCGGAAAATTCAGTGCCTCGAAGTTATGGTAGTCGTCTTCGATTTCCGGGCCGGTAGCGACGGTAAACCCCATTCTTGTGAAAATTCGTTTTATCTCGTCGAGCGTTTGCGTGATTGGATGTTTTGAGCCCATCCATTGCTTGTGGCCGGGGAGTGTGAAGTCGATTGATGCCTGCTCTCGGGGGTTCGCGTTCTCGAGTCCTGCCTTTTTTTGCTCAAACGCCGACTGCACCGAGGTTCTCAGTTCATTCAAGGCCTTCCCCAGCGGGGGGCGCTCCTCCGGGGGGACATCTTTCAAGCGGTCGAACTGTTCGGCTATTTCCCCCTTCCGGGCAAGAAACCTCACGCGCACATTTTCCAGTTCCTGGAGGTTTTTCACCGCCCCCAACGCCTCCAGAGCAGACAGTCGAATTCGTTCGATCCGATCGAGCATACGATTAGCTCATCTGATTAGTCCAGAGCGCTGGATCCGAATGGTTGATGTTCGCGGCACACATGGCAGGGAAGAAGGATCTTATGCCGTCGCAAATTTCACGACCTCGGCAAAGGCATCCGGGTTGCGTGAGGCCAGCTCGGCCAGAACCTTTCGATTGATAATGACATTTTTCTTATCGAGTGCGGCAATCAGTTTTGAATAGGTCGTTCCGTTCAATCGCGCTGCCGCATTGATGCGGGCTATCCAAAGTTGGTGAAACGAACGCTTCTTCAGTCGGCGGTCGCGATAAGCATGTTGCAGTCCCTTATCGACGCTGTGTTTCGCAACCGTTAAAACTTTGCTCCTCGCACCCCAATACCCCTTCGCACGTGCTAGCACGCGCTTTCTGCGCCGGTGAGATGCTACTTTATTTTGTGAACGTGGCATGTTTCTCCTGTCTCCTGTTCTCTCGGTTTATGATTGAATCATCTGCTCAATTTTCTTCTGTTCTTCCTTCGAAACAAGGGTCGACTTTCGAAGGTGGCGTTTACGCTTTGAAGATTTCGATGAAAGAATATGACTGCGATACGCCTTGCTCCGCTTGAACTTTCCCGAGGCAGTGCGTCTGAAGCGTTTCTTTGCACCTGAATCTGATTTCATTTTGGGCATACAGTATTTCCTATGATTGTGGTTCTATTTGCTTAGCGACAACTTTTTTCTTTGTGCCTTTCTCCGGAGCGAAAATCATTGCCATGGTTCTTCCCTCCAATTTCGCGAGCTGGTCTACTTTTGCGACGTCATGCAATTGCTCCGCCAGGCGTTGGAGAAGCGCTTCACCATGCTCCTTGTAGGTAATCTCTCTTCCTTTGAACACTACCGTCGCTTTGACTTTATGTCCTTCTTCAAGAAATTTGCGGGCGTGCCGCATCTTGAATTCCAGGTCATGGTCGTCGGTATTGGGATGGAACCGGAGCTCTTTTACCTGTGTGACCTGTTGATGTTTTCGCTGGAGCTTGTCCTTTTTCGATTGCTCGTACTTGTACTTCCCAAAATCCATGATCTTGCATACCGGCGGCGCCGCCTTCGGGACAATCTCTATCAAATCCAATCCTCGTTGCTGCGCGATGGCGACAGCTTCACGGGATGACATAACTCCTACCTGCCCTTTTTCGTCGATGACCCGGACTTTCGGCGCCCGGATTTCATCATTTATGCGAACACTGTCTGGTCCCTTGATAGCGTTACTCCTATATTGTGAGTGATTTTTCTAAGATTTCTTTATGAATTTTCTCGACGAAGGTCTGGAGAGTGCTCACCCCGACATCACCTTTTTTGTGCTGCCGGACGGAGACGCTGCCGGAGTTTTTCTCCTTATCCCCAACGACGAGCATATATGGAACTTTCTTCGTTTCCCAGTCACGAATTTTATAACCTATTTTCTCACGGCGCTCATCCAGCTCGACTCTCACCTGCGCATCCTTCAGGGCCCGGTAGACCGTTCCCGCATACTCGATCTGGTCATCGGTAATAGGAAGAACAACTGCCTGCACCGGGGACAACCAGACGGGAAAAGCCCCGGCAAAGTGTTCCGTCAATATGCCGATGAACCGTTCGAACGACCCGAAGATGGCCCGGTGAATGGCAACAGGCCGTTTGCGCGAGCCGTCCTCGGCAACGTATTCGAGCTCGAATCGTTCCGGCAACATCACAGAATCCAACTGAATTGTGGCCACCTGCCATTCTCGTCCTATTGCATCCTCGATCTGAATGTCGATCTTCGGGCCGTAAAACGCCCCTTCGTTCGCCTGTAATTTGTAGCGGATGTTGTTGAATTCAAGCGCCTGCTTCAAACTTTGCTCGGCCTGTTCCCACAATTTGACGTCGCCCATTGCCTTGTCGGGACGGGTCGAGAGATTGTACGATGGCTTCAATCCAAAGATGGCATAGAAATGGTTCACCAATTCTATCAGTTTCTTGATTTCGTCGAGAATCTGGTCCGGACGCAGATAAATGTGAGCGTCGTCCATGGTAATCTGTCTGACCCGGAACATTCCCCCGAGAGCGCCCGAGAGCTCGTTGCGGTGCAGCCTGCCGATCTCGGAGAAACGCAGAGGCAAATCCCGATAGCTCCTCACCTTCTGCCGGTACACATACGCGCTCTCGGGACAATTCATCGGTTTCAAACTATAGATTGTCTCATCACTCTCAAAATAAAACATATTCTCCTTGTAGTGAGCCCAGTGGCCAGACTGTTCCCACAAGTCCTTCTTCACCAAGATAGGCGTGCTGATTTCCTGGTAGCCGTTCATGTCGAGCTCGTGGCGAAGGAACTTCTCTAGCTCGCGGAACACAATCATTCCGTTGGGAAGCCAGAATGGAGCTCCGGGGGAAACATCGTGGAACACGAATAACTCAAGTTCTCTTCCCAGCTTTCGGTGGTCGCGTCGCTTTGCCTCTTCAATCCTGAATAGATACGCATCAAGCTCTTTCTGGGTCGGGAATGTGATGCCGTAAATGCGCTGGAGCATCTTGTTCTTTTCGCTGCCCCGCCAATACGCTCCCGCAACGCTCAACAGCTTGATCGCTTTGATCCGGCCGGTCGATGGGATATGGGGACCGAAGCACAGATCCGTGAAGTTGCCATGATGGTAGAGAGAAATTGTTTCGTTCTTCAGTTCCTCGAGCAGCTCAAGTTTGTATTGATCGTTCTTCTGCTTGAAGTAATCGACGACCTGATCCCACGGTTTTTCTTCTCTGATAAACGGAGTATCCCTTTTAGCGAGCTCATTCATCCGTTCTTCGATACGCTGGAGGTCTTCGGGCGAGAGCGAATGTCCCCCCATGTCGATGTCATAATAAAATCCCTCATCGATCGGTGGACCGATCCCGAATTTTGTTCCGGGGAACAGCGACTCGATCGCCTCAGCCATGAGATGGGCGGAGCTGTGCCAGTAAGCGTGCTTCCCGCCGCCATCTGCCCACTTCAGGATTTTCACTGAAGAATCCAGGTTGATGGCGCGCGACAGGTCCCGCACTTCTCCATTGACTTCGATGGCGAGAGCCTCGCGGGCAAGTCCGGGACTGATGCTTTGTGCAATCTCCTTCCCGGTCACACCCTGGGCGAACTCCCTGGAACTGTCGTCGGGAAACGATATTTTCACTACGGAATTTTGCAATTCAAGCGAACCTGTTTTTCTATGATCCTGTAATTCTTATTCGTGTGGGCTCTATAGGACTCGAACCTATGACCTCTACCATGTCAAGGTAGCGCTCTAACCAACTGAGCTAAGAGCCCGTGCTGCTCTGGAGGCGTGCCGGGGACCGGAATCGAACCGGCACTCCCCTTGCGGAGAACAGGATTTTAAGTCCTGTGCGTCTACCAGTTCCGCCACCCCGGCAAAACGAATTCAAAGGACAACATCGGAAATGCACGATCGCTCTCCTGAGAGAGTTCGCCCCTGCATTTTCGTCTTTGACATATCTTCGAGGCGCCGGGCGGATTCGAACCGTCGCATAAAGGTTTTGCAGACCTCTCCCTTACCACTTGGGTACGGCGCCGTCACGAGGCATAAATAACAAAACCCCGCCACTGAAATGATCTGAGAGCGGCGGGGAATTCAAAACCAATTGCGTCCCTAATCATCCCGCCTTGTGGGAACAGGGCACGATTTCATTGTCATTGAGCGGGAAACGGGATTTGAACCCGCGACATTCACCTTGGCAAGGTGACGCTCTACCAACTGAGCTATTCCCGCAATTCGCGCGAATAATATAGTAAAAATCTTCACATTCTGCAACATACCGGACCGGCCCCATAAGGCGATTTATTCGAAAAGGGCATTCAGAACCCTAAGTTCTTCTGATTCATTGAAGTCAAAAGGTCAACATACGACTCTAAGACAAAGTCTGCATCCTGCACGCTGAATTCCCTCACCAGGAAAGCCACCACCTCCTGTGCCTTGTCCATCGACTCCTCGACCGGGGATTCCAATTCCAGGAAGCTCCCCAGGTTTTCCACTTCATCCAGATGGATACGGGTAGACTTGTACATAAACAACTTCCTTTTCTTCTTTACAATCGCGCGGATACCGAGGGATCGCTCAAGGATTTCTTTCAGAAGAGAGATTTCCACGCACGGGAAAACTCGATAGTTGCTTTCACGGTGCTTCGCGTGTTCATCCCGTTCATAGAATATCAGCTCCGCGCGCTCGTTATTGATTTCCCGTGACTTAAGCCGCCCCCGTGGCACGTTGTAGTAAGTGTCTACCTGCTGAAGAGTACCCTCAAACGTGGCATCGATGAATCGGGCAATTTGTTCCGCTTCATGGACGCTGCGTATTCTTGCCTTAACCTCCAGATTGCGGGGCATGCGATGTGAAAGGGCTCCAGGTCAGAAAAGAACGGTTACCGGGAAATCTTCAGGATCTTGTATTCCAGCGTCCCGACAGGAACAGCAATCTTGACGACCTCTCCCTCAGTTTTCCCCATCAGTCCCCGTCCGAGAGGAGAAGTAACCGAAATTTTGTCCTCCTCAAAATTGGATTCTTCCGGCGAAACCAACATGTAATTGACCAATTCATTCGTCTTCAGATCCCTGAGTTCAACTTTCGAGAGAATATATATTTTGTCGTTTGGAAGCTCCTTGCTCTGGATGATGCGTGCCCGAGACAACGTTTGTTGGAGTCTTCCAATTCGCATTTCCAGATGCTGCTGGGCCTCTTTAGCGGCATCGTACTCTGCATTCTCGGAAAGGTCTCCGTGTCCTCTTGCCTCGCCGATTTTTTGAGCGATCTCGGCACGCCCTTTCACTTTGAGCTCGCGGAGCTCGTTTTCTAATTCCACCAAACGCTCCCGCGTCAAGTAGACGATTCCAGTATCTTTGTTGTTTTCACTCATAACGATTTATGAAACAAAATTTGTTGAGAACTTCCGATAGTCCCGGCATAGTGCCTACGGACAAAAAGAAAAGCCATCACTCCTGTGAGTGCTGGCCGACAAAACATCTTAAGTTCAATTTACGATACGAAATTCAAAAAATCAAGGGGGCGGGGTATTTATTTTTTTCTATCGACGAGGATCAAATGCCCAAGCTTATCTCGCTTTGTTTTCAAGTACTTCTCATTGATTGAATGAGGTTCTATCTCAAGGGGTACACGCTCAACGATATCGAGACCATAGCCATGCAACCCAACCACCTTTTTGGGGTTATTCGTCATAAGCCTGATCTTTCCCACGCCGAGGTCCCGCAGAATTTGCGCTCCAATGCCGTAATCGCGGAGGTCGGGGCGAAAGCCCAGTTTTTCATTCGCTTCAACGGTATCCAAGCCCTCATCCTGGAGATTGTAGGCCCGGAGCTTATTTGCCAATCCGATGCCGCGGCCTTCCTGTCGCATGTAGAGAACAACTCCCTTCTTCTCCTTATCGACAAGTACCATTGCTGCATGGAGCTGGTCGACGCAATCGCATCGCAGGGAACCGAAAACATCTCCGGTGAGACATTCAGAATGAACCCGCACCAATGTCGGCTGGTCGGGTTGGAGATTTCCTTTCACCAGCGCCAGATGTTCCTTGTTATCCGTTTCACTCTTGTAGAGGCGTGCATCAAAGGTCCCATAGCGGGTCGGCAATTTTGTGGCCACCTCGAGGTGGACCAACTTTTCCCGCTGCATCCTGTACTCGATGAGACTTTTCACAGTGATCATACGCAGCCCGAACTGCTTCGCGAGTTGTTCCAATTCAGGAACCCGCGCCATCAAACCATCGTCCTTCAAAATTTCGCAGAGCACACCCGCCGAATACATCCCGGCGAGCCGGCACAAATCCACGACTGCTTCGGTATGGCCTGTGCGACGGAGCACGCCGCCGTCTAATGCACGTAAGGGAAAGATGTGGCCGGGACGGCCAAGGTCGCCGGGCTTGGTTTTCGGGTCGATGAGCGCCCCGACCGTTGCCGCGCGGTCGAAGGCCGAAACACCGGTGGTCGTTCCGTGAACGTAGTCGACCGAGACGGTAAATGAGGTCTCATGAAGGGATGTATTGCTTTCAACCATCATATCCAGCATAAGCTCCTGCGTGCGCTGCGGAGTGAGCGCTGCGCAGATAATACCCCGACCATATTTCGACATAAAGTTGATGACTTCGGGATCGCACTTCTCGGCAGCAACCACAAAATCGCCTTCGTTCTCACGGTCCTCATCGTCAACGACAATAATCACCTTGCCGTTTTGAATGTCTTTTATGGCTTCTTCAATTGTGCTGAACACGATAACCTTTCACAGTCTCTTCACTGAAATTATTCAAGAAACGTTCAACTCTTTTTCTCTTCGGCATCACCTTCTCGCGTGATGGTCGATACTGCCGACTTTTCAAATTTCAATTTCACGTTGTCTGCCACCTGGACCAGGAGGGTTTTTTCATCGACGCCGATCACGGAGCCGTGCAGCCCGCCGATCGTTACGATCTTGTCTCCTTTCTTGACGCCCCCGAGCAATTTCTGCCGTTCTTTCGAACGCTTCTGCTGCGGTCGAAGAATCATGAAATAGAATATCAGGATGATCAGCGAGAACATGAACAGGGTACTGATGAAACCACCGCCACCCTGTCCTTGCGGCGCCATTCCGAAAACATGAAGTGTATTCAATTGCATCTCCTCTTTATTATTGATCGTGAGCATCTATCCGGACTTCTTGACGAAAGGATGCAAGCTGCTCTTGCTTCCACCCATGGAACTTGTTTTGTACGATAGCCAGGCGAGCTTCGCGCATAATCCACTCGTAGAAGAAAAGATTATGAACGGTCGCCAGTTGAAGACCAAGAATTTCTTTCGCCTGAAAGAGATGTCGCACATACGCTCTGGTAAAATGCCGGCATGTGTAGCACCCGCACGTATCGTCGATGGGCGCAAAATCGTCCTTGAATTGTGCGTTCGTGATATTCAACGTGCCCTTCGTCGTGAACAGCATGGCATTCCGGCCGTTGCGCGTCGGCAGCACGCAATCGAACATATCGACGCCCCGTTCGATCCCCTCCAGCAGGTTCTCCGGCGTTCCTACACCCATCAGGTAACGCGGTTTGGCAAAAGGGAGCAATTCGGTGCACGACGACACAATCTGGTACATCTGTTCTGCCGGCTCGCCCACGGCGAGACCGCCTATCGCGTATCCATCAAAATCCAAATCGACCAGCACGTCGATGGAGCGTTTTCGAATTTCCGGGTAGACTCCCCCTTGCACTATCCCGAACAGAACCTGAGTATGATCGTAAAACTCAACCGACTGCAGAAACTGATTCCTGCAACGTTCTGCCCAACGGAGAGTCTGTTCGTTGGATTGTTTAGCATCCTCAAACGAGCAGGGATAGGCCGTGCATTCGTCCAGAACCATCATGATATCCGAACCGATGGTACGTTGGATATCGATGATACTTTCGGGAGTAAAGAAGTGCAACGAGCCGTCGAGGTGCGAGCGGAATTCCACCCCATTATCGGTGATCTTTCTTAACTCTGACAGACTGAATATCTGATATCCGCCGCTGTCAGTCAGTATTGCCCTGTCCCAGCCCATCAGTTTATGAAGGCCGCCTGCCTGATAGAGTATCTCGGTCCCCGGGCGCAAGTAAAGATGATACGTGTTTCCCAGTATGAGTTCTGCGCCGACTTCCGCAAGTTCGCGCGGCTCAATGGCCTTGACCGTGCCTTGTGTTCCCACCGGCATGAAAACCGGGGTTTGAACGACACCATGATCCGTAACGAGCGTCCCGCTGCGGGCACGTCCATCAGCGTGCTCAACTGCGAACTTCATTAAGTAAACTTAAGAAAATTCGGGTCAATATGCAATGAAGCCTATGTCTGCGGTTTCTTTTTGAGTTCCGAAAACCTCATCCTGAGGTAACCGAACATTGCCACGCAAGCAATCAGGCCACCGACGGCGTCGGCCAGCGCGTCATAGATGTCCGGTGTGCGGCCCGGGACGAAATGTTGATGAAGTTCATCCAGAATACCGTAGCCGGCGACGATGGCAAACGATACCAACGCCCGTTTCCAGCTGAACAATTGTGAGGCATTTCCCGGATCAAGTGCGCGGTATACGAACACGCCGAAAATGAAAAAGATTGTTCCATGGATCAATTTGTCGTGCGACAAGATGTCCATTTTGGGCATTGCACTTGAAGGAACCGACGAAAGGATGAAAATAACCACTGCCCATACAATTGCGGGGTATTTGTACTTCATGAGATGCGAATCTGGAGGAATCATTTTTGTCTATTCATTTCCCTCTACCCGGGTAAACGCTTCCGGCAGCATGCCTTGAATGTCCAGGGCCATCATGCTTTTCTCACCGAACTTCTTGCACGCCAAATCGCCTGCCAGGCCGTGGATGTATACACCGCAGTATGCCGCGATAGTCTGCTCCAATCCCTGAGCCCATAAGCCGGCGATAATTCCCGACAAGACGTCTCCTGATCCCGCGGTTGCCATGCCGGCATTGCCCGTTGCATTGATATAAACTTCCCCCCGGGGAGAACTTGAGACGGTCGGCGCACCCTTCAAGACGAGCGTGAGTTTAAATTTCTTTGCAACGTCCCGCGCGATGTCAACCCTCTGCTCATCAATCAAGACGGATTTCACACCTATCAACCGGGATAGCTCCCCGGAATGCGGTGTAATGATGATTTCTCTACTCTTGTGACGCTTCAAGATGGAAATATTCGCGGCGAGGGCATTCAAAGCATCAGCGTCAAGAAGTAATGGCTTTTCCACCGAACCCACGATCTTCCAGACCAACTGTTGGGTCTCCGGATTGCCCGAAAGCCCCGGCCCGATTACCACGACATCGGCCCAACGGATATGCTTCTCGGCCTTCTCCAACGCTCGCAGGCTCAAACTGCCGTCTGAAGTTTCTTCCAGTGGCTCCACCATGACTTCCGTAAGTTTTCTTGCCAGAATCGAAGATATCGACCTGGGTGTTCCCAGTATTACCGCTCCTGCTCCCGCCCTCAATCCAGATTCGGCTGCCATGGCGGCTGCTCCCGTCAAACCTTGTGAACCGGCAATGACATATATTTTGCCGACACTGTGTTTGTGAGCGTCGAATGCCCGATGTGGTAGGGATTCCCTGACATCTGCGGCTTCTATGATGTATGTACCGATTCTAGGTTTGGCTGGAATGCACTGAATAGTACCAAGATCCACAACTTTAAGTCTACCGACATAATCACTTGATTTACCGGTAATTAATCCTATCTTCTTCATCCCCATTGTCACAGTGAGATTCGCTTTGAAGGCGATATTCTCGACTATGCCTGTATCTGAGTTCACACCGGACGGAATGTCAATGCTTACCTTTATGGATGTTGAATCGTTTGCCCATTGGATAACATCTCTATAAATTCCCCGGACTGCTCCCGAAAAACCTGTACCAAAGACTGCATCGACAAGGAAATCCGGCTTTGGGAGCATTCTCAACGAGCGTGACGACTTCAATTCGATGATCCTGATGCCATGACCGGCAGGCAGGGTCTTAGCTGTTTTCTTCAGTATTTCCAGATTCAGCTTCGCATCCCCTCGGATATCCCGCATCTTCCCAACTATCACGGCAGCAACTTTCGCGCCGCGCGTCAAGGCATGACGGGCGACAACAAAGCCGTCGCCGCCGTTGTTCCCCTTGCCGCAGAGGACAACGACCCATCTGCCAGCCACACGACCGTACTCATGTTCCATTGCATCCACTACTCCCCGACCGGCATTTTCCATGAGGATCGATCCGGGAACGGAAAGCTGCTTGATGGCGTGGCCATCGAGTGCACGCATCTCTTTCGAAGTTACGACAATTTCCATCTCTCAGAAAAGCTTATCGATGAACGAAAGGACAGACGAAGGAAAAATACCCAGTTCAATGACCGCCAGTGCTGCAAAGGTCAGAACGGCCAGGCCCAGTTTGGATGAAACTGCGGCCAGTGATTCATCCGCTTCTTCAAAATACATTACCACGACGAGACGTAAGTAATAATAGGCACCTAGAACACTCGTCAAAACTCCTATGACGGCCAACCACGTCATATGAGCGTCCACAGCCGCCGCGAAGACATAATATTTTCCAAGGAAGCCCGCGAACGGAGGAATGCCCGATAAGGAAAGCATGAAAACCGTCATAACAGCCGCAAGGTAGGGCCGTCTCCCTGCGAGCCCGGAATAGTGCTCGAATGTCAGATTTCGCTCATCATCATTTTCCAGAAGCGACAGGACTCCGAATGCGCCAAGATTCATGAACGTATACGCCGTGAGATAAAAAACAACTCCGGTCCGGCCGAGTTGATTCGCAGCAGCCACCCCGGCCAGCATGTATCCCGCATGCGCGATACTGGAATACGCGAGCATGCGCTTGATGTTCGATTGAGACAGCGCGACGATGTTTCCGAGAATCATCGAGGCAGCCGCAACAACTGCAATGGCCAGCTGTATTCCTTCCCCATGAACGAATTGCCCACCGAAGACGAGAATCAACGCCGAGAATGCTGCCGCCTTGGCTCCTGTCGACATAAAGCCGGCGATTGTCGTCGGCGAACCCTCGTAGACATCCGGTACCCACATGTGAAAAGGAACGGCTGCGGCCTTGAAAGCGAGCCCCACCAGGAGAAGTCCGCTCCCTGTCCAGAACATTTTCGACGATGATAGGTCAGCGTACTTTGCAGCGATCATACCGATGTTGGTTGTTCCGCTTGAGCCGTAGATCAATGCAATGCCATAAAGGAGAAATCCCGTTGCGAATGCACCCAGTAGGAAATACTTCAACGACGATTCATTCGATTTGACCCGTTTACGCAAGAAACCGGCAAGGACGTAAAGGCAGATAGACATCAGCTCGATCCCAAGGAAGATCATTATCAAATCTGCCGCGGATGCGATGAGCATCATCCCGATCGTCGCAAAGAGAACAAGCAGATAAAATTCCCCCAGGGACCTCTGGCTTGATCTGAGATACTCCCGCGACAGAAGAACCGTCGCTAACGCAGAAACCATGAACAAGATGCCAAAGAAGCTTCCATACCCTCCTACCATCATCATGTGGTTGAACACATCCCCGCGCTCCCCCATGGTCGCCACCGAACACGCGATGCCGAGTACAATTCCGAGTACCGACACCCAAAAACTCGGCCGTTCGCTCCTTCTCACCAGTGCATCAATGAGGAGAACCAAGAGCGCAGTGCACATTATGGACAAAATTGGCGTAAGCAGAACGATGTTGGGGGTCATAGCACTCATTTGTTCGACCCGGCTTTACTTCCTGTTTCGCCGATATCGATTCTGCTCATCGGGTTATTCAGCGTGAGATTACGAAGCTGCAACTGACTGTTCGCCCTCAATACAACCTGTTGCGCAGACGCCTCCGTCTTCTTCAAGAAGGTACCCGGATAAACACCGATCCACACGATGAACAGCACAACAGGTACGAGAACGGCAAGTTCCCGCAACGAAAGGTCGGAAAGATTCTGATTTGCAGGGTTCGACACCTTTCCAAAAACGACTCGCTGGTACATCCACAAGAGGTAGACCGCCGCAAAAATGACTCCGGTTGCGGCGACGATCGTAAACCACTGATTCAGGTATCGCGAATAGAATGAGCCGAGGAGAATCAAAAACTCTCCAACAAATCCATTCAATCCCGGCAATCCGATCGAAGACAGTGAAACAATCATGAAAAACGTGCAAAGGATCGGCACGACTTTGGCAAGGCCTCCAAACTCGGTAATGTCGCGTGTGTGCCGCCTGTCGTAAATCATGCCCACGATCAAGAACAGCGCCCCGGTAGAGAGTCCATGATTGACCATCTGAATGATACTCCCCTGAACGCCCTCGACTGTAAGTGCAAAAATCCCGAGGACGACAAAGCCCAGATGACTCACAGAGGAGTATGCGACCAGCTTCTTGATGTCCGTCTGTACCATGGAAACCAGGGCTCCATAGATGATGCCTATGACCGCAAGCGCCGCGATATACGGCATGAATATCAACGTTGCCTGAGGAAAAAGAGGCAGACAGAAACGAAGCAAACCATACGTCCCCATCTTCAGCAGCACGCCGGCGAGTATCACGCTTCCTGCCGTCGGAGCTTCAACGTGGGCGTCTGGCAACCACGTGTGAAACGGGAACAGCGGAATTTTGATAGCGAAACTCAACGTAAACGCCAGGAACATCCATGTCTGGATCGCAACGGGAATCTGCGGACCCAGGGTATATAACTGGACGAGGTCGGTCGTGAACCTTCCGGGAGACGGCACGGTCGACGCGTAGTAACCCAGCCAGATGATGGCGACCAGCATCAACAGGCTCCCGAACATCGTATACACAAAGAACTTGACAGCCGCATAAATCCTGTTTCCCCCGCCCCAGATCCCGATGATGAAGTACATCGGGATCAACATGGCTTCCCAGAACATGTAGAACAGAATCAGATCCAGCGCGCAGAACACGCCAAGCATTCCGGTTTCCAACAGCAAGACCATGATCGTGAATTCTCTCACCCTGTGCTGGATTGAATTCCAGGCAGACAGCATGGCAATCGGCGTCAGGAACGTAGTTAACAGAACCAGCAGCAATGATATGCCGTCTATGCCGACGGTGTAGTTTACATTCAGCGATTGAATCCATGGAATGGAAAGCCAAAACTGCATCCCGGCGGTCGCCGCATCGAACTTGTAAAATATGAACAAAGAGAGGATAAGTGTGAGGAGACTGAATGCAAGTCCCACGCTCTTGATTGCCGTGAGATTCTCCCGCCGGATGGTGAAAAGGCCGACAGCGCCGACAAGCGGCAGGAAAATGAGCGCGGTGAGGATGAAAGACTGGTTCACTTCAACACCAGAATTCCGAGAATTACAATGATTCCTATTACGAAAGCCAGTGCATAGGTTTGCGCCACCCCGACTTGCAAACGTCGCATCAAGCCGCTGAGTCTTTTCATGGACGATGCCAGACCGTTCACCAATCCGTCAATCACACCTACATCAAAGCCCTTCCACAGAAGTCTCTCAGAACCTTTGACCACCGGCCTCACGATGGCGGCATCGTACGCCTCATCAACGTAGTACTTATTCAACAGTACTCTGTACACAGTGCCAAATGATGCAGACAGTCTGGCGACGATGTCCGTGCGCTTACGATAGATAATCCGGGCGAGATAGATTCCACCGACAGCAATCGCAACAGCAAGCACCATCGCGAGATACTCGGATGCTCTTGAACCTTCATTCACAATCGTCAGACTAACAGTAGCTCTTTCAAAAATCGGCTCAAGCCAACGTTCGATGGCATTGTCGCCCCCAAGGCTTTGCGGAATACCGACAAACCCACCGATGATTGATAGTACTGCAAGGATGACCAGAGGGATGGTCATCACCTTCGGCACCTCATGAGGGTGTTTATCGTGCGACCATCGGGCTTCACCGCTGAATGCGAGTGTGACAAGCCTGAACATGTAAAAGGCCGTCAAACCCGCGCAAAGCCAGCCCAGAAGCCAGTAGATGACTGAACCCTGCGAAAATGCCCGCCAGAGGATTTCATCCTTGCTAAAGAACCCGGAGAGCGGCGGAAGGCCTGCAATCGCGAGCGCAGCGACAAGAAATGTCCTGTACGTCGTCGGCATCCGGGCTTCCAATCCGCCCATTTTACGAATGTCCTGCTCGTCGTGCATAGCGTGAATGACCGCCCCTGCGCCGAGGAAGAGCAACGCCTTGAAAAATGCGTGCGTCATGACATGGAAAATCCCCGAGGCAAACGCCCCGACACCGAGACCCAGGAACATGTAGCCGAGCTGGCTTATCGTCGAATATGCGAGTATTTTCTTAATGTCATTCTGTACGACGGCCATGGTTGCCGCGAAAACCGCCGTGCAGATGCCGATCACTGCGACGATCTGCATGGTCTCCGGTGCAAGCGCGTAGAGTACCGAGCAGCGGGCGACCATATAAACACCGGCCGTCACCATGGTCGCCGCATGGATAAGGGCGCTCACAGGGGTCGGCCCGGCCATGGCATCGGGAAGCCAGACAAAGAGAGGAATTTGAGCGGACTTGCCCGTTGCTCCCAGAAACAGCAACAGCGTAATCCAGAATATCGTCGTGTTGCCGGAAGTTATCGAAGCCGCCGCACGGGAGAAAACGTCCTCAAATCCGAGGCTGCCGAATGTTTTGAAGATCAGAAACATCGCGATGAGAAAACCGAAGTCGCCGATGCGATTAACGATGAACGCCTTCTTCGCGGCATCGCTTGTCGTCGCCGTTCCGGCCTTGTACCCCCCGGTGTCGAATTTCCTGTCATGCCAGAAACCGATCAGGAGGTACGAACAAAGCCCAACCCCTTCCCAACCGAGGAACATCAAGACAAAATTGTCTGCAAGTACGAGGTTGAGCATCATGAAGATGAAAAGATTCAGATAGGCGAAGAATCTCCAGAAACCCGGATCCCCGCGCATGTAGCCGATGGAGTACACGTGAATCAGGAATCCAACGCCGGTAACGATCAGCGTCATGAGAATGGAAAGCTGGTCGACCTGGTACGCAACGTTGACCGAGAGAGAGCCCGTTGAGATCCAATTGAAAACGGTGACGATATGGGACCGCTCGTCAACGCGCGAATTCGCCATCTCAATGAACATCATTGCCGCGATCACGAAGGACGCTCCTACGACGCCGCTTCCTATCGCACCGCTTAATTTCTCCGACGACAATTTCTTGCCGAGCAACCCGTTGACGAGAAACCCTACCAGGGGAAGATACACTATGTAGCCGGCGAGATTATACATCTACCATTTCATGATATTGATTTCGTCAATATTCACCGTTTGCTTATTGCGAAACAGCGCGATGATAATGGCCAACCCGACAGCCGCTTCCGCCGCAGCTACGGCCATCACAAAAAATACAAGTATCTGGCCGGTAGAGTTTCCCAGATACGATGAGAACACGACAAGCGTGAGGTTCACGGAGTTCAACATCAACTCGATGGACATGAAAACGATTATGGCATTGCGTCTTGTCAGAACGCCAACGACGCCGATAGAAAAGAGTATCGCGCCGAGCGTCAAGTAATAATTCAGCGGTACCCCGGGAGAGGCTACAGTCACTCGCTACCTCTCTTCGCTAGGACAACGACTCCGACGATTGCCGCAAGCAATACTATGGAAGTCACTTCAAATGGAAGAAGGTATTCCGAAAACATCACCTTTCCGATTGACTCGACCGTTCCCAATTGAGCCGCCAACGGAGACGCCGCTAGGAGTCCGGATGTGCCCGATACGACAATGCTCACCAGGAGCTCCCCCAACACTATACAGGCCAGCGCAACCGCTATGATTTTCGTATAGCCGGGTTTCTCCCTGCGACTCCGTTCGTCCTTCAGATTCAACAGCATGATCACGAACAGAAAGAGCACCATGATTGCCCCTGCGTACACGAGGATCTGGATGATAGCGATGAACTGAGCATTGAGAGCGAGGTAGAGCAAGGCAAGGCAGAAGAAATTCACAATCAAGAAAAGGACACTCATGATAGGATTCCGGCGGGTGACCATCAGGATAGCTGAGGCGATTGCCACCCCCGCCACAACAAAGAGAAAAATGCTTTCAAAATTCATTCACGATGGAGAGGATTCTTCAGAAAACATAACGTCAAAGATAGCAAAATTCTTTGCCACTTTCAAAAACGTGGAAGTGATCGAAATGCGGTAGGTTTTCTCTCGTTGACATCAATCGCGCAAGGCGGCCGGCGGAGCTTCAGACTGACTTGTCCGCTAAGGGAAATGCCATCTAGCGGGCGGATTATCTTATTTTGCAGCGTTGCCCATCGCACGCCTCAAGCGAACGAGTGCAGTGTTGTAATCGTACAGGGACTGAATTCTCGTAATCCTCGCGTTCGACAATGACAACTGCGCATCGGACACATCCAGCTCGGTCCCCACGCCCGCTGCATATTGCCGTTCCGCCAGGTTGAGATTCTCCTCCGCCTGTTCAAGCAACTTCGACGATGCGCTGATCTCCTCATCCGCTTCCTTGAGCCCCAGGAAGTTCTGTTCCACTTCAAGCATGACCGATTCATTCAAGAGCTCAAGGTTTGCCCGTGCGACATCGGCATTGGCGCGGGCCTGTTCCACCTGCGCGGATATCGCAAAACCCTCGAACACCGGAAGGCTAACCGTCAAGCCCGCCGTCCATCGACGAAACAACGGGGTGTAGTCGAAATTGCTCCATGTCCAACCGCTTGTGTACGACAGTGTGGGAAGGTGCTGATCCCAAGCCGCAGAGGTGAGAGAAACATTGGCTTCTACTCGCGATCGAGCCGCGATCAATTCAGGACGTTGAACCATCGTGACCGATCTAATGGAATCGAGAGACATGTTCATGGGTTCAACATCGAACCCATTCTGGACGCGGTATGCCCCCGTGGACCGGACTCCCATCGCATTCTCAAGCCCTAACTTTGAAAGCCGTGTCTGGTTCACTGCACGGATGAGATTGACGTTCGCGTTCGCAACGTCGACTTCGGCTTTGGTCACGTCAAATTGCGGGCGCTTGCCGACGGTATAATTCGCCTTTGCCTGCTTCAAGTGTTGCTCGGACTGGTCGACAGCCTCCTGGTTCACGATGGCAACCTGTTCAGCTTGTATCAGGCCGAAGTAGGCCAACTGAACATTCAGAATAACTTCGTCGCGCGTCGACCGGGAATCGGCATTCGCGGCGTCAAGGAACTCATTGCTCGCAGAAACGTGCTCGATCGTCTTCCCGAAATCGAAGATATTCCCCTGAAACTGCAGGCCGGTCGTGTAACTGTTGTACGTTTGCCCCTTGGGCGGAATTGATGGGTTGAACACAAAGACCCCGTCCGTTCGCGTAAAGCCGCCCGACGCAACCAGTGACGGGTAGTATGTAGATAGCGCCTGCGTCACTCCGCTGGCCGCCGACCGCGTATTCGCCTCTGCCGCCCGCATCGACGGATGATGCTCAAGGGCCAGGGCGATTGCCCGTTCCAGCGACAAAGAATCGGGCTGAACCGACTGCATCTGGGCTATCATCGATTGCCCCAAGAAAACTGACGCGAGAATCAGTGCCATTACAAATCGCATCATGCTGCGTTTTCCTCCTGCGATTTCATTTCACGTTTAAATCGTTCTTCAAAAATCGTATATAGAATTGGGATGAAGAAAAGCGTCAATCCGGTCGAAATTGTCAAACCTCCGATCACTGCGATCGCAAGTGGTGCCTGCGTCGACTCACCGCCGAAACCCACTGCCATCGGGATGAGACCTAGCACGGTTGCCAGCGACGTCATAAGAATCGGCTTGAGTCGAGTGATACCGGCCTGAACGACCGAATCATGCAATTCCACGCCTCTTTTCCGGAGGCGATTTGTATAATCGACAAGCAGAATTCCGTTGCTGACGACGATTCCCACCATAACAATAATTCCCTGGAATGACGTCACCGACAATGTCGTACCCGTCAGCAACAACGCCCAAAACACGCCCATAATACCCAGAGGAACTGTGAACATGATAATGAACGGATCGATCAACGATTGGAATTGGGATGCCATCACAACATATACCAACAGAATTGCGAGAGCGAATGCAAGGAGCAAGTCCTTGAATGTCTTTTGCTGTTGTTCAACATTGCCGGACATCTTCACTTCAAAACCTTGAGGAAGGACAACCTTGGCACTGATTTGGTCGCTAATATCTTTCGCAACGCTACCCAGGTCTCTGCCTGTGACATTTGCCGTAACGTCAATCAATCGCTGTTGGTACTTGCGGTCGATCTGGACAGGAGATGTTGCCCTCTCAATCGTTGCGACATTACCAAGAAGCACCTGCTCTCCGGCGGGAGTAGTGAGAACAAGGTTTTTCAAATCCTCAATATTCGAGCGATAATCTGCACTAAGACGAACGAGCATGTTGTACTGGTTCCCGTTTACCGGGTCGGTATACAGGGAAGCTACAGTGCCATTGATGCACGTGCTGACGGTGTTCGAAATATCCGAGACATTAAGTCCGAGCGTCCCCGCTTTGTCGCGATCGATTCTCACACGAATTTCCGGCAGGTTGTCTTCTCGGCTAGACATGACGTCTGTGGCGCCGGGAGTCGCTCGAACAATGGGCAGAATCTGATTGGCGAGTTTCGAGCCAGTAGCGAGGTCGAAACCGCGGATTTCTACATCGATCGGGGCGTTCGAGCCGAAGTTCAAGAGGAATCGAAGGAAACCGCTAGGACTGATATAAAGACTCGCCCCGGGAATCTTCATGAGTTTCGGTCGAATTTCGTTGATGATTTGAAATATTGACCGCTTGCGCATGCCCGGGTCAACAAGGGCAACTTGAATGTTCGCAGCATGGCTTCCCGAATTCCGGCCCATGAGGCTGCCGCTCTTGGCAGACGGAACTCCCATATCCGTGATGACCGCAGCGGCCTCGGGAATATTGTCTCGAAGAACTTTTTCAATTTGCCGGCAAAACTGGTCCGTCACTTCAATGCGAGTTCCAACGGGAAGTTTTACCGTGATAGCAAATTGTCCCTCATCCTGGTCGGGAAAAAATTCTGTCCCGATGAACTTGACCATACCAAATGAGACCAGTGATAGCAGAACAATGCCCAGGACTATGACATTGCGACGTTTGATACTCTTCTTCCCAAACAAACACCATCGCAGAAAGGGGTGCAATTGTAAGACTTTGGTGCCTATAACCCACAGCAGCCGCTTTTCGTACCATCTGTCCAACGATTCGATGAAATCGTGCGATGCAACCCGTAAGCGATCCGAGAATTTCCTCGAAGATCTATCGAGCAGTTTTTCGGGGGGAAGATAGTTCAAACACATTAACGGAGTCACCGTTCGAGACACAAAGAACGAACCGAAGAGTGCAACCGTGATGGTGATCGTCAGCGGAATGAACATCAGTTTCGCAATTCCCGAGAGAAAGACAATAGGCAGAAAAACGATAACGGTCGTCAGTGTTGAAATAAAAATTGGGGCAGCGACTTCTTTTGCGGCTTCGAGCGTTGCCTCGATCTTCGTCTGTCCTTCTCTCCGTTCATTGTAATGCCGGGAAATCGCTTCCAGCTCGACGATTGAATCATCCACGAGGCGGCCCACAGCGAGCGCTAACCCCCCGAAGGTCATAATATTCAGCGTTATGTCACCAAACCGGAAAAACGTAAATGCTATCAGAATGGAAAGAGGAATTGCCACGATGATTATCAATGTCCCACGCAGGTTTCGGAGGAAGAACAGAATGATAATCATTGCCAGCACTGCCCCAAGGAATGCCTCGCGCTGCAAGCCGGAAATTGTCTGCCGGATGTACATCGACTGGTCAAAGGAGAGGGACATTTTCATTTTTTCAGGCACTCCGACCAATTTGGGCAGGGCTCGAAGGACATTGTCGACGACATCGACCGTGTTGGCGTTTGACAGCTTCACAACGTTAAGCGTCACGCCCGGCGTGCCGTTTACACGAACGATCTCCGTTTCCTCCTGGTAGCTATCATCCACCGACCCTACGTCTCTCAGGCGAATGGCAACACCATTCACAGTCCTCACCACAATGTTTTCAATGGGCTTGACGACATTAAACTGGCTCTCCGTCTTTAATGAGTAGTCAAACTTGCCTGTTTTCAAATCACCCGAAGGAAGAATGAGATTCGAATTGGCGACGGCGGTCAAGACGGTCTGGATAGGCAGGTGCAAGGCTTCAATACGATCCCGGTCGAGTATAACGTGAATTTCACGAATACGGCCGCCAAGCACCTGGGCCGAGGCAACGCCCGGAAGGTGTTCAAGCTGAGGTTCGATTGTATTCAACGCGAGATCGTACATGTCGCGCGGATCCATATCGCCCGATATCGCGATTCTGCAAACCGGAAGAGAGTTCAGATCAAAACGAACAGTGATTGGTTGTGTTATGCCGGTCGGCAACAACAAGAGAGCGCGGTTCACACGCTGCACGACATCCACCAACCCGACATCCAAGTTGGCGTCCCAATTGAAATTGATCCGAACCATCGAAACACCTTCCCGCGTGCTCGACTGCACATAATCGACATTGTTCACGGAACTCGTCGCGCGCTCGATATACACTGTCACAGCCTGTTCCATGTCGAGAGGGCCTGCTCCTGTGTAAAATGTTACCGTGCTGACAACCGGGACTGTAATATTGGGGAGTAAGTCTATGGGAAGCTGCAGGAACGAAACAATCCCTAACACCAGGATTGTGACTGCAAAGAGAAATGTGGAAATCGGGTACCGAAGAGCAAGTCGTGTAAGCCACATGGCGTTTTACTGTTGGATAATGACTTTTGCGCTGTCTTTCAGGAATTGCTGGCCAAGAGTGACAATGTTCTCTTTCCCTTCAAGTCCGGACAGAATTTCCGTTCGTCCGTTTTGTTCTATCCCAGCGTTGACATTTTTCCGAAGGGCAATCCTGTTACCGACCGAAAACACAAAGGATCCTTTTTCATCTTTCAAGAGTGCCTGGCTCGGGACGGTCAGTGCATCTTTGTGCTCATCGACAATGAGCGCGACATTGGCATACATGCCGGGCTTCAAGAGATGATCGTGATTCGGGATATCAATCTCAGTTTCCATCGTCCGGGTAGAAAGGTCAACAGCCCCGCTAAAACGCGTTATCATCCCATGGAATTCCCTCCCGGGATAAGCATCGACGCTAACCACGGCTTTCCTACCGATCGCTACCAACGCGACATTCTTTTCGAGTACGTTAACGATAATTTTCACCGAATCCTGGTCCATAAGCGTATAGAGCACCGAATTGTTGGAACTAACGAGCGATCCGGCATCGAAGTATCGCTTTGTCACAAAGCCAGAAAACGGAGCTATGACCCAGGCATATCCCAAGCGGGTTTGTGCGTTTTCATAATTAGCTTTCGCTACCTTCATCGAGGCATCTGCATTATCGAGGTCTTGTTTTGCAACGAGATTTTGTTCGGACAATTCTTTTGTCCGATCATAGCTCATTCTTGCGTTTTCATAGGTTGCTGCAGCCTGTCGAAACTGCTGCGCCAATTCCGTCGTGTCGATAAGGGCAAGGAGTTGACCCTCCTTTGCATAGGTTCCCATTTCAGCAACTATTCGGTCGATATTGCCCGTAACTTTGGAATAAACATTCGCCTGTTGAATCGGAAGCACATCGCCGGTAAACACCAACGTGTACATTACGGCCTCACGGTGAGGTAGTTCCACCTGGACAAGGGGGAGGTTCTGTCTGCGAGTTTCGGAGGAAGAAGCGCTCCCAACGATTTTCAGCGTGACGGCTGCACCCACGAGGACGACAACTACCAGTGCGATGATTTTCTTGTTAACTTTCATAACTGCTTCAGAGTAATTAGAATTGGGTGAACAATCGTGTTTCTCATCTAGCTCGGCGATGGACGAAAAGCGTCGTTGCAGATTCCTTGAAGAAAAATATCCGTCACCAGCTCGAGCTCTTGTTCAAGGTCCGCGATTTCGCGGCTCTCAATGACCGGCCCCTGGGAGGCACGGATTCGGCAGAGTCGCAGTCCTTTCATCGTGTGCAGGAAGGCTTCCGCAACTTTTTCCGCGGAAGCGACGTTGAAATCCTTGTTTTTCTTTCCTTCGAGAATGATGTGACGCAGGATTTTCAATTCCCGCTCGGCGAATTCTTCGAACATAGGTTTCATCATCGGTTTCATTTTCGATGAAGAGCGCAGGTCAAAGATATTCAGGTTCATGAGCTTGTTGAAATGCTCGAATCGACTCCGCACATACGAGCGTAGCTTGGCGGGAGGCGGGATGTTGTCCCGGGCCATGAGCGTCATGCTGTCCATGAATTCCTTTTTTTCCCGGGCAACAACAGACTGGAAAAGCTTTTCTTTGGTGGGAAAATAGTAGTACAACGACGCTTTGCCGAGCCCGACCTCATCCGCGATTTCGTCCATGGTCACCTTGGAAAAACCGTAGTGGGCAAAGTGCTTCTGGGCGGCTTCGAGAATCAATTGCTTCGTTCTTTCCTTACCGGGCTGTACCACTATTCTATTTTTCGACTAATTGAGTTGGAAGTTCCAAGATACGAACAAGAAACTTCTTTAGCAAGTTCCTTGACCGAGTCCCACCGTCCCAGCGGGACGTCCCTTCGTTCTCAGCAGGTGGTAACCGGTGGGTAATCAGTCGAAATAGTAATAAAGGCTCATTTCCGGAAGCGGCAGAATCGTGCCGTCATCGAAGTACGTGAAAAGAAGACCGCCGCTGATATCGAAGGATTCGACGGTTCGCCATTCACCGCCCACGCCGCCACCAATCCGGACCGGCCCCGATAAACTGTTGCTGGATTCGCCGGAATAGAAATACCCTGCTCCACCGCAGACATAGAACCGCGTGTCTGACGCACGTATGATATCATACTGCGCTTCTCCTCCGATGTTGTAGACCAGGTTGCTTCCCGTCTTGATAATGCCAAACACGAGCTGGTATGAAAACTCCGACGGAAGATGCTGTCGAAAACTCAAACCAAAACCGCTGACGACACTCGCGCTTACTCCCAGACCGTAAATTGACCTCGTAAACTGTTTCGATTGATCCTGGTTCGGTGCAGAAACCTGTGATACGCAGGTTGATGCTGCCAGTGACATGAGCGCAATCAAGACAAGTGACTTCATGGTTATCTCCTTTATGGTGTTCTGAGAAGCCTGAAGAGCTCAGGCAAACTTGGGCGTTTACCATAGGCCAGGATAGCCGTTCGGAAGATCTTTCCGGCAATCCAGATGGCGGCCAGCATCGAAACGAAAAGAACGACAACGGACGCAACCACCTCGAGCAACGGCGGCGTCTGAATAGGGATACGCATCGCCATCATTGTCGGGGTCAATAACGGTATGAATGACAGGACCCTGACCATGAGGGAATTGGGATCCTGCATGATCGGCAGGGACAGAGCGATCGGCAGCACCAACACAATCGTCAGGTAGCTCGTAATTTGCTGGGCCTCTTGCTCTGTCGACACCGGCGAGCCGGCCGCGACAAATATTGCCGCGTACAGCAGATATCCCAGCACGAAATAAACGAGGAGGAGCACCGCGCTCAACGGAGAGATTAATGTTACCGCGAATTTCAGGCTGATGGCGATCCCTATGACCGACCAGAATCCGATTTGTGTAAATCCGAGTCCACTCAGTCCGATGATTTTTCCCGCCATGAGATCCCGTGCAGAGCAGGATGACATCAGCACTTCGACCACCCGGTTGGATTTTTCCTCCAACATGCTCCGGACAAGCAGCTGTCCGGAGGTCACAACGAGAAAGAACATCATCATCATGAAAATATAGGAAGTGAAAAACACTTTTTCAAAACCGGCTTCCTCCTCCTTCCCCCCTTTCGCGAGTTTCAAAGTCCTGAGTTCAATTGTTTTTGTCAGGTCTTTGATCAACATGGGATTGAGTCCATGGGAGGTCAATTTTTTTTCAACGACAACGTCCCGGAGTGTCCTGGATATCCGTTCGGCCACCCTGAAATTACCGACATTTTGCGTATGGTAATCGACGTTGGTATCCGTCATGATGGACCTTCCAATCACGAGGTATCCCTCCATCTCACCGTTGGCTGTCAAAGAATCAGCAGTACGCTTTGCCGGTTCCACATCGGAGTCACCGGAAATCTCAATGGGCCGCAGCACGTAATTGGGTTTGCCGTCGGGGAGTTTATACCGCTCGGTAAAAAACTTTGAGAGAGGCTGAAGAATGTCTCCGCTCACATCGATGATGCCGATGACTTTGCTCTCTTTGTCCGGGCGGGAGGCGAGGAGACCGGGAATTACCCCAAAGCCGATCATGATGAGCGGCATGAGAAACAGCGTGATGAGGAAGGCCTTCGACTTGATTTTCTCGATATACTCCCACCGCGCAACCGTGAACGCCTTTGTCATGCGGTTGCAGCCCCCGATGCCACGACTCCCTGGCTGCCGACCGTTTTCAGGAAGATGGCCTGCAGCGAAGGCTCATGAAGTTCGAATTTCCGTATGCTGATTCTTTGTGCGATGTCCCGGAGCAATTCTCCGGGGCGGGCATGTTCGTCCAGCTCAAGCTCTGCGGAATTTTCATACAGCAGGGCTTGTTTGACGGCGGGAATTCCCGATAGGAACGAGCCGTCACCTTCAAATTCAAGATGGATCGTGTTTTTCCCAAACCGTTGCTTCACGTGCGACAGTTCCCCTTCCAGGACCACCCTCCCACGATTAATAAGGCAAATTGTTTCACACAATTTTTCGGCCTGCTCCATCATGTGCGTTGAAAACACAATGGCTTTCCCCTGTTGTCTCAACTCGAGGAGGATATCCTTCAAGAGTATTTGGTTCATCGGGTCGAGTCCGGAAAAAGGCTCATCCAGGATCACCAGTTGCGGGTCATGAAGAATGGAAATGATGAACTGCACCTTCTGTTGATTTCCCTTTGAGAGCTCTTCAATTCTCCGCTCGTAGTGTGAGAGCAAATCAAATCGTTTAAGCCATTCGTACGCCCGCCTTTTCGCTTCGCCCACAGATATCCCTTTCAGTGTGGCAAAATAGACGATGGTGTTAAGCAATTTGCTTTTCCGGTACAGCCCGCGCTCTTCGGGGAGATAACCGAACAGGTTACGGGTGGCATCTTCAAACGGCTTGCCGTTCACGGTCACCTCTCCGGCGTCCGGAGAGATGATGTTCAGGATCATTCTGATGGTTGTGGTTTTTCCCGCGCCGTTGGGGCCGAGCAGGCCGAAAATTTCCCCGCGCTTCACATTGAGTGAAACGTCGTCGACGGCGACGACCCCGGCGTATTCTTTCCGAAGATGAGACGCGACGAGCATGCCGGCTGGTTAAGGAGTCAGGCGGTAAATCAATCGTGGGAATGGAATGGTTTCCCGCACGTGCTCCAGTCCGCAAATCCAGGCAACCGTCCGTTCAATACCAAGGCCAAATCCTGAGTGCGGAACGGATCCATATCTTCTCAGGTCGAGATACCACTCGAACGTGGGCTGCGGCAGATGATGTTCATGAATTCTCTGAAGGAGCGCATCATAATCATCTTCGCGTTGACTTCCGCCGATGATTTCCCCGTAACCTTCGGGGGCAAGCACATCCATCGCCAGCGCAAGATCCGCGTTCTTGGGGTCTCGCTTCATGTAGAATGCCTTAATCTTTGCGGGATAACGATGAACGATGAGCGGCCGGTCGAACTCTTCCGAGATGACCGTCTCATCCGTTCCGCCAAAATCATTGCCGTATTCGAAGTCGACGTTCTTCCTCTTCAGGATCCCGACCGCTTCATCGTACGAGATTTTCGGAAAAGGTTTCTTCACATTTTCCAGAAACTTCGTATTGCGTTCGAGCGTTTGCAGTTCCTTTGCGCGGTTCTTGAGAACTGAAGATACAATATGTTCCAGAAAATCCTCTGCCAATTCCATGTTGTCGTTCAGGTCATTGAACGCAACTTCCGGCTCTACCATCCAGAATTCTGTCAGGTGCCTTCGCGTCTTGGATTTCTCCGCCCTGAACGTAGGACCGAAGACATACACTTTCCCGAGAGCCATTGCTCCGGCTTCGGCGTAAAGTTGTCCTGATTGGGTAAGATACGCTTTGCCGAGGTCAAAATAATCCGTCTCGAAGAGCGTGCTCGTTCCCTCACACGCGGCCGGTGTGAAAATGGGCGCGTCCAGCAGCGTAAATCCGCGGTTGTCGAAGAATTCCCTTATCGACTGGATAATCTGATGACGGATACGAAGGATAGCGTGCTGGCGCGAAGACCTCAGCCACAGATGGCGTTGGTCCATGAGGAAATCGACCCCGTGCTCCTTCGGCGTAATCGGGTAATCTTTTGCAACCTGCAGGATGTCGATCCCCGAAAGGTCTAATTCGAATCCCCCCGGAGCCCGGTCGTCCTTTCGTACCTTGCCCGTCACGATAAGCGATGATTCCTGGGTCAAGATGTCGAATTTTGAAAACAGGTCATCGGGAATCGAGCCCTTCGCCATGACACATTGAACCACACCGGTACCATCCCGCACGACGAGAAACCGGATTTTCCCGCTTGAACGCTTATTGTACAACCAACCGTGAATGCGAATCTCTTCTCCGACGTGCCGAGAGAGCTCTTCAATATACATGCGTGACATGGTAATCCACAATAATGAACGAAATCTTGACGAACACACGAATCAAATGGGAGTCCGTCCCTGCCGTCGCCGCAGTGATGCCGGACGGGATTATTGGTTCCTCTCCCTTGAAATTCTTTTCAGTTCTCTTTGAACCAGATGCAGGTCATCATCCAGAAAATGCCGTGAGAAACGACGCGCGCGACGCACCTCACTGTCGTTAATCTCGGCAACGACCAAATCCTCATCCAGTTGTTTTGCCTGGGCAACCGGATCGCCGCCCGGCCCGATGATCTCCGATCCCCCCCAGAAGTTCACTCCATCCTCAAATCCGACTCTGTTGCAAAAGACGACATATGAGCTGAGCAACCGGGCGTACGCTTTGTGTTGCTCGCTGTTCACCTGGGCGATCTGGAGTCTGTCCTCTTCCGCGGAGAGTCTCGTCGGACTCGCGGCAATTCCAATAATCACCATCGCACCGTCTTTTGCAAGAAGATACGGCAATGGAAGATGCCAGAAGTCCTCGCAAATCAGCACACCGAGACGGCCATATCGGGAATCAAAGGAGCGGATAGATTCACCCGGGCTGAAATAGCGGCGCTCCTCGAACATCCCGTACGTCGGCGGATAGGTCTTGCGATGGACGGTGGTCACGTTCCCATCTTCAAAGAAGACAGCGGAATTGAATATGCCGAATTCAGGTGACTCCTCGACGCAGCCGAGAAGAATCGAGATATTCCTGCTCTCCTTTACGATCTCGGAGAGAAGTTTCTCCCCGTGCGGCCGGATTGCGACATCCCAGTTGATGTCTTTCACGGAATAACCGCTCAAGCTCAATTCCGGAAAGACGACGAGGTCGGCACCCGCACGCTTTGCCTTTCGGATGAACTGAAGGTGCTTCTTGACGTTGCTCCTGACGTCGCCAAGAACGCTGTCGATTTGTGCTATCGCAATGTTAAACTTCAAACGTCTCTCCCGTCTTGGTGTGCAAATGATGGGACAGAATGCCCGGAGACTGTAGCATGGGGCAGCACTCGAAGGCGGGAGGTACTAATCCGGGAGAGCCCATCAGGAAATGTCAATCATCTTGATGTCTTTGATATACCGAATCGCCTTATCTTGTTTGAGGTTTTTCAGTTTTTCGAGCTTGCTCATGATACGTTTGACGTTATCCTGGATAATCTTCACGTACGTTTTTTGGGATTCTTTCCCGAAATGACGGTCGAGGTCGTCGGATATTTCATGCATTTCGACGAGAGGCCGTTCCAGGTCATCAATAACGTCGGCGATGACTTCCCGTATGGCGCGCACCCGGTGGCGGCTGACCTCGACCTCCATCAAGTGTTGTTTCAAGCGATGTTTTTCGATCACGCTGAGAATCGTTTTCGGAAGCACCGGCGATGAAATCTCTTCCTTCACGAGATAATCGTCTACGCCCAGCTTCATCACCTTCAGCGCGAGGTCGAAGTCCTTATTGACGGTAAGAAAAACAATCGGAAGGTTCACCTTCTTGGCAATCAATTCTTCCGTGATTTCTAATCCGTTCTTTCCCGGAAGGAAATAGTCCATCACGACGACGTGGAGGTCCTTATTTGTTTCAATCTCCTTGATTGCATCAGCGTAGTTCTCCTTCCAGATGACGTTGAATTTGCCCTTGTCGGACCGCTGAAGATAGATTTGCAGGAGTTTCGCGAAATCCTTGTTATCCTCAATCAATAGAATATTTAGTATCTCCGGTTCCATGCGTTTCCTCGCTAATCATGCGTGAAGACTTTGGGAATTGTGAAGTAAAAGATTGAACCCTTTCCAAGTTCAGAATCGGCCCAAATCTTCCCTTTTTGTAGCTCAATTATTTTCTTGACGATGGCAAGTCCCGCACCGGTTCCCTCATAGTCTTCTCTCCGGTGGAGTCGCTCAAATATCACAAAAATCCTCTCCAGGAACTCTTTTTCGATACCGATGCCATTGTCCTTGACGTAAAAAAGATAGCAATTATTCTCTTCATTTCGAAATCCGATTTCCACCTGTGGGGCCGGACTGGTATTGAACTTCAGGGCGTTTGCGATAAGGTTGCTCAGGACGATCTTCAGATGCGTCTCGTTACCGATAACCGTCGGAAGCTCGCCCGCAACGGTGATGGTGGCATTCTTCTGCCGGATAGTAAACTCCATATCCTCCTTCAGGTCGTCAATGATTTTTCCGACCGGCACCGGCCTCGACGATTCGGATGACCTGCTGACGCGCGAGAGCATAAGAAGGTCGTTTATCAGTGCTTTCATTCGCGTGGTCGCAGAGGCGACGGAATCCAAATAGTCCTTTCCTTCGCTCGAGATCACTCCTTCGTAGTCGGACTGAAGAATCTTGGAGAATCCCTCGATGCTGATGAGCGGTTCCTTTAAGTCGTGAGAAACCACGTAGGTGAAATCATCCAGCTCTTTGTTGCGACGCTCAATTTCAAGAGATTTTTGAATAGTCTCTTCATAGAGCTTCGCATTTTCGATGGCTGACCCCAGCTGGTTTCCGACGAGCTCAAGCAAATGTCTTAATTGAGGAGAAAATGTATGGGGCGTCCGGTAGAATACGTCAAGGGCGCCGAGAACCCGATCTTTTGCCATCAAGGGAATAGCCGCGAACGCCTCAATGTGTTCCTTCGTCAATGCTTCTCTGCCCAAGACAACGATTCTCTCATCGTTGGCGGCCCTGTCCGCGACATAAAAGGGCTCCTTCCGGAAGACGACACCGCCCGTGGCGGAGTCTGTCAATGGCAATCGATGCGACAGTTCCGGACGTTCAAATCCGAGTTGTTTGACGAGTGCCAGTTCACGGGTGTTGTTATCGGCAAGGTAAACGGCCACGGCGTGCGCTTCCAGCGTCGTCTTCAGGAGAGGCAGCACCGTTTCAAGGATATCCTGCAATTTGAGCGATGTGTTGATGAGGGCTGAGATTTGATTGAGGGCAAGGAGTTGTACATTGTTCTTCTTCAGTTCTTTTTCCGTCTGTTTGAGTGCCGTGATATCGGCATGAGAAATCACAAGGCCTGTAATGTGTTTCTCCACGATGAGAGGGTTAGCGGATACCTGAAAGACCCTTTCGCCCGTATCACCTTTTCGCACGAATTCCTGCGAGAAGAACTTTCTCCGCCCGGAGAGCAAGTCGGGTATCACGTTCTTGAGGATGGACTTCAGGGATTCATCCGGCAGAGCGTCATAAAGACTCATGCCCTGGTAGTTGGTTCTCCGGGCTATTCCGTACTCCCGGACAAATGCGTGCCAGGCCTTGTTCACTTCAAGAATACGGCACTCCGTGTCGACCGTGTAGACGATGCTGTCAATCGAATCGAGAAGATTGTGAATATACGCAACATCTTCCGTCACTTTGTCGAATAAACGCACTCTGTCGATGATCGTCCCGAGATGCTGTGCGAGAGGGAACAAGATCCCGGCGTGCTCGTCCGAGAACGCATTGGTTTGCTTGCTCGCGAGATTGAGCGTGGCGATTATTCTTCCCTTCAGTAAAATCGGCAATGACATCTGTGACCGCCACCCTTTTTCGAACGAAATCAATCTCCTGGACTCCTCGCTAATAGAAAGGTCGGGGATGATCACCGGCTCTTTTGAACGTATCGTAAATTGCGCAATGGTACGATCAATCGGAATCCGGACGCCCTTGGCGAGGGGTGATGGTCCGGAAGCGGCATAGGTATGGATCGCAGTCGCATCTTCGTTCAGCAATCCGACATTGATCTCATCGCATGGAACGACAACTTTGATCTCTTTCGCGACGACCGAGAATATCTTGTCAAAGTCCAGGGTCTGGTTTGCGGTGCTGATCACGCGGTTGATGAATTCGACCTGCTGGTTCCGACGCTCAAGCTCTTTCGCGAGTTGTTTCCTCTCTGTAATGTCGCGCGCGAGGTTTAACATGGCAATGGGCTCGCCCATGGAGTTCCGAAGGAGGGTGGTGCTTAAGCTCATCGAGATCATCCGATTGTCCTTTGACCTCCACGTCATATCAAAGTCGCGAAGCCAGCTCCTCTCGCGGAGACTTGAGATCCAGAGAACGTACCGGCCCATCTCTTCCTCAACCAGCCATGGATAAGGAAAGTCACGGCCGATCGCTTCCGTCCGGCTGTATCCGAGCATGGCCATAAACGCTCTGTTCACCTGGAGAATGTTTCCTTTGAGATCGGTGATGAGGAGAACGTCGTTGATCGTATCGATGACCTTTCGAAGGATTTGTTCAGACTCCCGCAGGTCGTGTTCAAGCCGTTTGCTCTCGCTCACGTCGGTGACGAGACCGATGACCCCTACGAGCGTCCCGTTGTCGTCCCGCTGGGGCATATACCGTTCCCAGAAGTACTTCTGTTCCCTTAACACGGCATTCTGATAACCGAGAGAATCGGAACTGACTTTCTCCCCGGAGAGCGCCTGCCGAACAAGCTTGACTCTCTCCTCTCCACCTTTGCCCCCGAGGATCTCCGATACCGGCCTGCCCAGAACCTCCTTGCGCGTCAGGCCGGTTATTTCCTCCATGACATCGTTCCATTGGATGCACTTGAGGTGGCCGTCAAATACGACAATGCCTTCCTGAATACTGCCGAGGATGCTCGAAGTAAAAGAGTGCGATTGCCGAAGATCCTCGATCGCCTCACGGTAGTTCGTAATGTCTGTCATGATGCCCTGCACACCCACGACCTCCCCCTCCCCGGACTTCTGGGGAATGGCGACATCGCGGACCCATCGATAAACGGCTTTTCCCTTGGGGAGGACCCGGTATTCGTTCACTATTCGGGCACCGAGGTCCTTGATATTTGCGACACGCCCCAGCAGAAACTTCTTGTCATCAGGATGGACGGAGCCGAGCCAGAGCACGGGATTCCTATAGAATTCCCTGGGCTTGTGACCGACAAGGTTCTCTATCGTCGGGCTTACGAAAAGGAATGCACCGCTGGGAGAGGTCTTGTAAACGACGTCGTTCACGGACTCGATCGCGGCACGGTACTGCTCCTCGGCGCTCAACAATTCTTGATGAGAGATTGCGTTCGCAAGGGCTCTCGCGACATGACGACCGATAGCCGAGAGCATCTGAACGGATGGTTCGAGATTTCTCTTCCTTGACAGAAATAACATCATGCCAAGAAGCTCTTCACGCACGGTCAATGGGACAAAACAGACTTCCGAGATGCCGCTCTTTTTCAAAATGCCACGGAATGGAAGGTAGCTCGGATAGTGCTCGAGCGAAAAATGGTGGGGTTCCTGGGTCTTGGCGACCAATCCCCCAATGCCCTCATCGAGACTGAGTTCCCCAAGTTTCTGCAGGATCTCCTCCTGCACGTGACGCTGATGGGACAGCTTCAGGATCTTGCGAGTATCGTCCGTGAGATAGATTGCACCGGCATCCCATTTCAGCACGTCCGTCATCTTCTGGAGCACAGAACGCAGCAGTGCCTTCGGGTCGAGAGAGCCGTTTACAACGGAGAGGATTTCCTCGAGTTGCTTCGCCTCATTAGACTGTGCTTGAAGCTTCTCTCGAAGCTGTTTTCGATCATCTCCCAATCGACGTACGTTGTCGTTCGCCTTTTTTATGCTGGGCGACCGCCGGCTCTTCTTTTGCATCCGAACTGTTTATAGTTAAAGTTTGTTCCTTGGGGAAATTTACGAATATTTATCGTGGAGCACAAGCAGAAACAAAAAAGGCGTCCCGCTAAACGGGACGCCTTCGAAATCCAAGGTAAATGGTTTTCTGGAGTTCCTAGAAGAACCAAGAAATTGTGAATGATCCAGTCGAACTGATGCCAATGGCGCTCGATGAAGGAACGCTGGCGTATGAGCCATAGCTCACAAAACCAAGCTGGTATTCCGGAGTCAAGCTGACGTTGTTATAAACGAACCAGTTCACGCCCGCAATGGCGCCAACACCGAACGTGGAGGCATTTTCCCAGTTCGTCCCTGCGTTCTTGCTGCTGCCGTACATCACTTCTCCACCAAAATATGCTGCAGTTGAACCAAGGGTCGAGAAAACATACTCAAGTCCCGCATTCACACCATAGGACGAAGGGTTATTGCTCGCCCCTGACACGCTGGAGCTGGCGAAGCTCACGCCAACACGGAGAGCCATATTGTCCTGGAAAAAGTACGTCATTCCAGCTCCGTTATTGTAGTTTCCTGCCCCGAGGCTGCTGAGGCCGTTAAACGTGAACATCCATGCCTTGTCACCGGACTTTGTCTTTGGTGTCACTTCGTCCCCTGCAAATGCAAAGGTCGCGAGCACCACGACTGCCAATAACGCCAAACCAATCTTCTTCATTAGAACTTCTCCAAATAATGAATAATTAGTGAATTAGTGAATTGTTAAGCTTTCATTAAAATTTTAAAGAGAATCAACCGTGCAAGTATAACAAAAAAAACAACATTTGTCAAGTCTTTTTTTTAATATTTACCTTGAGACGATTACTGTAACGCCATGTGAACTCACGGGAAGTAAAAAATTGGCCAAAATGTGTCGAAATCGGCAATTTCAATGGATAGGTAGGATTCTGGAGCTTTCGTCCAGAAGTGGTGAGTCAATGTTATGTTCTTAGAAGGTCCCTTGAGATCACCATCCTCTGGACCTCTGAAGTTCCTTCATAAATCTCAGTTATTTTGGCGTCTCTAAGGTACCGCTCAACCGAGTATTCTTTGATGTAGCCGTATCCACCATGGATTTGTATTGCTTCAAGGGCTGAATCAACGGCAACCTTGGACGTGAACAGCTTTGCCATGGCTGCCGCTCTCCCGTAAGGATTCGACGAATCCTTCAGTGAAGCTGCCTTGAGCGTTAGAAGCCGGGCCGCATCGATCTTCGTTGCCATGTCTGCTATCTTGAACTGAATTGCCTGAAACTCACCGATGTACTGGCCAAATGCCTTCCGCTGCTTTGCATAACGAATGGAAGCTTCAAGGGAAGCCTGCGCAATTCCAAGCGCCTGGGCCGCAATGCCAATTCTCCCACCATCAAGGGTTCTCATCGCGAACTTGAAACCGAACCCTTCTTCCCCGATCCGATTCTCGATGGGTACACGGCAATCCTGAAAAGCGAGCGAAACGGTATCGGAGCTTCGTATTCCGAGCTTCTTCTCCTTTTTTGCCACTGAAAGACCGGGGGTTCCTTTCTCGACCATAAACGTGCTCACCCCATGCGGTCCTTTTGCTTTGTCCGTCGCCGCCATGACAAGAATGACATCCGCGTTCGAGCCGTTCGTAATGAAGTTCTTTGCCCCATTGAGGATGTAGTAGTTTCCCGTCCTGACGGCAGTTGTCCGCTGGTTCGAGGCATCGCTGCCCGCTTCCGGCTCCGAAAGAGCAAAAGCTCCAAGTTTCTTGCCGGTAGCCAGGGGTACCAGATACTTCTGTTTCTGCTCTTCTGTCCCCCACTCATTGATTCCGTAACACACGAGGGAGTTGTTCACGGACATGATAACACCGCACGAAGCATCCACCTTCGAAATTTCCTCCATTGCCAACACATAGCTGACCGTATCAAGTCCTGACCCACCATACTTTTCCGGCACCATCATGCCCATGAAACCCAGCTCGCCAAGTTTCTTCACGGCATCGTAAGGAAATTCCTCTTTTTCATCTCGTTCCGCGGCGAAGGTCGCGAGCTCATCTTCGGCAAACTTCCGGGAAGTTTCGCGTATCATTAACTGAGTTTCGGTAAAATCGAAGGTCATTGGTAGCAGTGGTTATTCGTTATTGGTTATTAGTTCTTGGTTGTTGGCTATTAGCTGTTGGCGTTTGGCTCTTGGCTGTTAGCTGTTGGGTTGGGGGTGGGAATCATTTGTACTCATAGAATCCCCTGCCTGTTTTCCGGCCCAGTTGGCCCGCGGCAACCATCTTTTTCAAGAGAGGGCACGGACGATATTTGGGGTCCCCAAGCCCTTCGTGCAACACATTCAAGATGGAGAGACACACGTCAAGTCCAATGAAATCGGCAAGAGTGAGAGGTCCCATTGGATGGTTCATCCCGAGCTTCATCACGGTATCGATGGCTTCCGGCGAGGCAACGCCTTCCATGACACAATACACCGCTTCATTGATCATCGGCAACAGTATCCGGTTGGATACAAAACCAGGATAATCCCTCACCTCGACGGGAACTTTCTCAAGTTTCTCAGCAAGGCGTTTGACTTCCTGGTAGGATGCGTCGCTCGTGACAAGACCGCGGACGATCTCAACGAGCTTCATCACTGGAACAGGATTCATAAAGTGCATGCCGATTACTTTCTCGGGCCGCTTCGTCGCCGCCGCGATCTCAGTGATGGAGATGGAGGACGTGTTCGACGCTAGAATCGCATGCGCGGGGGCATGGGCATCGAGTTTCCGGAAGATATCCTTCTTGATGGAAGCGTCTTCAGTCGCAGCTTCGATAACAACGTCGGCATGGGCGACCGCATCCCCCAGGGATGTTGTCGAATGAATTCTCGACAGCGTTTGGGCTTTTTGGTCCTCGCTGAGTGTTCCCTTTTTTATTTGCCGGTCAAGGTTCGTCCGAATCGTATTCATTCCGCGCTCGATGAACTCCTTTTGTACGTCGTTCAACGTAACGGAAAAACCGTACTGCGCAAAAACATGGGCGATACCATTGCCCATCGTCCCGGCACCAACGACCGTAACATTTTTGATTTCCATGATACCTCGAGACGCTTATTTTTCGACAATCATTCCGCTGGCCTCGCCGCCACCGATGCAAATGGCGACCATGCCACGCTTCGCATTGCGTTGTTTCATGGCATGAAGCAGCGTCACCAATATCCTTGCTCCGCTGGCACCAATGGGATGACCGAGCGCAACCGCACCGCCATTGACATTTACTTTGGAGACGTTCAGTCCCAGCATTTTGTTGACCGCGAGATTCACGACTGCAAACGCTTCGTTGATCTCAAACAAATCAATGTCATCTATTTTCAGCCCGGCTTTCGCGAGAACTTTCGTGATCACATCCGCCGGCGCGGTAGTAAACCATTCCGGTTTCTTCGCCGACGACGCTGACGCTACGATTCTTGCCATGGGCTTCAACCCCAGGTTCTCGGCTTTCTCTTCCGTCATGACCACCACCGCCGCGGCTCCATCGTTGATCTTGGATGCATTGGCCGCCGTTACCGTGCCATCTTTTTGAAATGCGGGCCGTAATGATTTGATCTTATCAAACTTCACTTTCTTAGGTTCCTCATCTTCGCTGACGATGACCGGCTCCGCATTTTTTTGTTGAACCTTTACCGGGACGATCTCATCGTCAAAGAGATGATTCTTTTGTGCCGCCAGTGCGCGTTGATAGCTAAGGATGGAGTAGTCATCCTGTGCCTCCCGCGGGACGGCACATTCTTTCGCACACAGTTCTGCGGCAATTCCCATATGGAAGTCGTTATACACATCCCACAAACCATCTTTCAGCATTGAGTCGATAAGCTGGGCGTGGCCCATGCGGTAACCCGAACGGGCTTTGTCCAGCAGGTATGGAGTATTCGACATGCTCTCCATTCCTCCGGCAACCACGACATCGGCATCCCCGAGCATGATCGCCTGGGCTGCAAGCATGACGGCTTTGAGACCGGAACCACAGACCTTGTTGACGGTCATCGTTTGAACAGCTTCGGGCAATCCGGCGAATAGGGCTGCCTGCCTGGCCGGCGCCTGTCCGATCCCCGCTGTAAGCACGCATCCCATGACCACCTCGGTCACTTCGTTTTTGGCAAGCCCGATCCGCTTCAGTGATTGCTCGATCGCTATCGCGCCCAGTTGGGTCGCCGAAAACGAACTTAGGGAACCTCCGAAGGAGCCTATGGGAGTTCTACACGCGCTTACTATAACAACGTTTTTGCTCATTTGATCAAACGGGAATTGAGATGAGGAAGCCGATCTCTTGGTGGATCAGCCTGTCGGAGGCAAATCGGTTGTGCTACTTGGTTCTCTTGAATTCAACTCTTCTATTCCTTGCCTGGCCCTGGGGCGTGGAATTGTCCGCTATCGGCATGGTGTAACCGAATCCCCTTGTCGTCAATCGTGACTCAACAACGCCTTTGCTGACGAGATACGCTTTCACGGCGTCGGCCCGGTCCTGGGAAAGCTGCAAATTGGCCCGAGGACTTCCGTTGTTATCGGTATGGCCGTAGATCGCAATTTCCACCGTAGGACTTGCGATCAAACTGGTGGCTATTTTGTCGAGGATGAGATTTGATTCCGGCAGCAGAGTCGCTTTTCCGCCTTCAAAATTCACTCCTTCGAGGATGAGGGTTTCGCCGACTTTGAACGACTTTGGTTTGTCGTCATTCGGGTTGAGTGGATCCGTACCCCTTCGCACTTCTTCACCGTCGGGAACTCCGCCGCCGTCGGTATCTGCGTTGAGCGGATTCGTGTGGTACTTGAAAATTTCATCGTAGTCGGACAAACCGTCGCCGTCGGTATCTTTCTTGAGAGGGTCGGTATGGTATTTCAGTACTTCCTCTCCATCAGAGAGACCGTCGCCGTCGGTATCGACTTTCAACGGGTCGGTATGATAGATCAGAACTTCTTCGCCGTCGGTCAATCCATCACCGTCCGTATCGACTTTCAACGGATCGGTATGGTAAACGAGGACCTCATCGCCGTCGCTCAACCCGTCACCGTCGGTATCAGCCTTCAATGGGTCGGTATGGTATTTCAGTACTTCATCGCCATCCGACAATCCGTCTCCGTCCGTGTCCTTCTTCAGCGGGTTTGTATTGTATACGTGAACTTCTTCCGCATCCGTCAGTCCATCGCCATCCGTATCCGGGTTATAGGGATCGGTCCCGAGCTCGCGTTCCTCATCATCCGTCAATCCATCACCATCACTATCCACGTTTCCGAGTTTCACAAACGAGAAGAAATTCAGCGTTACGGTGACATAGGCATCCTTCTTCTGGCTGGTGACATCGGTCATATTCGCCGTGCCCGTGTAGTTATACGCGCCGGAAAGCTCCAGCGCACTATACTCGTTGACAAAATATTGAGCTCCAACACCCAGCGGGAAATAGGTCGTGTTCCGAGAGTACTCGCCATTTGCGTTTCGCGGCAGCGCGTGATCGTTCTTGTCAACAGGGTTGAAATCCAAGAAACCAACACCGCCAAATGCATAGGGAAGAAAATGTTGGATCTGGAAAGGATAAACCATCAATCGAACATCCAGCGGAATGATTTGCGAGGAAAAAAATCTGCCACTTTCTGCCTCCAGCGCACCGAGTCCGACGCCTGCTTCCATCGCGAGACCGCTCATCGGGTAGTACCGCATGAACGCCCGGCCGTACGGTTGTATAACCGGGTTGCTCACCTCTGTTCTTGCCAGGGCACCGCCAAAACCAACTCCCACGCCAACCGCATTGGTTCTGTCCTGGGAGTATCCCGCGGCACCGACAAGCATCAGAAGAAGCAGCAGGAAACAGCTATATTTCAAGGAAGATGCCAATACACTCTCTCAGGTTCTTAATGAAAGTTAAGTCTTGGCGAGGACATAGTCAAGTGAAAAGCGATTCTTCCCCCTCTTTCTTGAAAAATGCACCAAAACACGCGATTTTTAACTGTTCATTGATCGGAGAAACTCCTTATTAGTCTTCGTTCCGCGCATTTTTTCGATCAGGAACTCCATGGCTTCAACGGTAGAAAAGTCGCTCAACAGTTTCCTCAAGATCCAAACGCGATTCAGATCGTCCGCTTCCATGAGCAGTTCTTCCTTTCGTGTTCCAGACCTGTTCACGTCCATCGCGGGGAAGATGCGCTTGTCGCTTAACTTGCGGTCGAGAATGATTTCCATGTTGCCGGTGCCTTTGAATTCTTCGAAGATGACCTCGTCCATCCGGCTGCCGGTCTCGACAAGTGCCGTCGCAATAATAGTCAGACTTCCGCCCTCTTCGACATTTCGGGCTGCACCAAAGAACCGCTTGGGACGATGAAGAGCGTTGGCGTCAACGCCGCCCGAGAGGATTTTGCCGCTGTGGGGAACGACCGTGTTATGCGCCCTGGCTAATCGCGTAATGCTATCGAGGAGTATCACAACATCCTTCTTCGCCTCGACCAATCGTTTTGCTTTCTCCAGCACCATGTCGGCAACTTGAACGTGCCGTTCCGGCGGTTCATCGAACGTTGAGCTCACCACTTCCGCGTTGACCGACCGCTCCATGTCGGTGACTTCCTCCGGCCGTTCATCGATTAACAAGACGATAAGAAATACTTCCGGATGGTTCCGCAGGATGCTGTTGGCGAGCTTCTGTAGAAGAATTGTTTTGCCGGCCTTCGGAGGAGAAACAATCATGCCGCGCTGACCTTTGCCGATCGGCGCCAGAAGGTCCATGATGCGCATAGAATACTCTCCCGGTGAAGTTTCCAGACGGAGACCGTTGTTGGGATACAGCGGAGTGAGATTGTCGAACAACACCCGGTCACGTATTG
>Ga0209777_10001002_pt1 | contig 42997 bp, 39 predicted proteins | sample FrelakmetHBP12HB_FD_187147 | JGI IMG/M metagenome (GOLD analysis project Ga0209777, IMG submission 187147) | Freshwater lake sediment microbial communities from the University of Notre Dame, USA, for methane emissions studies -HBP12 HB (SPAdes)... | ecosystem: Environmental > Aquatic >...
TCAGCACCTGCGAACGGCCTCTTTCCGCCAAACTGACACTATTTAGACCTTGCATCGATATTACAGCACCTTTATAACCCCCATCCTTCACGATCAAATTCGTTCCGTTGCCGACAGGAATAAACGGTATCTGAGAATGCCATAAAAAATGGACAAGCTTGCTTAGCTCTTCACTGCGTTCCGGCCAAAGTACTGCATCGGCAATCCCGCCGACACCAATCGACGTATGGCGGGACATGGGCTCATCGAACAGGACTTTGCCGGGAACCATATCCCGTAGCTTTTGGCGGAGCGTCGTGTTCTTCAGCATAATGTCTTTTCCGGATGCATTATTTTTGCGAAACCTTCTTTAAGAATTCCTCGCCGATCTTCCAGACATTGCCGGCTCCCTGCGTGATTATGACGTCTGAGGGTTCTGCAATGGAAAGTAGATGTTTCACGATGTCGTCAAAGTCTCGCATATAGACCACGTCTGGATGACCATGGTTGCGGAGGCCTTCACAGAGTTTCGCCGCATTCACGCCCTCTATGGGGATCTCGCTTGCCGCATAGATATCTGTCACAATGAGGGTATCTGCGTCCGGGAAGGCCGCCAGAAACTCATTGAAAAGAGCTCTTGTCCTGGTATAGCGATGGGGTTGGAAAACTACGATGATCTTCTTCTTCCATACCTGCTTTGCCGCCCTCAAAGTTTCTCTGATTTCCGTCGGGTGATGGCCGTAATCATCTACGATGGTGATCCCGTTCACCCTTCCTTTGACCTCCAGCCGGCGCTGGACGCCCGAAAAACTTTTCAGTCCTTCCTTGATGGCTCCGTATTCCATATCCAGTTCCCGGGCTACGGCAATCGCAGCCAGGGAATTATAAACATTGAAAAGGCCGGGAACGGAGAGCGTCACTGTTCCGCAGGCGTCTTCTTTGCAATGGAGGGTGTAAGTGGAAGAGGATCCGGAAAATGATATGGCGCTTGCCCTGTAGTCAGCAGGAGGCGCAAGTCCGTAGGTCACGGTCTTTCTTTTTATTTTGGGCAGGATGTTCTTTGCGTTATCATCGTCCATGCAGAGGATCGTGGAGCCATAGAAGGGAACGATGTTGGCGAACTGCAGGAAGGCATCTTTGATGTCTTCAATGTCTCTGTAGTGATCGAGATGTTCGAGGTCGATGTTTGTTATCACAGCTAAAGACGGGGCAAGTTTCAGGAAGGAGCCGTCACTTTCATCGGCCTCAGCTACTATAACCTCTCCATCCCCCAGCTTTGCGTTACTGCCGATGCTGGCCAGTTTGCCCCCGATCACCATCGTGGGATCAAGACCCCCGGATGCAAGCACTGTTGCGACCATCGAGGTGGTTGTTGTCTTTCCGTGACTTCCCGATACGGCAATGGAAAATTTCATCTTCAGCAGTTCTGCGAGCATCTCAGCCCGAGGTATAACGGGGATATTTCTTCTGTGCGCCTCCATGACCTCCGGATTATCGGATTTAACCGCCGTTGAGGTAACGACAACGTCCGCCTCTTCAAGCTGGGAGGCATTATGCCCGGCATAAATCTTGGCCCCCAGAGAAGCCAGTTTGTTCGTTAGATCGGTCTGGCTGAGATCCGATCCGCTGACCGTGTAACCCAGGTTGATGAGCACCTCTGCTATACCACTCATGCCGATGCCGCCTATGCCAACAAAGTGAATGCGCTTCACTTTTCTGCGCATGGTGTCTCTTCTGTTGCCGTTATTCATTACTTGCCCACTTAGCCTGCTTTGCCTTGCCAAAACATAGGTTTTCTTACTGTATATTGTATATCTTTTGCTTCTATATACTATATCTTGTATTAAATCTACAAAAATTTACAAGTTTCTTAAAGTTGCCAGTTCTATGCAAGCATCTACGATATCGGCAGCCGCCCTGACGTTACCAAGACTCGCTGATCTGGCCTCCATCTCTCTTATCAATTCCGGATGGCGATAAAATTTTTCGATGGTTTCAGCCAGTGTCTTACCGCTGACGTCCTTTTCGATTATCATCACGGCTGCCCCGGCCTTGACCAAAGCCTCAGCGTTCTTCGTCTGGTGATCATTTACCGCATGCGGAAAAGGTATCAATACGGATGCCTTTCCGCTGGCCGTGATTTCGGCGATAGATGTGGCACCGGCCCTGCAGATAAGTAGATCAGCAGATCTGAAAGCCCGGGCCATATCCATGATAAAAGGGAGGACCTCTGCATCCATCTCGCGGAACTGGTAATGATGCACGATAGAATCAAGGTCCGCACTGCCTGTCTGGTGGATAACTTTCAACTTGTCCTTGATATTCTCCAGATAAGGAAGAGAATCGAGGACTGCCAGATTTATGCTGTGGGCGCCCTGGCTTCCGCCAAAAATAAGAAGTGTAAACTTGCCAGCTCTTTTTTCCGCTTCCCCTATTCCCGTTAGGAAGGCGGCCCTGACAGGGTTTCCGGAGGCTATGATCTTTTCTTCAGGGAACCACCTCCTTGTTTCAGGGAAGGTGAGAAATATCCTGTCAACAATTCTTCCGAGGATCCTGTTGGTGATGCCGGGCAGGGCGTTCTGCTCGGCAATGGCTGTTTTGATACCCATGAGACGGGCAGTCATTACGGCGGGACCAGAGGCATAGCCCCCCACCCCGATGACGATGTCCGGGCAAAATGCGCTGATCAGCCTGTACGACTCGACTAAACTTCTGGGAATCTTCAGGATAGCGCCGAGAGCCTTTGCGATTCCCCTTCCTTTAATTCCTTCCACATCAAGGGTGCAGAGATTAAATCCCATGTTGCCAAGCACCCTCTTTTCCAGTCCCCTCTTCGTTCCTACAAAAAGGATACTACTCGTCTGATCCTTCCTCAAAAATTCCTCTGCTATGGCAATTCCCGGGAAAAGGTGTCCTCCCGTTCCGCCGCCAGCTATGATAACTTTCATATCCCGTTCCTGTATCTGTTCATTTTTGATAGGAGGAGATATTCAGCAGTATGCCGACCGTTGCTAGGGACATGATCAGTGATGTGCCGCCATAACTGACGAGTGGAAGTGCCAGTCCCTTGAGTGGGATCAAGCCCATGACACCGGCGATATTGATAAATGCTTCAAGGGCAATAACCAAGGTCAATCCCGCGGCAAGAAGATTGCTGAAAAGGTCCGGCGCCCTGAAGGATATCAGAAGCCCCCTTACAATTAGGATAACGAAGAGGAATATGACAATCAGGACCCCGATAAAGCCGCTTTCTTCGGCAATGATGGACAGGATAAAGTCTGTGTGCGGTTCAGGAAGATAAAAGAGTTTCTGCATCCCGTCTCCTATTCCTACGCCGAAGGTACCCCCTGAACCGAAGGAGAGAAGGGATTGAATGATTTGAAATCCCGAACGCTGGGGATCTTTCCAGGGATCAAGGAAGCTCATCAACCTTACCAACCGGTAGCTTTTATGAATAAGGAGCCAGATAACAACAGGGGCAAAAAGCGCCACTATACCTGTAAGGTGAAGAATCCTGCAGCCCGCAAGGTAGAACATCATCATCATGATCAAGGTTATGATGACCGCTGTGCCAAAGTCCGGTTCCAGAAGAATCAGTCCCACCATGAACAGTATGACGAACAGAGGCAGCAGGACGGCGCGTTTAAAATCGGTTATCTGGCTGTTTTTTTTCGTCAAGAAATGAGCGAGAAAGAGGACCATGGATACCTTTACTATTTCTGTGACCTGAAACGAGAAGAAGCCCAGCTTAAGCCACCTGGTAGCGCCCCCGGCACGGATTCCGATATTGGGTACAAGGAGGAGGGACAAGAGGACTGCGGACATGAGGACGCCCGGATAGGCGAATTTTCTCAGTCGGTCGTAAGGGATCCTTGTCATCAGCACCATGACGGCTAAGCCAAGGAGCACAAAGAATATCTGCTTCTTAAGAAAATATTGCCCGTCGTTAAACTTCTTCATGGCAAGTATCGAGCTTGAACTGTAGATCATTACGGTGCCTATGGTGACCAGGAGCAGCGTGACCAGGAGCAGGATAATGTCCAAGGCCTTTTCTTGCGGAGGCATCTTGAATGATTTAGAGACTCTTGACCACATCTTTAAAAAACCTTCCCCGTTCTTTATAATTGGAGAACTCATCAAAGCTTGCGCAACCGGGGGAGAGTAAGACAACATCCCCCGGAGAAGAATGCCGATAAGCCAGCTCAATCGCCTCTTTGAGTGTTGTGCATTTTGAGGTTTCGACGACACCGCCGATCAGGTCATATATCTTGTTTCTAGCCTCCCCGAAAAGAACCAGCTCTTTGACCTTTGATTTTATAAGGGGAGAGAGGGTTCCGAAATCGCCTTCCTTGTCCCTTCCTCCCATCAGCAGAATGATGGGCCGGGAAAATGTTTCCAGTGCACGTGCCACTGCTCCAACATTAGTCCCTTTCGAATCGTCATAAAATGCCACACCATTTTTTTCTTCCGTGAATTCTATCCTGTGCGGTATGCCCTTGAAATCGGAGACGGCCCTAACGATGTTCTCAGGCGAGCTTCCGCAGTGCCTGGCGGCAATGATGGCAGCCATGACGTTTTCCATATTGTGAAGGCCCGGTATCTTTATCATGTCGAGAGGGTACTCTTCGCAATCACCGTGAACAGTATTATGAACAAGCGTTCTGTCTTTAAGGAAGACGCCCTTTGTCACCTCGGCCTTGCTGCTGAAGAACTGGACTTCTGCGGCAATTTTTTTTGCCAGAAGAAAGGATCTCGGTTCGTCGGCATTCAGAATAGCGAGGTCAGAGCCCCCCTGATTCTCAAATATCCTTTCTTTGGTTTCCCGGTATGCCTCAAAGGAGCCGTGATAATCTACATGGTCGCAGGTTATATTTAGGAGGATAGATATAAAGGGGTGGAAAGACTGAATCCACTGCAACTGGAAACTGCTCACCTCAACGACGGCATAATCGTCCTCCTGCTTTCCGTCAATGTAGCCGATCAGGGGATTTCCGATGTTTCCTCCCACAAAGACCCTTTTCCCATCCTTTGCCAGGATATGCCCTATCAGGGTAGTCGTTGTTGTCTTCCCGTTCGTGCCGGTAATTGCTATGAGCGGCGGCTTTAAAAATCTGTAAGCGAGTTCGATCTCACTTATGATCGGTATTTTCCTCCTCTGCGCTTCGGCGAGAATAATGTTGGAAGGCGGTACACCGGGGGAGGGCACGATCATATCCACTCTAGACAAGACGTCTGTGTTATACTTACAAAATTCCAGATTCATAGCTAGACTGCCAAGCTCACGAATGGCACCCTGCATCTCTGATTGAGGCTTCTCATCGGTCGCCGTGACCTTTGCGCCTTGCCCCATAAGAAACCGAAATGAGGCGATTCCTGTCTTTCCCAGTCCTATGACTAATATTATTTGCTCTTTAAGATTCATAATATTTGTCTTATCTCAATTTCAGGGTGCTGATTGCCACGAGGGCCAGAAGGATGGAAATTATCCAGAAACGGACGATGACTTTCGGTTCAGCCCAGCCCTTGAGCTCGAAGTGATGGTGAAGCGGCGCCATCCTGAAGATGCGCTTGCCGTTGGACACTTTGAACCAGCCAACCTGAAAGATAACGGAAAAGGTCTCCAGGACAAATATTCCGCCCACGATGGCAAGAAGAATTTCCTGCTTTGTAAGTATCGCGAGTGTGCCCAGGGTGCCTCCGAGAGCGAGAGAACCCACGTCTCCCATGAATACCTGGGCGGGGTAGGAGTTGTACCAGAGAAAGCCAAGGCCGGCCCCCACCGTGGCGCCGCATAATATGGCAAGTTCCCCCGTTCCCGCGACATATGGGATTTGCAGGTAGCTTGCAATTCTTACGTTGCCGGCAAAGTAGGCAAAGAGAAGGTATGTCATGAAACAAGTAATAGCAGGACCGATGGCAAGACCGTCTAGGCCGTCCGTCAGGTTCACGGCGTTCGCGGCGCCTACGATGATGAATGTTGACAGTATAATATATCCCAATCCAAGATCTGGGAGTGCCGTTTTAAAAAAGGGAATCGTCACATTGGAAGTAAAGTCCGGTTTGATATAGAGAATAGTGCTGACAAACAGCGCTATGGAGATTTCTCCTGCAAGTCTCACCTTTCCTGAGATTCCACGGCTATCCTGGCGCGTGAGTTTTCTATAGTCATCCATGAACCCTATGAGTCCATAGCCGACAATGACCATGATAACAAGCCAGACGTAATCGACTGTCAGGTTGGCCCATAGGAGGGTGGAGATGACTACAGAGAAAATGATAAGGATGCCTCCCATGGTGGGAGTGCCCTTTTTGGAAAGATGTGTGTCCGGGCCGTCATTCCTTATGGGCTGGCCGATCTGGAGGGACTGGAGTTTTCTGATCAGCCAGGGTCCGATGACAAAGCAGATCAGCAAGGCTGTAACCGCCGCATAAATCGTTCTGAATGTGATATACCGAAAGACATTGAAATAGGAGAATTTATCGTGAAGAGGATATAAGAGATGATAAATCATTTTACAACCCCTCTCATTTCTTTTCTCCGCTTTCTTCAATGCCAAAGGCTTCGATAATCTTCTCGACGGCCTGTTCCATTCTTGTCTGCCTCGATCCTTTAACGAGAATCCAGTCGCCTCTCTTTACATGAGAGACCAGACGGTCTATGATTTCATCAGGGGTTTCAAAAAAAACTATCTGGTCCTTAGGCATCTTTCTCTTCAATGCCCCCGCTGCCGTCGCCGGGGAGAGCCTTCCTCTGAGGTAAATCGCGTTCACCCCAGTGTCTGCCATAAGACTCCCGATTCCTTCATGCATCAACTCCGTCTGGTCGCCAAGCTCAAGCATGTCACCCATGATTACTGTGCTCTTCTGATTTCCCTTCAAGTCTCTCAGAGCCTTGAGGGCTTCTTCAAACGATGCAGGGTTGGCGTTGTACGTATCATTGATAATGAATGCGCCATTTTTCAACCGATGTATCTCCATTCGTCCGCAGATGGGTTGAAAAGCCGTTAATCCTTGACAGATCGTTTGGAAGTCAATTCCCAGAGCCCAGGAAGATGCAGCGGCAGCAAGGGCATTATAGACATTGTGATTTCCTGCAGTTGACAGGGTTATTCCCTGCCTGAAACTTTCCATTTTAATGGTAAAACCTACCCCCTCCATTCCCTTCGTCTCGACGCCTTCTGCCGAGACGTCGGCATCCTTTCTGAAGCCGAATGTTACCCTTTTCCCGCGCCAGTCTTTGTCAGTTACGAGCAGTCTCTCATCGTCGAGATTTATGATGGCAACTCCTGTGTCGGGCATCTTACGAAAGAGATCCAGTTTCTCTTCCCGCACCGCGTCAACTGATTTGAGGCCTTCGAGATGTGCCGGGCCTATATTGGTGATGAGTCCGATATCAGGTTCTGCGATTTCAGTCAGCCTGCTGATTTCTCCCCTTATGTTTGTGCCCATCTCCAGGATGGCCAGTTCATGTTGGGCGTTGATCTTGAGAACGGTCATGGGAAGACCGATAAGGTTATTGTAATTTCCCTGCGCTTTGATAATTTTTTTCTTCAGGCCGGAAATGCCTGCGAGCATCTCCTTCGTCGTTGTTTTCCCGGAACTGCCCGTGATGGCGACAACGACGACTCTAAATTTCTTTCGCCAGAAGTGGGCTATATCCCCGAGGGCCTTCAGGGTATCGTCAACACTAATGATGGTTGTATCTGCAAACTTCTCTCTTATCTTATTTTCAGATGCCTTCTGTATCAGGAAGCCGGAAGCCCCATCTTTTACTGCAGCGGCGATAAAATCATGACCGTCAAATTTTTCTCCTACCAGGGGGATAAACAAGCTTCCCCGCAATATCCGCCTTGAATCAGTAGATACTCCCGTAAATAGCGTCTCCGCCCTGCCGCCGGCCAAAGTCCCCCCTGTGGCATTTAAAACTTCATTGCCGTCCAGTTCTGGAATCGATAGCTCCGCTTTCAATCTTCTGCCTCATGCCGTTTATTCATTAAGGCTTCCCTGGCAACATCTCTGTCGTCAAAGGGTATTCTCTTTTCTCCGATGATCTGATAATCCTCATGTCCCTTACCGGCGATGAGGATGATATCTGAATCGTTGGCAAGGGCGACTGCCGTTTCGATCGCTTCCCTACGATCGGGAATCACTATATAACCTTTTTCATTTCCATTTTTTTTAAGCTCTCCGGGAAGAAGTTTCCTGGTGGAGTTTCCGCCCATCCCCGTTTCTATTTGTCCGATAATGGAGAGCGGGTCTTCCGTCCTTGGATTGTCCGAGGTCAGGATGGCCAGATCACTCCAAGCCGTCACGGCCTTTCCCATAAGGGGTCTTTTCCCACGGTCTCTGTCGCCACCGCAGCCGAATACCGTGATGATGCGCCCCTTTTTGAACGGGGATAGATTCTGTAACACCCGCTTCAGCGCGTCTTCAGTATGCGCATAGTCGACAAAGACCTCAGGTTCGCCGGGAACGCTTACTTTTTCAAGCCGACCCGGCACATTTCTTAAAGTTTCCAAACCAGTACGAATGAAGCCTTCAGATATGCCAAGCAATGATGCTGCCGTTACGGAAGCCAGTATATTATACAGATTGAACTTTCCGATGAGCGGGGAAAATATGGCAATATGGCTGCCGCTTGCATTTATATCAGCCCTCGTCCCTTCCAAAGAAAATGCATATCGCTCGGCAGTCATATTGCATTTATTTTCAATGCAGAATGTACGGTAAGGGAGTATTGAACCCACTTCATCAACAATTCTCTGTCCCCAAGGGTCATCTCCGTTAATGATCATCCTGTTTGCATATTTTTTTTTGCCTGCCGGCATAATTTCAGAAAAGAAGCGCTTCTTCGCCTGGAAATAACTCTCCAAAGTCTTATGATAATCCAGATGGTCCTGCGAGAGGTTGGTGAAGATGCCCATGTCGAAAGAGCAGTCATCGACCCTTCTTAGATCAACTGCGTGAGAAGAAACCTCCATAACAACATGGGTGACTCCTTGATCTACCATAATTCTCAATATGTTTTGCAGTTCATAGGACTCCGGTGTCGTATGCGGGGCAGGCATCTCTCTATTATTAAACCGGTAGTTGACCGTTCCCAGTACGCCGACAGAGAAGCCTGCGGCCTTAAGCATGGCTTCCAGTAAGTAGGTCACCGTTGTCTTTCCATTTGTCCCCGTGACACCTATAAGACAGAGGCGGGAAGACGGGTCATTATAAAAATTTTTTCCAAGGACGCCGAGGATCGCACGGCTATTGAGGACTTTGATAGAGGTTACTCCGGGCGGCGGGGAATAATTTTTTTCGTGCACCACAAATTTTGCGCCCCGGTCAACTGCTTCTTCTATATATGAATGACCGTCGAGCTTAAGGCCGCTTACAGCTACAAAGAGGCTGTCTTTCTCACAGTTTCTCGAATCATAGCAAATGGCTGAGACTTCTCCTGAAAGGACTCCAGAGACCTGGATGATATTGATGTCCTTTATCACAGCCTGTATTTGCACATTGGTTCCTCAATAGCCCGTGCTGAAAGAAACAGCGCAGAATTGATGATTACGTATGGGCATGCCGGGCTTAGGCTTCTGACTCACTGCCCAGCCAGTCCCTGCTACCTTTATATCAAGCCCCTTTTCCCTTGCCTTCCTCAGTACATCTCTCATGGTCATCCCGGTGAAATCCGGCATAGACGGCTCATCCATGTCATTTTCCATATCGGTGTGCCTGCTTATTATTTGAGGTGCAGACACGAGTTTTAATTTAATACCGTTCGTTTTCTCCTCCTCAAGAACCGGGAAAGGAGCTTCCTTAATATCTGTTTTGAAGCATGTCAAGATCTGTTCGCCAATATTCTTGAAAACGGGAGCTGCGGCCACTCCGCCCCACTTATCTCTCTGCGGCTCGTCGAGTGTCACCAGAATGGCAACCTTCGGATCTTCAACGGGAAAGAATCCCATAAAGGAGGTGCGGACCCTTTCAGACGAATATACACGTCGTGAAAAATCGAACTTTTGAGAAGTTCCCGTTTTACCTGCCACGGAGACATTCGGAATCTGAGCCTTCTTGCCGGTTCCGTCGTCATCTCCCACTACATCCTTCAGGATGGCCGCGAGTCTCTTTGCCGTTTTTGGTGATACGACCTGTCTCACAGGGGTGGGCGTTACTTTCTTGATAATTTGTCCCTGCTTGTTGACAACTGCACGCACGATATGAGGCTTCATCAGCATGCCTTCATTTGCTATGGCAGAAAGGGCTGTGATAAGTTGAATAGCGGTAACGGAGACACCCTGGCCGAAGGCAATGGTTGATGTATCAACCCTTGTCCAGTTTTGCTGAGGCCTCAACAGTCCGCTAACCTCGCCGGGAAGATCGATCCCCGTCTTTGAGCCGAAGCCAAATTGTTTAATATAGTGGTAGAATTTTTCTTTCGTCAGCTTTTCGGATATTTTCACGCAACCGATATTGCTCGAGTACTTCAGCACATCGTGAAAAGTGAGAGACCCGTATCTTTTCCTGTTCGCCTCATGGATTGTTCTGTCTGATACCACATATGTTCCATTTTCACAGTTGAATCTGTCCGATTCCTTGACTATGCCTTCCTCGAGGGCGCCCGCTGCCAGAAAAGGCTTGAAGGTTGAGCCCGGATCGAAGCAATCAGTAATGACCTTATTTTTTCCTTTGCCGAGATTGTAGCTGGAAAATTTGTTTGGATCGAAACCCGGTTGATCGGCGAGGGCGAGTATTTCGCCGGTCTTGGGGTCCATGACGACAACGAAGCCGCCCTTTGCGCCTTTCGCCGTAATCGCTTCCTGCAGATTCGATTCAACGATATGTTGGATGCGGCTGTCGATCGTCAAAATGAGATTATATCCTTCTTCCTGTTGTACGACGGGTTTTTCAATCCGAGGATACAATCGGTTTCCCCTTGCATCCCGCGCCCAGATTAGCTTTTCCGGCGTTGCCTTCAAGTAGTTATCATATTTGAGTTCCAGCCCCTCGAGGCCGGTGTAGTCCAATCCTACAAAGCCGATGAGGCGGCCGGCCAGTTCTCCGTTTGGATAAAAGCGTTTCGGTTCCTTAATCAAGAAGACGTTATCGATATTCAGGGCCTCTATCCTGCTCGTCTGGTCGGGAGGGATTTTTCTCGCCAGCCAGCAGAAATTTTTTGAGCCTGATAGCCTTTTTGTAATAGTTTCCTTATCTATATTGAGAATCGGGGCTAATAATTTGGCGGCTTCAGAGGGATTGCTTATCTTCGATGGATCAGCAAAGACGGAACTCACCATAGTGCTTGCGGCGAGTTTCTCGCCGTTGCGATCATATATAATGCCCCTCTCCGGTTCAATCTGCAGCGTCTTTATGTGTTGCCTATCTGCAAGGTTTCTCAGCAGTTTTCCGGAAAGTACCTGAATCTGGAACGCCCTCGAAATGAGGGCAATAAAAAGCACCAAAAAAAATGCCAGTACCGTAACAATCCTGAATTTCAGCCATTTTTTTGATTCAGACGTCATTGCAGCACTCCCTGATTATCAGGAACCGTTTTATTTGCGTTTGCCGCATCATCGTTATTGAGAATTATGACCTGATCCCTTGTAGGATATGTCATCTGCAATTTCTCTTTCGCAATTGCCTCGAGTCTCTGCGGTGATTTCAAGGTTGCGATCTCAACCTTCAACTTCGTTTGTTCCTCGACAAGTTTTTCCTTTATACTCATTTCCGCTGCGACCATGTACTCGAGCTCCGTCATGCGGATATGTGACCACACATAGATAAGGGCGACTGCCATAAGTACTAAAGTGACAAAGATAAAATTGGAATATTTTATCTGAGTGGAAACCTTCTCTACATCGGGGACATTTTCATGAATGACTTGTTCCGACTGCATTTTCTAAATCCTCTCAGCCGTTCTTAGTTTGGCGCTTCTTGCCTGCGGATTAGATTCGATTTCAGAAGCCGCTGGTGTTATCGGTTTTCTGGTCAATACTTTCAACTTGGCCTTTCTATGACAGGCGCACACTGGTAAGGATGGGGGGCAGATGCATCCCTTCTCCCATGAGCGGAAACCGTCTTTCACGATCCTGTCTTCCAGGGAGTGAAACGATATGATAGAAAAGCGCCCTGACTTCCTGATTACATCCACTCCGCGATTTACGGCATTATGAAGATTTAGAAGCTCGTTATTGACGTATATCCTGATTGCCTGGAAAGTTCGTGTTGCGGGATGAATTTTCCTGGTCTTGAATGGGGAGGGTAACGCCTTGACAACAGCATCGGCAAGCTCTGCCGTTGTTTTGATAGGAGATGTTTTTCTTCGCCTGGAGATCATGTTTGCAATCCTTTTCGCCATTATCTCCTCGCCAAGATCCTTAATGATCCTCTCTAACTCTTTTTCAGGAAATGTGTTTATAATATCGTAAGCAGAGAGACCTCGGCTCCGATCCATACGCATATCGAGGGCAGCGTTTAAAGAAAAGCTGAAGCCCCTGTGGGCTGTTTTCAGCTGATGGGCAGATACCCCCAAGTCGAGCAGGATGCCATCAACTTGTCCGATATTCAAAGATTCTAAGATTGCATCTATATCTGCGAAGTTGCCCTTTACGAGGATCTTCCTGGGTCCAAAGGTACTTAATCGCTCTTCCGATTCCCGAAGCGCATCATCATCGACATCCATGCCTATCAATAAGCCGTCTGGTGCGGTGTGTCGAAGAATCTCGCCGGCATGTCCTCCTCCCCCCACAGTTCCATCAACATAGATGCCTCCCGGACGGCATCGAAGGGACTCAACAACTTCTCTCTGCATGACGGGTATATGAAAGGAGCACATTCCATGGGCCTTTCTCTATATTCCCAGATCCGCCATATATTTGCTGAAGCTGTCGATATCGATTGCGCTTCTCTTCACCTCTTCATCGAAACGTTCTTTGCTCCAGATCTCGATGACCTTAATCATGCCTGCAAGAACTATATCTTTCTCAAGACCCGCATATTCTCTAAGGTTGGGAGGGATGAGAACCCTGCCCTGACTGTCGAAGGAGCAATCAACGGCGCCGGACATGAAGAAACGCTGAAAGGCCCTGACTTCTTTTCTGAATAGAGACTGATGGCTGACCTTTTCCTCGAGAATCCGCCATTCGTCATAGGGAAAGACCATCAGGTAGGTGTCCCAGTTTGTAATAACCAGCCTGTTGTCATATTTCTCGGCGAAAACTTCCCGCAGTCTTGCGGGAAAGATGATCCGACCTTTGGCATCTATGGAATGATGATACTGACCCCTGAAAACAGACACGGTGGGTTTCCTCCACAATAAGCCACTTTACTCCACTTGGCCCAACTATAAGGAGGGAAAATGTGTTTGTCAAGAAAAAAATTATTCTTTTTTTCTGTCAATTTGATATTTTGTGACTGCTCTATTATGAGCGGAGAGGCTGGATGAGAAATTGTGGGAGCCGTCGTTATTGGAAACGAAGTACAGGTAATTGACAGAGGCAGGGTAGAGGGCTGCCTGCAATGAATCGATGGCCGGATTTGCGATTGGGCCGGGAGGCAATCCATTAATTATGTACGTATTATATGGCGTTGTTCTAAGAAGGTGCTTTTTCTTTATAACTCTTGTAATGGACTTCAAATCATAAACAGCGGTAGGATCGCTTTGCAGTCGCATGCTTTTCTTGAGTCTATTATGAAAAACAGCTGATATTAAGGGTTTTTCATCTTTAAACCCCGATTCTTTGCCGACTATGGAGGCAAGCGTAACAACCTGGGGCATCGTCATACCAAGTTCTTCCGTCCTTTCTTGCATCGCATGGGTAAATATCTTCCAGAAGTGATTAACCATGATCCTGATTATGTCTTTCGCACCCATCGATTTGTCAAAGATATATGTATCGGGATACAGATATCCTTCGGCGCTTGTGCCCTCTATGCCTAATGAGGCAATGAACTTTGAATCTTCGGCGAGGGACACAAATGCCTTTTCGTCGACTAATTTGTAAGAGGCCAGACGAGCCGCAATCTCCAGGACCGTGAAGTCCTCGGGGATGGTAACCTTATATGAAATAATATCGCCCTTGACCAGCTTATTGATGATATCCAGCGGTGACATAGATGTTGATAGTTCATACTCACCTGCCCTGATGTTGCCCTGCGCATTTCTCGCAATAACTAAGGCATAAAACAGATATTTATTCGTTATTAGCCCCGCGTCTTCAAGCAGGTCAACCGATCGGAGGAAACTTGTGCCTCTCGGAATATCAACCGTGATGATCTTATTGCTACGGTCTATGGGACTTAAGGCATAGTAGAGACCCGCCAACAGAACAAAAAAGATTATGACCATGAAGAGGACGACAGGGATTTTTCTGTGCTTACGCGTTGTAGTTCGGATTCTCATACGATCGGTCCGTTTGATAACCACTAAGATTTGTTGCGGCGCTGCTGGGCATCCAGATATCCCTGGAGAATCAAACTGGCGGCTAGCTTATCCACTATATTCTTTCTCCTTTTTCTAGCTATGTTAGCCCGAATAAGTATTTCTTCTGCCGCCTTTGTTGAAAGCGTTTCATCCCATTTGATAACAGGCAGAGAGAATGTGGATTCCAACAGAGAAGCAAATTTGTTGATTTTTTCGCACTCTATGCCTTCAGTGCCATCAAGTCTTATGGGATAGCCGATCACAATCTTCTCCACGTTATAAGTCCTGATGAATCCGGCAATCTCTTCTAGATCCTTCCTGCGATTTTTTCGGGCAATGGTGGCGAGCCCCTGGGCTGTCATGCCGAGCTCATCACAAACCGCGACGCCTATTCTTTTACTGCCGTAATCGAGACTAAGTATCCTCATAGAATCCGCGGACCTTTTAAAAAATGATCAATGCTAACAAATCTGATCTGATCTTTTCAAGTGGAGAATTATCGTTTCACGATAAGTTACAGGCTAAGACATTGAAATCCGAAAGATGAACGGTTACGAGAAAAACGTGCTTTCTTCATAGATCAGATTGAAAAGTCAAGAAGGGAACTGCGTCCGGTATGTCCGCCTTGTGAACTGGGGTTGCATCACCATATTGAAATGCAGTTTCAGGTCAGCCGGCCTTGTCGACATGACCTCATGGCGACGTGGATAGTAAAGACCGTCTTTCTCGCGGTACATGGTGTCATATTCTTTGTTATTGTCAAATACTGGGCAGTCTGTTACTTTATTCTCTAAGTAGTGTTCCATCGTAGGGCTGGCGGGTAAGTCAATGCAGGGAAATACTCCGTTTAGATCCCCAACGGTAATTTAAAGCAGTCTCATTGTTCCCGTGAGTTCATGGAAAGAGGTTTTCTCAGATTCCGGCCAAGGGAAGAATGACAAAAGGACAAGTTATGGAAAGATATCGACGAAGGAGAGCATTTGGACGGACAGGCATTATCATCTTCATCATCATGCTCTGGTGTGGAGTATCCGCCTGTTCGCTTGACAAGCTCTACTATGCGGACAACTTGGACCCGGTCAAGGCTCTAACGGACACCTTCGGCTCTCCCGTCTGGGTTGAGGTGCAGCCGGATGGCGCGGAAAAGCTTGTCTACCGAGTCCGCGACCCCATGGGTGGGAACTATTACCACCGTTACTTCATCGTCAAGAACGGAAAGGTAATAGGCGGCGGTATTCAGTGACATAAGACGGCTTCGGAAACTTGTGTCACGCCCGCATATCCTGATTGATGGTCCTTGTGGCAGGCACTGTCACTGGCTATTTCGGACCGGTCTTGGCACCGTTCTCCTAAATCTTCTCTATAAGCTATGCCTGTTTTGTTGCTCTTCCGTTAAACTTCTTCCGCATTTTTCCAAACCTTGTGCGCATCGATCGCTTCCACATGAACCAGGTATTCAGTTCCTTTGCTTGAAGAAGACCCTGGAGATGGGACAGGCCGGGTTTTCTGTCGCCGTCTCATCTTATACCCGGATGCTTTTCCAGCCAAATCAGGGGGATTTTTTATTATTGTTAAACCCTAGGTAGTCTGTTATTTAAGTCTCATGAAGCATTTCATCATAGGCACGGCCGGCCATGTCGATCATGGCAAGACGGCTCTCATCAAGGCCATCACCGGAATCGATACGGACAGGCTCAAAGAGGAGAAGGAGAGGGGGATAAGCATTGAGCTTGGGTTTGCTTCTTTAACTCTTCCAAACGGTCAGACATTCGGTATCGTAGATGTTCCCGGACATGAAAGATTCATAAGAAATATGGTGTCCGGAGCCTCCGGTATCGATATGGTGATTATGGTGATCGCGGCAGATGAGGGTGTCATGCCCCAAACGAGGGAACATCTTCATATCTGTTCACTCCTCGGCATCAAGAAAGGTCTTGTCGCCCTTACGAAAATCGATATGGTAGCAGACGAATGGCTCGATCTTGTAAAAGACGATATCCATGAATTTTTGAAAGGCACTTTTCTGGAGTCATCTCCTGTTATACCTGTCTCTTCAATTACAGGCGCAGGGCTTGAGGCTTTACTGGAAGCGCTCGGCAGGGCGGCGTCAGAGATAGAAGGAGGATCGGACGCGGGTATTTTCCGGTTACCTGTTGATAGGGCATTTACCATAAAGGGATTCGGGACGGTCGTAACAGGAACTCTGATTTCCGGAGACATAAGGTTGGGCGAGGAGGTGGAAATACTGCCGACTGGAGTCACTGCCAAGGTGCGTGGCATACAGATCCACAACCAGAGCGCAACCGTGGCTGAGGCAGGTCAGCGGACGGCCATAAATCTTCAGGGGGTTGAAAAAGATACAATTGTCAGAGGACATGTCCTAGCCAGACCACGGACTCTTAAGCCGTCGAGCCGCCTCGATGTGTACATGCAGTATCTGTCAAATAACAATAGGAGATTGAAGAACAGGAACCTGGTGCGGTTTCATGTCGGGACTAATGAAGTCATAGGCAGGATGATACTCTTGGACCGCGAAGACATGGAACCTGGAGCTGAGGCTCCTGCGCAGGTTGTCCTTGAGTCTCCCATCGTCTCAATGGCAAAAGATAGGTTCGTCATCAGGAGCTACTCGCCTGTTACAACAATCGGAGGAGGGATCATCGTTGATCCTTTCCCTAAAAAACATAAGAGGAATTCTGAGAAGATAAATCATGAAATTGACCTCTTGCATAAGGGTTATGATACAGAACGGGTGGCGATTATTGTTGAGCGATCGGGAATTGAGGGCATCGATATATTGGAGCTGAATATGAGAACAGGAATTCATCAGAATATCCTTAAGGACATTCTCAAATCTCTGTCTTCGAAACAGCAGTGTGTCGTTATGGACGTTGATGAATACAGGGTCATATCATCCTTCATTTATCAGAACCTCCAGGGGAGGATTCTCCTGGAAATGCGGGCGTATCATGAGAGATATCCGCTGAAGGAAGGCATTTCAAAGGAAGAGTTGAGGAATACGGCAGGGCAGTTCGCCAGGCCAAGGCTCTTTAATATGGCTGTCCGAGAGTTGGAAAAAAGAGGGGACATAGTCGTCGAGAGAGAGAACATTCGCCTGTCGGGGCACCGTGTGGATTTGAAGGGAGAACTGGAGGACCTGCGAAGCAAGATTGCTCAGACTTATATGGATGCAGGACTTACCCCTCCTTCGCTCAAGGAGCTTATGGAAAGATATGCGGGCCAAAAAGGCTTGGCAGAAAGTGTCATCAATGTGATGCTCAAGGAAGGATCTCTGGTAAAGATAAATGAGGAGCTCTACTTTCATAAAGAGGTCTTAACCATGCTCCGGGAAGATTATAAGAACCTTCTGGTGAGGGATGGAAAGGCTACGCCGGCAAGTTTGAAAGAGTTGACCGGTCTATCAAGAAAATTCATCATACCGTTAATGGAGTACTTTGATATAACAAAGCTGACTATCAGGGCGGGTGATCATCGCATCTTGAGAGAGAAGTGATTAAATGACGACTAATAATGGCAGGTGCGAACATGAATATGAAGAGTAAGAGTGTCTATATCAAAGATATAAAACCCGGTGAGAGAGTTAACGAGTCGTTTCTTGTGACTGAGAAGAATCTTGCCTTTTCTCAGAAGGGGACTCCTTATCTGAATGTTCGTCTCAAGGACAAGACAGGGGAGATTGACGGAAAGATCTGGGAGAATGCAATCGAGTGGGACAAACTCTTTAGTAAGGGGGACGTGATTAAGGCACAAGGTGGGGCAGTCAGCTTCAGAAGCACGGTCCAACTTTCCATAACGGGTGTCAGGAAGGTTGATGAATCTGCCGTCGACATAGCCGAATATCTGCCTGCTGCAAAAGGAGACATCGATATGATGTTTGCCGATCTGATGACCTTTGTCGAGCAAATAGAAACACCCTGCTTGAGGGAGCTGTTACACTTATTTTTCGATGACGGCGAGGTGGCGAAATTGTTCAAAAAGGCCCCCGCTGCGAAAAGTTTTCATCATGTTTACATCGGAGGCCTCCTTGAACACACCCTCTCAGTCATACGCCTGCTCGATCAGGTAACTAAACATTACCAGGGAATCAACAGGGACCTTCTCATAACCGGGGGGATGCTTCATGACATAGGCAAGATTTATGAATATACGTATGACAGCATGTTTGACTACAGCGATGAGGGCAGACTGATTGGGCATATCGTGATCGGTATGGAGATGCTGGATGCCAGGATTAGCGCCGTGGAAGGCTTTCCTGCGCAACTCGCCATGGAGCTCCGCCATCTAATATTGAGTCATCACGGTGCTCAGGAATTCGGTTCGCCAAAGCGTCCGAAGACGCCTGAGGCATTGATAGTACATTTCATTGACGATCTTGATGCCAAGGTTAATGCCTTCCAGGAATTCATCCAGGATTCCGATGACGATTCACACTGGACACCTTTCCACAAATTGTTTGAGAGGTTTATATATAAGGGCTGATTACATCTCTGATAGAGTGTACCTAATCTCGTTGGACTAGCGGTTCTTTTGCATCACGGCCTTCTGCTCATTTTCCGGCAGCAGGCATCCGGATAGACAATCGTCATCACATCTGCCGTCGCAGGGTTCGATATGAACCGTGACACTAGTATTGAGGAAGTGACCTTCTATGCTTCTGGATAACTCATCGGTGATGCGGTGAGAGTCCTCGACAGACATGGAAGGATCAACTTTAATATGGCAGTCAACGAAGCGGTAATTTCCCGCCTTGCGTGTGCGCAATTGATGAAATCCATGTATAATAGGCTGTCGTGTCATTATCAGCCGGCGGATCCAGGTCTCCTCGTCTGCGGGGAGCTTTACATCCATCAAATCCTGCGCCGATTGCAGAGTCAGTCTGTAAGCAGCCACCATAATCAACAACGCGACCGCGATCGCAGCGACAGGATCCAGCCAGTAAAGATCGGTGGCAGGCGAAATAAGGTGACCAATCCAGATCACGGCAAGGCTTGCCATTACACCCGCGGATGTATACACATCGGTGCGCAGATGCCAGCCGTCGGCCTCGAGAGCAATGGAGCCAGTCTCTCTTGCGACTTTAAAAAGCATTTTCGATACGACTATATTAACCAAAGCCGAGATCAACATTACCGCAACGCCCCAACTGGCATATTCGATAGGCTCCGGATTCAGAAGCTTCTTAATTGCCTCGTAGGTGATCCAGATTGCCGCAACAAAAATTAGCAACGCCTCAATAGTGCCGGAAATGTTTTCGACTTTTCCATGGCCAAAGGGATGCTTGTCATCGGCAGGCATGCTGGACTTGCCGACGGAGAATGTCGTGATGAGGGAAGCTGCAAGGTCTATTCCGGAATGGATCGCTTCAGACATGATAGACACCGATCCGATCATCAGTCCGACAGCGATCTTCATGGCCACAAGAGCGGTATTTGACAGCACGGAAAGCCGTGCAACACTTACTTTGCGATCCTGCAAACCCATATGAGAAATACGTTCATGATAATAATGGAGACGTCTTATTATTCGTTTCAATAACGAAATACAGCCGCGATTGGTTTATCATCAGGCATTTTGTCCTGAGAAAGGGAGTAAACAGTGCCGCCATTCAATAGAGTCTGTATCGCAGAAAAATCTAAGAGGTCCTCACCGCCAGCTTCCATCTTTTGGTGTAGTTTTATATCCTTCGAATCCGTGTCAAAAATGCCCCATTGCCGGTGTCCCGTGGCGATAAACAGTAAACCAACCCGCCCATCACACGCGGCACGGATAATCTCCTTAATGTCGCTGGAAGTCAATCCCGTCCCGGAAGATTGCCGGTATTGGGCGATTGCGTCATTTTCAGCCTTTTGAAAATAAGGCCTTACGATCTCAAGTGCCAGCTTATGCAATTGTTCCGTACTTATTCCTTTGGGATTTCCAGGAATCCCATCTTCCATGAGATGAGGATACGTGTTCACTTCTCTGTAGATCGGGAACAGATAATCGACGCCAGCGAGCACCAGAGGCACGCGTTCATCTCTCAAGAGGTCATGTAATCCCCTGTCGATCTGGCGGAAATATTTTGAAATGTCCTCCTTTACATCATAGAGTTCACCACCACCCCCTGACATCATGGATCCGCGTTCACCGCCCATTGGCGCTCCTCTATGGAAGCGGATTTGCTTTTCCAACTCATCATACTGGAGAGCCTCGGCTAGATTTTTCGGTATTGTTTCAATCTGGATTTCTCTGATGTTCTGTTTTGTTCCCTCATAGAGTCTGCTCCCTTTTTGACTCAACGTCAAAATGTAGTAGCGGCCGTCGCCGCTCAGTGCCGGCAGAAGAGGTTTGACGTGGAAACGATCAGCGACAATGATTAATTCATCAAAATTTATCGGTAGGCCATAGTGACGGAATATATCTGAAGATATGAAGATGGCGAGACCGCCGCTCTGTTGTCGCCAGAAAGGTATATTGCCTGAAAGCACCTGTGCAGGTTCGAGTAATGCCTTTGCCTCCGTGGCGCGGCAGCCAGTAGCGATCAATTTCTCCTCGGCTTCACGAAGCAAATTTCTGAATCTGATTTGATTTTGCTGGATCTCAGCGCCAGCACGATAGGCGGGCATAAACATTGAGATGCACGGACCTTTCTGTTTTCTCATCAAGGTTTTCAGTTCATCCTTCGATAACGATTTCATAGATTGGTCTCCTTTAAGAAATATTCCCCGTCATGACGGATCAAAGGAATCTCGAAAGGTATACCACGTGAGGTTTCCATTGACCATACCGCTCCTCGGCGCCGAAGCGTCGTTCAAGGTCTTGAACAAAGAAATCCATACTAAGGCCAGTACCCAGGGCTCAAGAGATATCTCGGGCTGACAAAAGTGCATCTTTTGATTATTTTCCTTTTGATTCTTTCTTGCTCATAGAAATGGCATCACTGGCCGATTTAGTGAATTCTTTTGCTTACTCGTGATAATCACATTGAACAACACCTGCACATGCAGTGATGTTCTCTTTTTCCCCTTCTGCAGCCTCTTGCGAGTGCTTTGGGCAATATTATCCGCCTTGCGATTTCCTCCCTCTTCACCAGCTTCTATATATCCCGCATTGTTTCCGAATAGCCCGGGCTATATCTCCGCAATTAATACGTTTTAATTATTACCTATTTCTGACTAATATGCAATGCCAATAAATATCGCCTTCGCTCCCCTCATGCCCGGAATGCCCATAGATATTCCCACTAGATATAATCTCTGTGGCACGTATTTTTGGCCAGTCCTCAAGTATTTCCCTGGTGAGGAGAGAGCAAAGGGCCAGATTGAGGCTCTCCGGATAATTGCCGGTCTTTGAGGAATAGTGACGTTAAGCATTCACCCGCTTAACATCCGATGAAATGCGGGGAGTGCTGGCTGTCTGATGTAAAGCCACATATATTTAAATTCCTGATTATTACTCTTTCAAGCTGAACTGTAATTCAATTTCAGCGGCCGGGCTACTTCTTAATAATTTATTTCCTGATGCGTTGGCGAAAGGTATAATGCATAGATAGAGATATTTTTCGTGTGCTGATTCTCAAACATGTATCTCCGGGTGATAGCTTTCGGGAATCTGATTTGTAATAATCAATGTTTGATGCTATAAAATTCAATAATGGAAAGAGACTTGTTAATAAATGTTACTTGAAGCATTGTTGCCCATGGAATCGAAAAACCGTACCATCTCCACAAGCCCGTGGCGAGGAGTCTCGTCGAAGGAGTGGCATGACTGGGAGTGGCAATACGGGAATCGCATACGTACTATTCGTCAATTGGCCGCAGTCCTAAACAAGACGCCGGCGGCACTCAAGAAATGCGGAACCGTGGCCAGGTTTTATCCATTTAGCGTCACTCCCTACTATCTGTCCCTGATGGATACGGAGGACGAAGATGATCCTCTTCGTCTTCAGAGTTTCCCTGATGAAAGGGAAATCGATTTTTCACTGGGCGGCGTGGCGGATCCCCTCGAAGAAGAAAGGGACATGCCTGTTTCAGGTCTCGTGCATCGTTATCGAGACCGCTGCGTAACAATCGTCACAAATAGGTGTGCAACATATTGTCGACATTGCAATCGCAAGCGAATATGGAAGAAAGGCGGAAGCGGAAACGGAGAGAATACAGGGTACCTGGAGCGTATGGTTGATTATGTGGCTAAGACGAAACATATTCGAGAAGTCATCGTTTCAGGGGGTGATCCCCTTACTGTGAAAGACAGCATCCTGGATTGGTTTCTCGGATCATTACGTTCTATTCCCCATGTGGATGTGCTGCGCATAGGGAGCCGTATGCCCGTAGTTATGCCCATGAAGATTACGCGTGAACTGTGTAACATGTTGCGCAAGCACCGTCCGGTTTGGTTCAATACGCAATTCAATCATCCGAATGAAATTACGCCGGAGGCTGCGCGTGCCTGTGAAATGATACTTGAGGCGGGAATCCCCGTATCAAATCAATCTGTCCTGCTTCGGGGCATCAACGACAATTACAAAACCCTGAGGGACCTTTTCTACGGCCTTCAACGGATATCTGTCAGGCCTTATTATCTGTTTCAATGTGATCCGGTAAAAGGTACGGATCATTTTCGTACTGACGTGCGGTCGGGTATAAAGATCATGAAGAGAATATGGGGGAACATATCGGGACTTTGTGTGCCGCAATATATATTTGATATCCCGGGAGGCAAAGGGAAATATCCTCTTTATCCCGGGTCTCCTTTTCGCGCAATGGCCAGCAGAAAGAAAGATATTTTTGACAGTGAAGGGGAAGTGAATTAGTAGTGCATTATTTAGAATGAAAGGAGAAAAAGTGCTACATGTATAGTGCAAGCGATTTGAAAAAAGGTCTACGGATCAAGATTGACAATGAGCCTTATATCGTTACGGAGTTCAACTTCGTAAAACCTGGAAAAGGCCAGGCTCTTTATAGGTCCAAATTACGCAATATGATTACGGGGGCGCAGTTTGAACGGACATTCCGTTCCGTAGACACTTTCGAACCAGCAGATCTCGAGCAGAAAAAAATGCAGTACCTGTATCAGGAACAGGGGAAATACTGCTTCATGGATAACGAAAGTTACGAGCAGGTCTTTCTCACTGAAGAGCAGGTTGGGGAGGCGAAAAATTTCCTCACTGATAACTTGGAGGTAGAAATCCTCTTTTTTGAGGATAAGGCCCTAGAAGTGAGCGTGCCGAATTTCGTTGATCTTGTCGTCATACGAGCTGACCCCTGGGCTAAGGGTGATTCGGTATCAGGCAAGACGAAGCCGGTTACCCTGCAAACGGGTTATCAGATTCAGGTTCCCCCTTTCATTGAAGAAGGTGAGAAGATCAGAGTTGATACACGAAGCGGTGAATATCTAACCAGGGTCAAGGATTGACGTCTATGGAAGAAGACGGGGGACTGGCAAAGAAGCGGGAAGCTTTATGGAAGCGTGCCAGGATGATCCGCGCGATCCGCAATTTTCTTACGGACAGGGACTATTTGGAGGTGGAGACCCCTCACTTGATTCCATCCGTTATTCCTGAAGCCCATATTGATGCCATCTCCTGTGCAGGCGGGTTTTTACATACATCTCCCGAGCTTCATATGAAGCGACTTCTTGCAACAGGTTATCCAAGGATATTTCAAATCTGCAAGTGCTTCCGTGGCGGCGAACTAGGTCCATCTCATCTTCCTGAGTTTACCATGCTGGAATGGTACTGCCGGAGCATGGACTATCGCGAGCTCATGAAAGAATGTGAGGAGCTGATTGTCTCTGTCGCCGGCGATCTCGGTTGCGGGGATGTTATTAATTACCAGGGCAAGGCAATAGGGTTGCAAAGACCATGGGAGAGTATATCTGTAAGAGAGGCTTTTGCATGTTATGCACCCATGTCGATGGATAAAGCTGTGATGGAAAATTGCTTCGATGGGATCATGGTATCCCGCATCGAACCTCGCTTGGGAATCGGGCAGCCCACCTTCATCTATGATTATCCTGTGTCAGGATCGGCCCTGGCAAAGGAGAAGAAGGAGGATTTCGCATTGGCCGAACGTTTTGAGTTGTACATGGGAGGGAAAGAAATAGCCAATGCCTGTTCTGAGCTTACGGATCCTAAAGAACATCAGAGACGATTTCTAAATGTTAACAAGTATCGTTATTCTGCGGGTAAATCGATTTACCCTGTATCGGAGCGTTTTCTTGAGGACATGGCTTCCATGCCGCAGGCAGCAGGGATTGCCCTCGGCGTGGATAGATTGGCCATGATTTTTTGTGATTCATCTGCCATCAATGAAGTTGTGTCTTTTGTACCAGAATTTTTGTAATGATTCTTACCAGTCGGCTTTTAGGCTTTTGCGATTTTCAGAATTTTATTCTGCTTTTGAATGTTCGCTATCCTAAATCTGTTGACAAGGCCTTTTTTTTCCATTACACGTAATGACCCATAGCAAGTCGCAGACATAGAGGTAATGCCGCAAATAAGTGATTCAGGAGTGAAAAAGTGAAAGAGATTTCTTCTGTTGCAGCTGTTGGTCTTGGAGGACATTTTCATGGCAGTATTCTCAAGATGATTCTTGATGCAGGACTGATGGTTCAATTCGTCCTACTGTTGCTCCTTTTCTTTTCTGTTGTGTCGTGGGCCATCATTTTGATGAAATACAAGAGCATCAAGAAGACAAAAAAGGAAAATACTATGTTCATGGACACCTATATGAACAGCAACAAGCTCTCCGATATTTTCCCCGAGGCGAAAAAATACAAGTCTTCAACCATGGCTGAGGTATTTCAGGCCGGCTATATGGAACTGGTGAAGATAACGAAGGTCATAAGGGGGTCGTCATCTCCCAAGGAATCCGATGAATCGACGCTGCTTCAACTGGAGTTGAAGGGCATAGACAATGTCGAAAGGGCCCTGAACAAAGCATGCAGTTCTGGAGCAACGAGGCTTGAGAGTACACTCAGCTTCCTAGCTACAACAGGGAGTGCATCACCATTTATTGGGTTGTTCGGAACGGTCTGGGGCATTATGGATACATTCAGGGGTATAGGCACAAGAGGCTCGGCAACACTTGCTGTCGTGGCGCCAGGCATTTCAGAGGCACTTATTGCTACTGCCGCCGGCCTTGCCGCTGCTATACCTGCCGTCATTTTCTACAACCATTATCTCAATGTGGTAAAGAACATGTCCATGGAAATGGACAACTTCGCTTCTGAAATACTAAATATCATTGAGAGAAATTATGTGAGAAAATAGAGTTCCTTATGAAGTCCGGAAGAAGAAGAAATAGCGGCGGCAAGCTCTTGGCGGAAATAAACGTCACACCCCTGGTTGACGTCGTTTTGGTCTTGCTGATAATTTTCATGGTTACGGCCCCCATGCTACAGATGGGCATAGACGTCAATCTGCCACGGGTTAAGTCGAAGAGTATCGATGTGACAGAGGAAAAACTTGTGCTGACGATTAACAGTGCGAAAGAGATATTCATAAACAAGAATAAGGTCCCTGTTACTGGTCTTGGTGCAAAGCTGGAAAGCATCTTTGCCAACAGGATCGATAGGGAAGTCTTTATGCGGGCCGACAAGAACGTTCCTTATGGGTTTGTAGTGGAAGTGATGTCCGAAGTCAGAAAAGCTGGCGTCGATAGACTGGGGATGATCACAGAGGCGCCCGAGGAATCAAGGTGACGTTCCGCAGGATGATATAGGATGCAAAAGGAGCGAGATGACAATGATATCAGCATGAACCGTATGATTTCCATATCTCTATTAATTCATACTATAGTGCTGTCTGTCATTTTCTTTGCACCATCACTTCCCTCTCCAAGATGGACTTTCGGTCCCGTCTATTCCGTTAATCTCGTCAGTTCATCTGAAGTACTCCAGGACAGGAAGGCGCAATCGGCAATTTCGAGAGAAGTCAATCAAACGATTCGGGGTGAGCATTCTACTGTCTTAAGAAAGCGGTCAGATACCGTCCCGGCTGTTCCCATCAAGAGGCTGGACTCCCAAAGAAAGCAGGTTAGCAGTGTTGATAGGGCAATCGAGGATATTAGAAAGAAAGTTAATACGGGAATGAACCAGCCGCCAGGCCCTGCGGGCAAGACGGATAATGCTAATTCCAACTCCAACTCCAAGATGAACGCCTATTACAGTCTAATCTGGTCTAGGATTAAGGGAAAATGGACGCTGCCTCAGGGAATATTACCAAGAGAGAACATTGAGGCCATTATACAGGCGAGGATACTAAGGAACGGTACCGTTGTAGATTTGAGTTTTGAGAAACGCTCAGGCAACCGGTATTTCGATGAGTCCGCCATGAAGGCCATCAAGAAGGCGAACCCTTTTCCTCCGCTGCCTGATTCAATAAGAGATAGCAACATTGACGTCGGCATCAGGTTCCACTCAATGGAATTCAGATAGAAGAGGGGAATCCTTTAATGAAGGGTCTAAGGTTTCAGTCATGAATTACCGTAATATTAGATGTTTTATAAAAATTGTTGCGCTCATGGTCACGCTGTCCGTTTTATGTCTGCCTGATCATGCCCTGGGCAAGGTCTACATTGACATCGATTCTCCCGCCTTCCAAAAATTTCCCATCGCCATTGTCGATTTCGGGAAAACAAGTCAACAGAGCTATCAGACAGAGCTGTCGGGCTGGTTTTCAGATACCTTGGGGAAGTATTTGGAGATGACGGGATTCTTTAACATCATCAACAAGAAGGCTTTTCTTGAAGATCAAAAACAGGCGGGCTTAACGGTGGGAAGTATCAGGTTTGCGGACTGGGCTGTAATCGGCGCTGAATACTTGGTGAAGGGGGCTTTTCAGTCTAATGGCAAGGAGGTCACTGTCGAATTTCATCTTTTCGATGTAATAAAGGGAGAAGTCATTATCGCAAAACAGTACAGCGGAAAAATAGAAGATAAAACCGAAATGGTGCGCAGGTTTGCAGGCGAAATTCTTCTTGCCCTGACAGGGGATGAAGGCGTGTTTGGAACAAAGATCGCTTTTGTACTGAAGAAGGGACAAAATTCAGATATCTACACAATCAATTTCGATAGAACTGAAATTCTCCGAATTACTAACTTCCAGTCATTGACTCTATCGCCACGCTGGTCTCCCGATGGAAAATTGATTGCCTTCACATCTTATAGAAATGGGAATCCTGATCTCTATATAAAGTCGATGAACGGTGCAAAGATTGACAAAATTGCAAATTTTGACGGTATCAATCTGGCTGGTTCCTGGTCGAGGGATGGCAGGAAGCTCCTGCTTACCCTGAGCAAGGACGGCAATGAGGAAATATATACGATGGATCTCGCCAGTAGAAGGCTTGAACGTCTGACCCGTAATTTTGCGATTGATGTATCTCCCGCCTGGTCGCCGGATAATAAAAGTATTGCCTTTGTTTCAAACCGCTCCGGTTCACCGCAAATATTTACGATGAGCGCGGATGGGAATGACGTGAAAAGACTTACCTATGACGGAAACTATAATACATCCCCGTCCTGGTCGCCGAGAGGCAGTAGAATAGCGTATGAAGGGCGGGTGAACGGGCGTTTCCAGATATTCTCCATAAATGAGGATGGCAGCAATCCCCTGCAGCTTACCTTTGACAACGTTGACCATGAATCGCCATCCTGGTCCCCGGATGGCAGGTACTTGGTCTTCAGTACAAGGAGCGGCGGCAAGCAAAGAATTTGTGTGATGAATGCCAACGGGTCAAACGTGCGAGTCCTGTATGAAAATGTGAGCGGCTGCATGAGCCCGTCGTGGTCGCCTAGAATAAAATGAAGTTCCAGCAGTAAGTTTATTAGACGATATGTTGATAAGGCGTGGGCCGTCATTGTCCCCCGTTTGCGGCCTATTACCAGTGATATGGGTATAATCGCCATGTCCGACAATTCGCCGTGATGATATGAAAAGGCTTCTAAAGTAACTGGCGAGAAGGATGTTTAAAGGTTTAGAAAGCAAGATTTGAAATTTTTGTGGTTGACCTTTAGGGTGGATTGTGGTTTACAAGATTTCGAATCGGCAAATAACCAATTTCCATAAAAACAACTAAGAGAGGAGAGAATACAATGAAGAGAAGCCTTGTAATGCTGGGGATTATTGGGTTGATAGTATGTTTTTCGGTTATGGTTATGACAGGATGTGCAAAAAAATCCGCGGTAAAAGATCAGGCGGTTTCAGCTGAAGAAAAGGCTGCTCCGGATAGGGCGGCGGAGCAAGCGAAGGCCAAGGCGGAAGCGGATGCGAAGGAGCGGGCTATCCGAGAAGCTCGCTTGGCTGACGAACAGAGGGCGAAAGAAGAGGCGGAAGCGAATGCAGCCCGTCAGGCTGCGGTAAAAGAAGAAATGGCATTTAAGGATGTCCTTTTTGATTTTGACAAATTCAGCCTCAAACCCGAGAGCAGGGACAATCTCAAAGAGCTTGCAGCATGGCTGACCAAAAATAAAGACAAGGGCGTCCTCATAGAAGGTAACTGTGATGAAAGGGGGGCGACCGAATATAACCTCGCCCTGGGAGAAAGACGTGCTAAGGAGGCCATGAAATACCTCGTTGAACTTGGCGTCGATGCCAAGAGGATAAAAACGATCAGTTATGGCAAAGAAAGACCCTTGGATCCCGGGAACGATGAAGAAGCTTGGGCAAAGAACAGGAGAGATCACTTTGTGGTCACAACCAAGTAGTCGCGTTATAATGGAGAGGTCCACCGATTGAAAAGATTTATTTTTTTGCTCTTACTCGCATCCCTAATCTGCACCGTAGGTTGTGCAACGACCAAAGATCTGCAGCGCGTTCGTGGGGATTTTGATAGGCAAATCTCGGCTTTAAAAGAGGAAGATGCAGGCATCCGGGAAGATATTGCTAAACTTAGCGAGACGCAAGCGTCTTTGCAAAAGAGCCAGGCAGAAATGCGTGCAGACATCACGGAAATGAGAGATGGTATCCAAAGTCTGAAGGGTATGAATGAAGGATTAGAAGGATTAAGAAAGGATATGGCGGCAATAAGGGAGAGACTTGATAATGTATCTCTGAAAATAAACTTTATGGAAAACTTTCTGGAAATTGGAAAGAGAGAAAACCATTCGGAGGTCGATAAAACGGGAAAGGCCGCTTTAAAGAATGCCGTAAAAGGGAAAACGGATAAGGAATCGGCATATGCATTGGCCTATGAAACTTTTAAGGAAGGAAAGTATGAAAAGGCCAGGGTGGAGTTCCAGAATTTCCTGAAGCAATACCCTGACTCAGAATATTCTGATAATGCCCAATTCTGGATAGGGGAAAGTTTTTATTTCGAGACAAAATATGAAAAAGCCATACTCGAATACGAGAAAGTGGTCAAGAACTATCCCAAAGGGAGTAAGGTTCCGTATGCTTTGTTGAAACAGGGTCTTTCTTTTTTGAATCTCGGTGACAAATCGAGTGCCAGACTGATTATTCAGCAGATAATAAAACAATATCCCAACACCAACCAGGCAACAATAGCAAGGGCAAAACTGATAGAAATTAAGTGAAGACACAGTAAAAGTAAAACCCCTTACTGTCATATTCGTTTCATTGATCAAGGAAAATAGGTATGATTCCGGGAGGGGGTTTGAGATCAAAGATCGTCGCATCAATTGCCTTCGCAGGCCCGATGTCAACATAATGGATGATGATATCGGGCTTGTCATTGTCTCCATAAGCAATCGTAACATTCTCGGGCAGAGTCATATTTTCTATGCAATCCCAACCCATGAATCTGGCGCTGTACAGGCGCGAGTTGTCGTCTGCAAATAAATCGACCCTGACAAGTCTTTTTTCCGGATCCACCCAGAGAGATTGAATTTTTCTGTTTTCAGAAAGGATATCAACTCTGTAGAGGATGCCGTCGGCCGAACCGTCTAGGGTAATTGTCTTTCCTCTTATTTCAGGATGCGCACCTATCAGGATAGACGTCATGCCTTCAATATCCGGTCCTGTCGCAGCAATAGGAAGAAAATGCGCCAAGTTCCTTGTAGTTGCCTTCCCTATATAGAATTTTCCCTCATTCGGCACAAAGACCTTCAAGACATTTTCGTGGACGGTCAAGAAGAGATCTGCCGGCCCTATGAGAGGTATCGATTCCAATCTCAATGAGGATGGTCTCTTCAGCGCTAAAGCCACCTTTAGAGGATACCGGCCCTCGGGAGTATTGACTTCAATGCGCGCAATGGCTTTAACACCATCACAGAAGTAACCGGTTGAGTCGATCTCCCCCAGAACAGCAAGGGGAGAGGAGAAGCCCTCTCTTGAGCCTTCATCGATATTTAGTGTTTTCTTGATGGTGCATGCGGGAAGAATGAGAAAGAGTGACAGGACGAGAAAAATGGACACCGATCTTTTCCACATCAGGGTTTCTTCCCTTTGACGAGGTCATCGAGCTTTTTTTGCAGATCGCCATTGGCGGGGTTTAATTTGAACGCCTGTTTGTATATTTCTATGGCCTCGCTCATCCGTCCTGCCTTTGCATAGGCATCACCCAGATGTTCAGCGATAGTTGGATCGTTAGGCAGGCCATCCGACGCCTCTTTAAGATATTTTAAGGCCAGATCCATTCTGTTTTGCCTGAAATATACCCAGCCGAGGCTGTCAATCATGTAGGCATTCCCGGGCTTCAAGGTGAGGGCCTTCTTGATCATACTCTCAGCTTCGTCAAGACGGATACCCCTGTCCGCATATGTATAACCTATAAAGTTGAGTGCCTCTGCATTCGCCGGGTCAATTTTTAAAACTGACTCCATTTCATTTATGCTTTCGTTAAAACGGTTTGTCTTTTCATAGAGGACACCGAGACTGAAATGAAGGTCGATGCTATTTGGCAATGCAAGAAGACCTTCCCTTAAAATTCCTTCCGCTGATGATAATTTTTTATCTTCCTCGTAAAGGGAGGAGAGATAAACGTAAAGACCCGGCATATCTCGATTATTATGAATGGCTCTTTCCATTACTTCTATGGCTTGGGCAGTCTTACCCCCCCTCTTGAGGATGATCCCAATATTAATCTGTGCGTTTCCGTAGAGTTCTGAATCCGGGGGGATCATTTTAAATTCTTCAAGCGCCTTGCCATACATCTTCTTCTCTTCATATGCTGAGGCGAGCAAATATCTGGCCCTCTGGTCATCCGGATTTCCTTCCAGCAAAATGGTGAATTCGCCAACGGCATCATCAAGCTTTCCCTTTTCGAGGTAAAGGAGACCAATATCCAGTCGCGCTTCCCTATTGCCAGTATCGAAATCCAGAACTCGCTTGAATTCCCTCTCTGCATCATTTAATTTGTGTTCTCTGAGTAAAATTTCCCCCAGCTTTATCCTCACGTTTGTGCTAGCCGGATGGAGATCAACAAAACTCCTATACAATTCTATTGCTTGATCGATCTTCTTTTCTTTTTCATAGAGGAGGCCCAAATCGATCAACGCCGGTTCAAAAGCAGGTTTTATGGACAGCGTATTCTTAAAACCTTGTTCAGCTTCTTCATAGCGTTTCATATCCGTCAATATCTTTGCCAGGTAATAGTTGCCAGTGAGATGGTCGGGATTCGTTCTGATCAGGTCTTGGAAAGTTTTTAAGGCCTTTTTGTAGTCCTTGGTTTCTGCATAGATGGTGCCGAGGTATAAACGGGAAAATGTATTCGTCGGATCCATCTCAATTACCCTTTCATATTCTCCCATGGCGTCCTTATAATCCTTCATGTTCAGGTATAGGCCGCCCAAGAGAAGGTGGGCATTTGCATTATTCGGATGTTCCGTGAGATATTGTTTGCTGAGGGTGATAGCCTTTTGCATCTCCCCTTGTTCAATATATAGTGATATAAGTTCCGTCTTGAGATAGGAGGACTGAGGGTCGAAGCTCAGGGCCTTTTCATATTCTTTTATCGCGCTGTCTAAGTTATCGTCAAGAATGTTCAACACGCCGAGGGAGTAATGATATGTCGAGTCCAATGACGGTCGTTCAATCCCCTCTGAGATGTCTGAAACATCACCTCTCACCGGTAAAGACGCGCAGCCGGCAAAACAGCATAAGATTGAGATAAAGAGAAATTTGTTGCTCAAATATTTTTGCATTTCAATAAATTCATACCATCTCAAAAGGCTCTAGAAAATCCAGGCAACCGTAAAGAATCAGTTACCAGTAGTTCGCGTAGATTACTGAACAAGTGCGGATACAGGAACGATATCAATGCCGCGAGCTTGTAGAACGGGTATTGCCTCCTTCAGAGCCTGAATCGTTTTCAGGTGGGGATGTCCTATCATTACGACCGCTTCAGATTTAGGATCAAATTCCCTGTCGATGCTGGTTGTCAAGTTCCGAAAAATCGTCATGTAGTCATTATCATTGTCAATAAATACTTTTCTTGAGATAAATCGAAGTCCTAAGTTTCTGGCAATTTCCGGACCCCGGGACAGCGGGGTCGTCCGGCTATCGACAAAAAAAAGATTCCGTTTCTTAATTTGCCTAAATACAATATCAAGCTTTGTTTCATCCTCCATAAACTTCGATCCCATATGGTTGTTTACGCCCGATAGATGAGGGATTGCATCGAGATCCTTGTCAACCTCATCTTTGATTTGCTGATCACTCATACCCAGAAAAAGGGCTCCCATGCCGGGGTTTTCATCCGGAAAATTGTGAGGTTCCATCGGAAGGTGGAGAAGGATTTCTCTCTTTGCTTTGTGCAAAATATTTGCTGCATCGACCGAATGTGCGTAGTGAGGGAGAATGGCAAAGGTTAGGGAAGCATCAATCTTGAGAAGTTCATAGAGCGGTGAAAGATCATAACCAATGTCATCTATGATGATGGCGATCCTTCTTCTTGACTGGCTAATTTTATCTTTAGGGATTGCGCTATCCTGCTCATACCTGCCCTGTATATTGCGTGAGGGCGTTTCCCTCAGAATATCCTTTTGCTCACCCTCTTGGGTACGTTCCTCCTCCTTCACCTCCTGGTTCCCGGCACGGTACAGGTATAGCGTCATAACAGAAATTATGACTGCTAAAGATATGACAAGTAACGTCCACCCACCTTTTCTCCTCATAATCTATGAACTTCCGCCGGGCTTAACACCGCGTCAGCCCTTCAGATTTTTTTTCATTATATCCCAGCTTTTTATGATATCCAAGGCGGTCTTTAGCTGATTGTCCTGCATCAAAATGTCCTGCTCTTTCTTCGCACCGTTATCCTTGCTTGTATCATTTTCTTTCTTCGGCTTTATGTGACCCTTGAGGTCTCGTTCCCTGATGAAATCATCCGTCATTTCTTTGTCCTCAGAAGGTCTCACATATTTTACGATGATATCCGGTTTTATTCCCTCGGCCTGGATGGATCGCCCACTGGGAGTATAGTATTTCGCAGTTGTCAGTTTCAGGGCTGCTCCATCTTCGAGGGGGATGACAGTTTGCACTGATCCTTTTCCAAAGGTCTGCATGCCGAGTACCAGTGCCCTACCGTTGTCTTGTAACGCCCCTGATACGATCTCGGCAGCGCTGGCCGTACCCTCATTAACCATGGCGATGATAGGACACGTTGGCTCATCGCCGTCGTCTTTCGCGACCGATTTCGTTTCCATGTTTCTGGTTCTTCCCCTAGTTGTGACAATGACCCCGGATCTGAGGAAAACATCGGCTACTGCCACAGCCTGATTTAGTAAACCACCAGGGTTATTCCTAAGGTCCAAGATGATGCCTTCAAGAACACCAGCTTTTGCTTTAATATCCCTTAGTTCTTTTTTTAGATCATCCGCCGTTCTTTCCTGAAATGAAGATACCCGGATATAAGCGATATGATCATCGTAGATTTTCGATTTGACGCTTTTTATCTTTATGACGCTACGGGTAATCACAAAATCTTTCGGCTTGGTCATATCCTCTCGCATAATGGTGACAGTTACCTTGGAATCCTTTGGCCCGCGAAGTTTCTTTACTGCCTCCATTATAGTAATGTCCTTCGTCGATTTTCCGTCAATCTGTATAATATGGTCGCCCGCTTTGATGCCTGCGTTGTAGGCCGGAGTATCCTCAATGGGCGAAACAACCGTCAGGACGTCTTTCTTTATAGTGATTTCAATACCGATGCCCCCAAAAGTCCCGCGTGTTTCCACCTCGAGATCTTTGTACATTTCTGCGGTCATATAGGTACTGTGGGGATCCAGGGACTTCATCATTCCATTAATGGCCCCCTCCAAAAGCTTCTTTGAATCTACTTCCTCGACATAGTTCTTCTGCACCATGTCGAGTACTTCATTGAAGGTCTTGAGATCCTTATATATACTCCGCTCCAGTGCCGCTGATACTTGAGAATCTCCCTGAAGGCCAAGCAGGAGCAAGCAGGCAAGTAAACACAGAGGCACGAGCACTTTCTGATGTAAGAAGTTTTTCATTCAATCCTCCACCGCTGACATTGATACAGTCCGTATAAGATAATTATTAAAACTACGATAACACTATTTTAATTCAATTTTCCATAATTTTTTAAGATGATCGCATGAGGGCGGGCACATAATTAGCCTCATCGAGATGACTGATCTCATAGTTGAGAAGGCTTATAAAAAGAAAAAGATTTGAGCACTAGGAACGCTCGTCCTTGCAGCCTCTGCAGAAAAAAGAACGATTGAGGCGCACGTTATTAATAGTGTGTATGAACAAATCGTTCTCAAAAAATCTGTGCATTCCGCTTTCATGCTCTTAAGTTATCGGTAAATATATTTCATCGGAAACTGGTGGGCTATCCATTTTCTGCTGGTCTCTGTCTTCCTGCCTGAACTCAATTCAGCCCCAAGAAAATGGGCATGTGCTGCCACGAGAGTCTGACGAATGATACTGCCGGACGCACTAACTCTTTCGGGTGGGGTGGTATACTAAGGTTGCAAGGATAGGCTGCCGTTGACGGACGAGCTAAACGAACTGTCCCGTATCAGGCGGACTCCCATGCGATGCAATGGCAGGTTCTCGGTGAAGAGTGCTTATAAAACAGTCCACGATTTGTTCGTCAAATTGACTATTAACATTTCTTTTCAACTCAGCAACAGCTGCATCTATCTCCATTGCCTTTCGGTATGGTCGGTTGTTAGTCATGGCATCAAAAGTATCCGCAACTGCCAGCATCCTGGATAAAAAGGGGATATCGGAACCCTGTAGGCCATCGGGATAACCATTGCCATCCCACCGTTCGTGGTGATGGCGGATTATTGATCTTTCCGTATCCAGGATGGGAAGGGGCTTTAAGATATTTTCTCCAATCACTGGGTGTTTTTTTATAATATCGAATTCGTAAGTAGTTAGTCGACCTGGTTTCAGCAGGATATTGTCAGGTATGGAGATCTTTCCTATGTCATGCAGAGTTGCCGCTATCTTTAGCGATTCTATTTCACTGGGGGAGCAACTCATGGCTTCTGCGGTTGTGATTACAATATTCATCACCCTTATGGAGTGCTCTTCTGTATAATAATCACGGGCCTGAATTGAAGCGACAAGAGATTGAAAAGTACTCAAGAGGTTCGTATAAAGACTTTCATAGAGGAGTCTATTCTCGATGTTGAGAGAGGCCCTGTTGGCAATACTCTGTATATAGTAGAGATCTCTTTCCGTATAGACATGTTCGTTGCTTTTTCCTGAAAGAGCTATGATGCCAAAGACCTGGTCTCTGATTTTCAAAGGCGAACAGATAACAGATGAATATACCGTATCCTTGATAATGTTGCGCAGCAAAGGTTCCTTCCTGCGAGCGGCATCTTTGAGTATGGAATAGATCGATGGCATGATAACGCTTCTAAAAAAAGTCTGTGATACTCCTTTGACGACAACGGCATCAAAATCTTGATAATCTTTATCGTACAAAAGTATAGAACAGGCCTCGCCGCCGACAACCTTTAGTGCGAGATCGACCATTTCCTGAAAGATTTCGTCATTGTTCTTTGTGAGTTCAATCTTGTCATATATATAGCTGCGTGTAGACAGGTCACTTATCTTGGTAGTCAAAGAAGGGGACGTTATTTGTTTTTCGTATTCAGATGAAATGGTTTTTGCCCTTAAATAGACATCAACCTTATAGAGCAGGTCATCAATATTGAACGGCTTTGCCAGAAAATCTACTGCGCCGGTCTTCATTGCGGAGACCGACAGTCCGATTGAGGGGTAGGCTGTAACGATAATCACGTGTGTTGTCGGTTCGATTTCCCTAATCTTGTCTAAGAGATCCATGCCGTTCATGCCGGGCATCATGACATCGCATATGACCAGATCAAAACGGTTTTGCCTCAGCTTTTCCAGGCCTTCAATACCGTCGGAGGCCTCTATCACTGTGTAATTACCGGCCTGACATATGGCGTCAACAACGAGCGATCTGATACCGATGTCGTCATCTACGACGAGTATGGATTTCTTTTCTGCACTTACATCATTCATACTGAAAAGGCGTGATCGATCTTGTGTAATTTCTGTGGATAAGGGCACCGGATCTGGCTTAGTCATTGTTTTTCTTGGATTTCAGAAGAGAATCCATCAGGCTACTTGAAATCTTATCGTAAACTGTCTTGTGGGCGGAGTCCAGGGTGATTGCGTCGGTATCCTTTGCATCCTGTGCAGGATCGGGTTGCTCAGGTGTTTCCACCTTGCCCTTGTTCTGTTTTCTATACGCCTTCAGGACGTTTTCAGTCCGATAAGACGAAATTGCCATCGTTCAACCCCTATCCATGTATTACAATCCCTACCTAACGTACACGATGATTTTCACGAAGTTTTTAACATATGAAAATCTCTATTGCAAGAGAAAAATAGAATCTAGTATCTGTGTGGCTTTCATCCTGCCTTTAAACTTCTTGTTGAGCCGTTGCTCGATGATGTTTGTCGTTCTCAGCGAAAGCCATTCATCGATTGGGAACTTAAAGAGGGTTGGGCTATGTTCAATAGATCGTCGAAGAGTGTTCACTGCCGGGAGAATCTCTTTCACCGATTTTGCCCTGAATTGCTCAAAGGATCAGAGAGCGTTCTCTATAAGGGAGCATAAGGGAGCATAGAAGATGGCTCCCAGCTTGTCGGTGACAGCCTGTTTAAACTGCTCCGGCGCCTTGGCAAGGGTGTTGCAGGCTATCATATTAATATTCTATTTGACTATTGGTCAATTTTTGTTAACATCGAACAAATTCAAAGTGAGCTAATTTTATATCGATTTGTCGAGGACAGTAAAGTTCAGGGAGCAAGAAAGATGAAGATTGCTGATCGGGAAGATAATAAGAACATGCATTATCAAGAAATTCACGGTGTTCTGGAAAGGGCGTTTCAGGACACATTTGTTGAAGAACTTGTGCCCGGCGTCATTCACAATTTTGCTAATCCCTTAAATGGCGTTATGGGGCGCTCCAGGCTGTTGCAGAGAAGATTAACAGATTTTATGAAAAGAGCAGATGCAGAAAATGATAAATCTTATCAGGAGCATAATAAAAAACTGGTCCGTGATGTCGACTCCATAGCGCATGAGGCTGATAGACTTTCTGACCTTCTTCAGACTGTAGCGGGGAAATTTTGTGCAATCGGTGATCGGACTGTGCAGAAGGTAAATCTATCCGATCTCATCGATATGGAAATGAGATTCTTCGATTTCTATCTGGATTTCAAGCATAGCGTCAAGAAAACTCTGCAACTTGACCGAGAACTACCAGAGGTCAAAGGGACCCCTACTGACTATTCCCTGGCGCTTTCTACAATTATCAGATATGCAACGGTTGCCATGAAGGACAGTATCCCAAAGGAATTGCATATTTCAACGCAATTTGAAAAGGGACAGGCATGCGTGAAGATCCAGAATCGAGGGGTGCCCATTTCCGGCGATCTGAAAAGACTATTGCTTGATGAAACGCAAGGGTATGCTTCTTCTCTGGGAGGAACCGGAGAAGGGGGACTGCTATGCGCCTTTTCGCTGTTAAGGAGATGGGGCGCCGGTTTTGACATAAGCAGTGAGAATGGTTTAAATACGATCAGTGTCCTGATACCTCCTTGTCAAGTGAAGAATCAGGTCGAAGACTAAAGATTAAAAAAAAGCAGTAGGATGATTAACGATACAAGCATCTTTATGTTGTTGTGCTGCGGTGAAGCCATGCCCCAGCTACACGGAGCAAGAATAGCAGAGGGCAATTCCGGCAAAGGACATGCCCGAATTCGTAGAGGTTGACAAGGCTGTCAGGCAGGATAGGAAATAATGAACACTCAGATCTTACAATAGGTCTATCTCCATGTCGTCGGCAGTCACAAAGGCATTCTCGAATATTTTTCGGGCCACACCTTCTGATTCCTTCCTTTCTCCTAAAGTCTGATATATTTCTGCGTCGAAATGAACGAGAGCCAAGCTTCTTGCGCCCGCAGCCCTGGCAATCCTTGCAGCAGTCTCTGGGTTCAGATGCGGCCAGCTTTCGGAGGACTGGCCGCTTTTGTACGCACATTCAGCTATAAGGAGATCTGATGATCTGGCGAGGTGGATGGCATTCTCACAGAAACCCGTATCCGGGCAATAGCTTATGACCTTTCCTTCTAATTCATACCTGTATCCTAAAGTCAGTGACTGGTGATTGAGCTCTTCGGCCTCAACTTTGAATGGAAGTTTGCTGGTCTCTTTCGGTAATTCATAAATATTGACTGAAAACGGAAGTTGCGAGAGGGGTGCCGTGAACGGGTCATTGACAAATATTTTTAGAGCCCTTCTCGTACCGGTGGGGCCGCAGATATTAAGACCATATTGAAAATTAAATTTATTCAGTGTATGCAATCCTATAATGTGATCAAGATGAAAATGGCTGAGGAAAAGATAGGCGGGCTTCCCACTTCCCTCATTTATATATCGGTCCAGTTTGTGAAGGCCGTTTCCGGCATCGAGAATAATTTCATAATCTGTTGTTCTTATAAGAATGCAGATGGTATTTCCAGTTTGCGTGTCGTACCATCCATTTGTTCCTAAGAATACCACTTTCAAATTTGGGTTCCCCTTTCTATTCGCATTGCAGCTTAAAAAAATACCCCAGAAACTTTGGATTTCCGGGGTTTTGTAATTACCTAAGGTTTAAATTGCTTTATCTCTTTTCACCATCGCATTCAGGATGTTCTGTGTCTATAAAGATACCCTCCGTGCCGGCAGGCGATACATCAACCCTCTCCTCGCGCGCTGCGGGATCAACTGTATCATATCCGCGCCGATCTATTCTGAAATTTCCGTCTCCGTGAATTTTGCGGCGGTCCATATATGTAAGACTCTCCCAAACGAAAGAAGTATAGAAGAACGACGGAGCATTGTCAACGACAAACGCGCCTGATTGTTTTCCAGTAGGAACTGTCTTCTCTCCATTTTGCTGGATGGGGAAATGATGTGTGAAAAGTTGAAGAAGGTAACCCGCTGAACCCACAGTTTGCGATGTCGATAGATTCATTGTCTTCCATTCGGGTTTGTGGTATAAAAGCAAACTTCAATAGTAGCTTACAATGTTGCCGCTTATGAGTTGGTGGCCTGGCGCGATCCCGCAGGCACCTTCTTCATCCGCATCCGCGTGCCTAGAGCTGCATTACAGATATCTCCCTCTCGAGGAGTCGCAAAATCCGAAAAATGGAGAATCTTAGATGTCTGAAAAATTAACAAATAACGGTCCGCTTCATGGCGTACCATGGGCGGACGGAGGATCTTCAGGCCGCCAGGAAATAGATGAAAAATTGCTCGAGAATGAGCAGCTCTTCCGGAGCCTGACTGAAAAATCCTTTGCCGCCGCCTTCATCGTGCAGGATGGAAAATTCCGTTACATTAATACAAGCGCTATTGCTTACGCCGGCTACACAGCAGAAGAGCTCATAGGCAAGGATTCGGGCGTCATCGTACATCCGGACGATAGGGAAATGGCAAAGAAGAAGGCCCGCGAGATGCTCCAGGGCAAGGAATCTGCGCCATATGAATTCAGAATGGTAACGAAACAGGGGGCAATAAGATATGTAATTCAGATAGTCGCTCCCATCCATTATAACGGCAAGCCGGCAATCCTGGGCAATGCCATAGATGTCACCGAGCGCAAACGGGTGGAGGAGGCTCTAAGAGAATCGGAAAGAAGATTGGCTGATATTATTGATTTTCTGCCGGATGCAACGCTCGCAATTGACTTAAGAGGGAAGATTATTGCGTGGAATCGTGCCATAGAGGAAATGACAGGTGTCAAAGCCGCCGACATATTAGGGAAAGATGACTACGAGTATGCGTTGCCGTTTTACGGCATCCGCAGACCCATCCTGGTTGATTTGGTACTCAAGCCGGATAAGAAAATTGAACGGAGCTACTATTCTATTCTCGAAAAAAATAAAGATCTCCTGATCGTGGAGACATGGGTCCCCTTCCTAAAGTGGAAAAAGGCCTTCCTCTGGGCAAAGGCAAGTCCCCTTTATGACAGCAAAGGCGATATCGTGGGTGCCATTGAGTCGATCAGGGACATTACGGAACGCAAAGAGGCGGAAAGAATGCTTCAGGAATCGGAGGAAAAATACCGATCCCTCGCATCCAGTATTGACGTGATGTATCTCGTTGACAAAGATTGCAGGTATCTGTTCATGAATGAAGGATTTCTGTCGCGGCTGGGCCTCGCCTTGGGCGATGTGGAAGGAAAATCATATGATGACTTCCATTCTGGAGAGGATGCCAGAGAATTCACGGAAATCGTCAGCCGCATTTTCAAAACGGGCCAGGCGGTCCAACATGAACATAAGAGTGAAAGAGATGACAAATACTTTCTCAGGTCATTGAGTCCCGTTAAGGATTCTGACGGGAGGACAATAGCTGTAACGGTAGTTTCCAAGGATATTACGAAGCGCAAGCGGGCGGAAGAGGCGCTGCGAGAATCAGAGAGGCGGTTGTCGGATATTATTGATTTCTTGCCGGACGCCACACTTGCGATTAACCGGAAGGGGAAGGTAATTGCATGGAATCGCGCCATAGAGGAAATGACAGGGGTTAAGGCTGTTGATATGGTGGGGAAGGGTGATTTTGAGTATGCCTTGCCGTTCTATGGCGTTCGAAGGCCCATTTTGATTGATCTCGTCGTGAAACCGGACAAAAAAGTTGAGCGGAGTTATTATTCCGCGTTCAAGAAGGAGGAGGACCACTTGATAGTGGAGACGTGGGTCCCTGCCTTAAAAGACAAAAGAGCCTTCCTTTGGGCAAAGGCAAGTCCCCTTTGCGACAGTAAGGGACGCATAGTCGGCGCCATAGAATCGATCCGGGATATTACGGAGCGCAAGCAGGCGGAGGAAATGCTGGAAAAGAGGGAGGTTGAGCTCGAGGCAAAGACGAACGAACTTGAAGACCTAAATGCGGCACTAAGGGTCTTGCTTAAGCAGAGAGAAGAGGATAAGAATGAGCTTGAGCAAAAGGTGCTGTCAAATGTGAAGCTCCTTATACTGCCGTATATTGAGAAATTGAAAAGCCGCATAGACCTGAAGGGATCTTCTTACGTTAACGTCCTCGAGTCAAATCTGAAAGAAATCATCTCTCCCTTTGCCCAAAAATTATCCGTAAAATATTTGAACCTTACCAACAGAGAGGTGCAGATCGCCAATCTTATAAAAGAGGGACAAACAACCAAAGAAATAGCGGCACTTCTTAATGTCTCTGAAAGTGCAGTAAATGTATACCGTTACCATATCCGACGCAAACTCAGTTTAACCAAAAAGCATAATCTTCGTTCCTATTTGTCCACGTGATTTCCTGAAAGTTAAATATTTTTTAATATTAGTTATGAATCTTTTAATATTGTCTTTTTGTCTTTATGACTATATAACACATCAAATCTGATCGCAGCATAAAGCTCCCAAAATATTCCTTTTAAGTTTTAGATACTTATATCCGAACAGATACCAATAGTACAGTATACCCCATGACCTGCATTAAAGGGCACCAGAGAATGAAGGCGAAGGAAGAATGGCGAGGTAGTTCATTCTTAAAGCAGAGGAATAATTTATATAGTGCGGGGATTTAGGCAGTCATCATGGGGAGATTATAATCGATTTCTTTAATGTTATGGAAGGAGGTGGTCGTCAGTTTAGATTAGAGTTATGATCCGGTAAACGAATTCTGGAAGACTTTAACAACTTTAATTGGAATCAAAAAAGGAGGATTACATTATGGCAGGAGAATTAAAGCCTCGTTGGGGTCAACCCATGACAGGCATTGTTTCTACCATAGCATTTTTTGTGATCGCGTGGATTACCTGGTACATTTTGAGCGATCCCCGTGGTCCCGTCGGTTGGTTTCCTTACCCGATGGTTATGATACTCGCCGTTATGATTCTGGTGGGGTTATGGCAGCACATGTTTTTGGGTGACTGGCCCTTTCAGAAAATGTCGCCAGCCGCCAGAGGCGTTACGATGACCATTGTGAATGCAGCCCTCACATGGTTCGTTATTGAAGTCATTTTTTATCGGGTTTTTGGTATGGGGTTCAATTTCTTGAGCCAATCCAATATTAATGCACTGGCAGCCGCAGGGGCGATAGTGTTGCCCGACGGGAAAATAATTACCTTGGAGGTAATGCAAAAAGCGCACCTCGCGCAGAGTGC
>Ga0209777_10001003_pt1 | contig 42992 bp, 46 predicted proteins | sample FrelakmetHBP12HB_FD_187147 | JGI IMG/M metagenome (GOLD analysis project Ga0209777, IMG submission 187147) | Freshwater lake sediment microbial communities from the University of Notre Dame, USA, for methane emissions studies -HBP12 HB (SPAdes)... | ecosystem: Environmental > Aquatic >...
GACAAAAAATCGCACCCCTCCAGGGCTCGAACTTTTGTCTCTTGGGTTGCCTAAACAAGAAATCACCAAGTTTTTGCTTGATGATTTTTTGTTTTCTCCGCTTCCTTATTCCAGTTCAATCTTTCTATCTTTTAATATCAGCTTACTTTGCAAACAGCTCAGCAGTTCTCTTTTTTCTGTTATTAGCCCTTCTTTAAGAATGTATTTGGCATAATTTCTAACATTCACTTCGGTATTGAGTTTAGTTTTGTCATCCATCCCCAGCACTGCACTTCTGAAAGTATTGTATCTCTCCAGTTCATGCTTAACTTTATCTTTAATCTCCAGCTTATCTAAACTGATTTTCTCCATCAAATTAATTAATTCCTTGATCAAATCACTTTCATTAATTGACGGGTTCTTACAATCAAGATTTTTGCCCCTGGTACAGAAGTAGTAGACATGGCGGTTAACCCCGCCATCTTTTAGTTTCTTGTATTTTTCGTCAGCGGTTATGCCTGACCCGCAATAGCCGCATTTAATCAGCTTGGTGAAGGCAAACTCCTTGGTTTCTGTCTTGGGCACGTAATTCTGATTTAAGGCCTCTTGGACTTTATCAAATAACTCCTTATTAATGATCGGCGTATGTTTGCCTTGATACCAGGTATTACTGCCAATTGGGTATTCAAACTCGCCGTAGTAAAAGGTATTACGCAGCAGGAGATAAACATTGCCTAAAGATAGATACTTATTATTCTTAGTCTTGAAATCAATCTCTCTCAACCAGTGATAGATTTTCCTGCCGCTCCAGTGATTGTCAGCCATTTTTTCAAACATTTGCCGAATGGCAACCGACCTTTTAGGGTCTAATCGGCATTGACCGCATCTATCAATATGGTTTTCCGGCAGATAGCCGGTTGGCGGGATGCCGGGCCGCCAGCCCATCTCGCATCTGGCCTTAAGACCTCGTTTGACATTAACTGATTTATTGTCGTTTTCCAGTTTAGCGTGACTGCCCAGAATCATTAATAGAAACTTCTCGTTGGGATTATTAGTAAACTTCTGACTATATGTTTTTATTTCTACCAGCACCCCTTGGTCCATCAAATCAACCAGGGTTCCCAGGTCGCCGGCGTTTCGACTTAACCGATCTGGAGCCCAGGTTAAAATGGCATTAAATTTGCCTTCTTTAAGTTCACTAATCATCTGATTAAAGACTGGCCTTTGGCCCACGGCTTTGGACGAATGGGATTCGCGCTTAATCTCGACCACTTGCAAATTATCTCTTTGAGCGATTTCTGACATTTCTTTAATCTGCGAATCAATGGACAAGGCTTGCAATTCATCTTGCTCGGTCGACTTGCGAGCATAGAGACAGTACTTGATTACTACTACTTGGGTTGGTTGTAAAACCCTACTTACTCTGCTTTTTGTTGTTTGTTCCATAAGTTTAAATTACTAATTAATCCTATGGAACATTGATGACGCACGACTCAAGGGAGTCCAGATGGGGTGAGTAGATAACTTGTTGTTTGAAGGGCCTTGTTTTTCTAGTGTTTTGGTGGTATAATAGGAATATTATTTTTGATGATTTAAGGAAATAATTTTATGGCCAAACAAAATAAAAAATCTAATGGCGCGAATGTGGGCTTTGAAGAAACGCTTTGGTCTGCGGCCGATAAGATGCGCAATAACATGGATCCGGCTGAATATAAGCACGTGGTTCTTGGCTTGATTTTTCTTAAATACATCTCTGATTCTTTTGAAGAAGTGTACAAATCTATCAAGGCAGACCCTGAATATTATGAAGGCCAGGAAGAAGACAAGGATGCCTATTCGGCTGAGAATGTATTTTGGGTGCCACGAAAAGCCCGCTGGGAACACCTAAAAGTTAATGCCAAAAAACCAGAAATCGGCAAGATGCTTGATGATGCCATGATCACCATTGAAAAAGACAATCCGAGCTTGAGAGGAGTTTTGTCTAAAAATTATGCTCGGCCCGATCTTGATAAGGTCCGACTTGGCGAATTGATTGACCTGGTTAGCACTATTGGGCTTGGCGATAAAGAAAGTCGGAGTAAAGACGTGCTTGGTCGTGTTTATGAGTATTTTCTTGGTCGATTCGCTTCGGCTGAAGGTAAGGGTGGTGGTGAATTTTTTACCCCTCAGTCAGTCGTGAAACTATTGGTTGAAATGCTGGAACCATATAAGGGTCGCGTTTATGACCCCTGTTGCGGTTCTGGCGGTATGTTTGTGCAAAGTGAGAAATTTGTGAAAGCCCACGGTGGCCAGACTCATGACTTGGCAATTTATGGCCAAGAGTCAAATCCGACCACTTGGCGACTTTGTAAAATGAATCTTGCTATTCGTGGCATTGATGGCAATCTTGGTGCGCAGAATGCCGACACTTTCCACAATGATTTACATAAAGACTTAAAAGCTGATTTTATTTTAGCAAATCCGCCCTTCAATATCAGTGACTGGGGCGGCGAACGATTAAAAGACGATGTTCGCTGGAAATATGGTGTGCCGCCAGCTGGTAATGCCAATTATGCCTGGATTCAGCATATGATTCATCATCTTGCTCCAACTGGAATTGCCGGTTTCGTTTTGGCTAATGGTTCGTTATCGTCTAATACTTCTGGTGAAGGTGAAATCAGAAAAAATCTTATCAAAGCAGGCCTGGTTGATTGTATTGTCGCTCTTCCAAGCCAATTGTTTTATACAACACAAATCCCAGCCTGCCTCTGGTTTGTGTCTCGTGATCGCTATGATCACAAATATCGCAATCGCCACGATGAGATTCTTTTTATTGATGCTCGGAAGATGGGAATGATGGTGACTCGCAAAAATCGCGAACTTACTGAAGAGGATATCAAAAAAATTGCCGGTACATACCATACTTGGCGAACTACCAAAGGTAAATACGAAGATGTAAAAGGTTTTTGCAAGGCGGCAAAAATTGCTGACATTGAAAGGTCAGGATATATCCTCACGCCCGGCCGGTATGTGGGCTCGGATTATGTGGAAGAGGACGACGAAGTATTTGAAGAGAAAATGGCTCGCATTACCAAAGAGCTTTCCGTCCAGTTCAAGCAGTCAAACGAACTAGAGGAGAAGATAAGAAAGAATCTAAAAAGTATAGGATTTGAAATAAAATAATTATGGTGGAAAAATTTATTTATAATTTAGAATTTCCACCATATATAACGGAATTTAAGATTGGCGACTATCTTTTTAAGAGAATTCCTGATTATTCAGAAGCATTTGGTAAATTGCAACATTTAGTAAATAGTATTGGTTCGGAATATCCAACAAAAGTTCAAACCGGCAGTCATCAAATTACTGCGATGGTTCAAATTCCTGATAATGAAAAATCTGCTGTTTTACCTTGGGGAGATAAAAATGCCAGACAAATTTTAGACATATTGCTTTTACTTACATTTTTTACAGGCAGAAATGTTTTTATAAAAGACTGGGAAGAAAAAGAAGGTATGGCTATTATGGCTGATCATCGAGAACATCAGTGGGGAGCTCAATTATTATTATCTATAAAATATGAGTCGATGTGGAAGCATAAGGATACTGGGCAATTAAAAATCACGACTCAGATTTGTTTTATAAGTACTTTGATGTAGACAGCGTGACAGATTCGATTATAGGTCAGCTTACAAATCAGCTTGAAAACACAAAACAAAATTCGCAAAATGATTGGGAGACCTTGGGGCAACAGTTTGCCGGTGGCCTTATAACCCTAATGACCCCGGCCATAAAAGAAGGTGTCAAGGCGCAACTTACTTCTTTGGTAGAGGGGACTTCAGGGGGCAATGATAATCAGGCAAAAGGTTTACTCGGCATTGGCCAAGGGTTTAATTCCCTTAAAAAACTAGAGGACCTGAAAATTAAAAGAGATGGTGCCATAGCCACAATTGAGATGAATGTTCAGGGTGTGCAGTCACCCGTAACCATAAAAATGAAACAAACGCCCCAGAGATACTGGAAAATTATAGAATTCGCTCCTGAAATATGGCAGGGGATCTTTTCACAACAAAATAGTAATGCAGGAAGTACTACAAATTCAACAATAACTAGTGTAAATTCAGCGCCAGCAACAAAAACAAAAAGAAATGCAACTCCAGTATTAACGCCGGTCCAAGCCCCAGCATCGACCCTAACGCCAACTCAGGCCCAAGCCCCATCTCAAGTATTTTCAGATATAGACAAGCAAAATTTTCTTAATTTAGTTCAGATAGACGTTGATGCTGATAAAATGATAGTACAAGCCGCTACCCTTGGTGAAAGCGGTTTAAATTATACCAATACTTACGACAATGACCTTCTTAATCAAGCGTCCCAATACTTCATTCAGGCTATAAGTTATTATAAAACTGCCTTGGGAAAGTATCAGTCAGTGGAGTCCATAAATATAGCCTTGATGCCAGAATTAAATAATTATATCGCTCTTATGGAAGAATCGATTAATGATGACATTCAGGCCTTAGATTATCGCATAAATAGCGTTAGTGATACTGCGTATGCTGCAGATGCGGCAGAAATAAGTAGCCCGAATGAAGCCACTTATCTTCAAAAAGCGGTGGCGGCAACACAGCAAGCCAACGATTTGGATTTAAAGGCTAAGAATGCCTCCGATCAAGCAAGTCCAATTTTAAAGCAACTTATGAATCGCGCAGATTCATTAATGCCTCAATAATAGGTTAATCTTATGAAAAAATTTTTAGAGAAACCCATAATTATGTAATGATTCGCGACTATGAATAAACTAATAAAAATTTTTATCTTGATGGCGTTGTTGTCGGCCATGTTTAGCGTTATGCCAGCTCTTGCCGCTTACGGTGTCCAAACAAAAATATCTCATTGCGTCGCCAATCAAGCATCGCCCGATCTGGCCTGCACACCCGGGGCAATATTAACGACTAATACAAGTGTCGTTTGCACAACGGGATATACAAAAACTGTTAGAAATGTATCAACCGCAACGAAGAAAAAAGTTTTTGCTGAATATGGTATACCATACAGCCAGCACAGCAACTATGAGGTTGATCATCTGATTAGTCTTGAACTGGGTGGCGGCAACGACATCTCTAATCTTTGGCCAGAATCTTATTTAATCAGAAACGGATCTTTGATTAAGGATACGTTTGAGAATTATCTTCATAGTCAAGTTTGTAAAGGCAAAATAACCATCCAAGAAGCTCAAGCAGAGATTTCAGGTAATTGGTTGAAATATTACCTGGTCTGGAAGGGAATTAAAACAACAATAAGTTCGACGTTGTCTTTGACCTCAGCCACTACAACTCCTGCGTCCTTATCAAGTGTTTCCAAGAACGCTCCGCCATCAAATGCTACGGCCGAATGCGCTGATAAAACTTATTATTTCAATTTAACCCATCAAGGAGCTTGCTCGCATCACGGCGGTGTGCTGCGATGGTATAAATAATCGATAAAAGCTTTCTATGAGTAACGACAAAAAATTAGTCACCCTTCTTAGCACGGAGGGCAAAAGCAAAGAGCAGATCAAACAAGAGGCCAAAGAAGCCTTTGCCAAATTTCGCGACGCCATCAAGAGGGCCGATCAGAACGCGGCTAGTCCTAAAAGATAAGTTTTAATTTAAGCCTTATGAAAGAAAAAAAATTAAATAAAGTCAAAAAGGCCCTTTTTATCAAATTGGGTGAAGGCGGAAGGTTTGAAAAAGAGTGTTTGGATAAGAATATTTTAAAGATCGGATATAACGATGCTGATGACGCTCTTTGCTCCAGCGGTCAGTGGCAGAAAGTAAAGGATTATTATCAGCACAAACGCAATTTTCCTCCTCAAGTGGCTACCTTTCATGTTACTCAGGTTAAATATTTCTACGAAGCAGACGAAACCGTCTTGTGGATAACCTTTTGTAACAACAAACTATATTGGTGTTTTTCTGAGCCTAAGGTTTATGCCCAGAAAGATGGGTCTAAAATCAGGAAAGTAATCGGCAAGTGGTCGTGTAAGGATTTAAAAGGCAGAACTTTGTTCTTAGATAATATCAGTGGCCGGTTGGCCAAGACCCAGGGCTTCAGGGGAACGATTTGCTTAGTTTGGGAAAAGGATTATTTGATCAACAAAATTACCGGCGAGCAGTCTAAAGATATTAAAGAATCTGAAGAGGCCTTTCATCAGCTAAAAGATAAATTGATTTTATTAATTAAAAAACTTAACCCCAAAGACTTTGAGCTCTTAATCGATCTTATCTTTAGAGCCGGCGGTTGGCAGAGATTGGGCGTTGTAGGCAAGACCCAGAAGCTAATAGATCTGGCCATCTTCCATCCCATTACTGAAGAGAAGGCAGTGGTGCAGATAAAATGCTCGACCAATGTGCCTGAATTTAATAAATACAAAAAAGCTTTTACTGGTATGACTGATTATGACAGGTTTTTCTATGTGGCCCACACGCCACAAGGTGATTTAAAGAAATACATCAACGATGTCGACAATCTCAACTTATATTTTTCCGACAAGATCGCGGAACTAACCATTAACTCCGGATTGTTCGATTGGGTTTTGAAAAAAGTGGAATAATCATTCCTTGAGCCACCACCAAAATTTATTTTTTAGGTTTTGGCTTAATTCGTAGGTATTGGCATGGGACAGCACGCCAAGATAAGATTGTAGCGATTGTTCTAATGTTCGTTGGTTGATTTTACCCGTCTTATACTCTTGAATTTTGCCCTTTAATTTTCTTAGTATTCGTTGTTTAGTTTTGGTTCTAATTAGGCGATAAAATGGCAAGATAATATAGCCTAGAAAATCAACGCCTTGTCTAAATTTTTTAATAATAATCTTATTGGGATGTAATTTTAATTGAAGTTTTTGCTCTAAGAATTCTTTAATTGATTTTAATATTTTCTTTAGGTATTTTTCGTCATTAGCCACTACAATAAAGTCGTCAGTATAGCGCAGATAGTCTTTAATTTTTAATTCGTGCTTTACAAACTGGTCAAATTCGTTAAGATAAATGTTCGCGAATAATTGAGAAGTGAGGTTGCCGATCGGCAGCCCCTTTTTGTTAAAAAGATCAGATTGATCAGAATCAAAACTCTCAATGATTCCTTTGATTAACCACATCGCTTTATTGTCTTTAATCTTTTTGCTGATGATATTAATCAATATTCCGTGATCCACGCTGGCGAAAAACTTGTTGATGTCGCATTTTAGAACAAAGCAAGGGCGATGATAATTTAAACTAATTTGGCGCAACATTTCGGCCAAATAATCCACGCCTTTATGGGTTCCTTTACCTATCCGGCAAGAATAAGAATGACTGATAAAGGTTGGTTCAAAAATTGGGTTTAGCACAGTAAAAACCGCGTGGTGCAGCACGCGGTCACGGACAGTCGCTTTGTGAATATGTCTTTGTTTGGGATCAGTAATGTAAAATGAAGTATATGGACCGTGTCGATAAACTTGATTTTTCAGGTCTTGATGTAGTTGAAAGATGTTTTGTTCTAATCGCCATTCAAAACGCAAGATATCCTTTTTGTTTTGTTTGTCCTTTCTGAAATCATTCCAAGCAGAAAATAGGTTTTCTAATGAAATTATCTTCTCAAAAACATGGCGGTGAATCTTCATTTTAATTATTAATAATTAATCATTATGTTCAACGAATTCGACGTCCCCATTTTACAAAACATCTACGATCTTTACAAAACCTTCTATGGTTTTCGGCTGACTGTTAATAAACAGGGCCGCTACACTATTTGGCAAAAGTCAGAAAATCTAATTTTAGAGATTTTAGAATTAATTCTTTTGGCCAGCCAGCAGAGCAAGATTAACAAAGTTCCCACCTTAGAACGAGCTAGCGCCAAGCTTAATTTTCTAAGAGTGTTTATTCGCTTAATGAAAGATATCAAAATTATTGATCAGAAGAAGTACATTTTGTTTCAAGAAGATATTGATAAAATTGGTCGGATGCTGGGCGGTTGGTTAAAATCCAGCAAAGAGCTTTAACCAAAACACCCTCGTAAAGAGGGTGGTTTGGTCTTGACAGAGAATGACTTCCGGGCAGCGGACAGACCGATGTTGTCATTGCGGTTGTCGTCCCAGTAGTTGTTGACGTTGAGACCATTCGCATCGAAGTTACCGACATAGACGCGATTGCCGTCCGAAGTGAGAAAATGTCTGCTTTCATCCAAATCTTCAGAAGTTGAGGTTTACTATCCGGTTAAGGATCTATATCCTCTCCTTCTTGTTTACCCTGAGTCGTGGGAAGGGTATTTTATTCGGGAGCAGCCCAATACAGATCGGGCATCTCCTCTAAAAGCAGACAAGAAGTTCTATCCCTATCTTTATTCACACGCTATCGCCATCCGTAGACGGGCGATATTCTGGTGAAGTCTCAAAAGAAGAGACGTTCGGCGAGATTAAACCGTAGCCTAACCTGCATTAGCCGAACACGATTATATTATCATACCCCAACTTTAAATAAAAGAAAAGAGCCTTCGTACAGAACCGCCATTTGGCGGATGTAGCGAAGGCTCGAGATTCAAGGACTCAAGAGGTTCGAGGCCTCAAAGATTCGAGACTCAGAACTTCCGGGCAGCGGACAGACCGAGGTCGCCACCGCGGTAGCCGCCCCAGAAGTGGTCGACGCGGAGACCACCCGCAGCGAAGAGACCGACAAAGACGCGACCGCCGGCCGAAGCGAGATCGGAAACGCGGGCATATCTGCTCGAGTTCGCATACTTGCCGCTCTTGCGGAAGTACAGCATGACCTTGCTGACCTCGGTCACGGCCAACGGTACCTCATACTCAGTCGGCAACATGGCCGTCTGCTCAGCGAAGGTCTTGCTGGTGGAATTCGGGACGATCTCGAGGGGCATTAGCCGCCAGCGCAATTCACCGGTCGTCCTGACCGCGAACTGCTGATTGCCGTACCAGGCCTCGGAACCGTACTTGTAGAACCTCGGTTGGCCGGGGGCCGGCTGCAGTTGCTGCCACTTCATGATGGTCAGCGGGTCGCCGTTGATCCGGTCAAGCTCGAGAAACGCGAAGTGCGTCTCGCGGATTGTCTTGCCGGCAACAAGCGGGCAGGGGCTGTTGAGCAGGTCCTCGTTCCAGGGAAACTGGGCGACTGCGCGGAGCTGTTTCTTGGTGAAACGCACTCCGTAAAGCGAGGCCCAGTCTTCGGGTCCGAAGTACCGCTCGTTGCCCATCAGAGCCCGGGCGAGTTGCTGTGAAATCGAACCCGTGATTCCGCCACTCAGGAAGGCTGCTGCCACCCTTCGAGCGTAATTGGGTTCAGCTCGCGCACGAGCCAGATGATCTTTCGTCACTCCCAGATCTTGGAGCACCTTGAGGGTGGCTCCGACTTCTCCGAACCCTAAAGTCCAGAGACCGTCTTTGGTTGTACCCATGGTACTTTCCTCCTGTTGATTTTGTATCCTCTTTGCCCTTTGGAGGCTTTAGAGGAATTTGACCTAGTCCGTAGGTCGCGGTCTCATCTTGGGAATAAGACGAGCGTTTTAGAAATCAATTATCTTGACGTCCAAAACGCTCATTTTATTGTTATATAAAGAACTTTCCTGAACTTATTATGTTTATATTATAGCACATTTTTGGACATTTGTCAAGGGCAATTTTATCTATCTAGCAAATTTTTCATATTCATATAAAGAAAAGAGCCTTCACTACATTGGTCCACCATTTTTGGCGGATGTAGCGAAGGCTCAAGGACTCAAGAGGCTCGAGAGCTCAAGGTATCAAACCTCGAACTTCCGGGCAGCGGACAGACCGATGCGGTCATCGCGGCGGTCGCCCCAGTAGTAGCTGACGAAGAGACCATACGCACCGAAGCAACCGACATAGACGCGAGGGCCGTCCGAAGAGAGATCCGAGCAACGTACATAGACGCGCTCGAACAGTCTCTCGCCGGTGGCCAGGAAGTGGCCGATGGTCGTGTAGACCATGACCTGGGCCTTGGGCGTCTCGTCGTCCTTCGACAGGAGGGCCTGCTGTTCGTCCCAGCTCTTGCTGGTTGAATCGGGCACCGGGGTCTTGCGAACCAGGCGCCAGCCGACTTCTCCGCGATCCTTGGCGAAGGCCTGCCGGTTGTACCAGTCCTGGACGTAGAACAGACCCTTGCCCTCTACCTTGCCCCGGATATCCAGGATGGACATCGGGAACACGGCGACCAGGACATGCGTGTCCTTCAGGGCTGCGAGGATCTCTTCGGAGAACGGTACTTCGTTGAGGATGGCGAGCTGCTGCCTCGAGGGGTTGGCCCCGAAGTGCTCGATCGCTTGCTCAACGCCGAACATGTTCTTGCCCATGATTTCACGGGCGCGTCTCTGGCTCGTCGACGGTTCGAAACCGTTGTTCTGGATCAACCTCACCAATTTCTTGGCGAGTTCGTTGTCCTTCGAGTCAATGACCTTTTGGGACAGGGGCGACCCGAGGCCAGCGGCCTCGAGTTTATCCAGAAGCTCGTTGCCTTGCTTTCTGGAAATGGGGCTCACGATGGGTGCCATCGCATACCTCCTTCTTCCGCTTTGGACGGAATAGTTGTGTCTGGTTCGCCAGACTTCGCCTTGTCTCGGGAATGAGGCAAGTTATTTGAAAACCATTGATTTGATGATGTCCAAATAACCTGCCTCATTTCTGATTGCTCTTGAATTCCTTATGTTGTAAAGAACCTTTTTCGATTCTTATACTATATATTATAGCACATTTTGAGAAAAAAGTCAAGAGCAAAAAGGGGCCTAGAATAAAGGGCGATTACCTAAACAAACCAAAAGGGTCTACTCGGCTTGTCGTTTTCTCTATCATAATCTGGATTCCTGGCTCGACCGATTTGACTGTCGTGAATGTCTTGGTCTAATTTTCTCTCTAATTTTCTGCGTTCCTCGTCGTTCTTCCAGGGCAGTTTGTTCTCTACTATTTTTACTCCGTCTGGTTTGGCTGCATTCTGTTTAATGTTATCCTTTGTCGCATCAAGAGCAGGGAGATTAAAACCTGGGCCGTCATCACCAACTTGAAAGGCGCATAAAACACCGCCGCCATTTTCTTTCTTGATGATTTCTATGACTGTCATGGAAAAAGCGTCAACCAGGTCGTCATATTTCTCTCGCCCGAAACCAAGCAATTGTTTAATTAAGTCTTCTGCCCCTTGACTCGGGAAGGAAATTTTTCCTTGCTCCATGGGACCACCGGCGACAAAAAGCCTTTCTCCTTTGTCTCCTTTAATATTGCAGCCGATGACCGGGAAATTTTCTCTTTTTAGCTCTTGAGTAAGGATGCTTTGAGCTCCCACTTCTTCGACCAGAATGGTGGCCAAAGACCCCCTTCCCAGTTTCTGAGAAAGAAGTTTGGCTTTGTCTTTCATGACATTAAAAGTAAGGCGCTCATTAATGTGGTTGGCGTGCACGAATAATTGCAGATTTTCTCCGCGGCCGTAGACGCTGATGGCCACCATGGCCGTATAATGCGCTGAATCTTTTTGACTTGTGGCCAGGTCTACTCCGATGTAAGTATATCTATATTTCAGATCCGAGGTTTCCTGGGGCAGGGTATTATATGGTTTTATCCATTGCGGAAGGATTATCTGGTTTCCTTTGGGAATAATTTTTAACAAATATTCTCTGTACCAGGCCTCGTCGGTAACGCCTCTGGCTTTTTCATTGTCAACGGCTTGCTTATTTGGGAATTTGCCCGGCCAAGTCGGATTATCCTCGTCGTCCAGCAGGGGATAGGCCCGGTAGACTCCGGCCATTTTACCTTCTTGGATATTTTTCTCCAGACGCTTAATCAAGGAGTCCTCATGTAAAAGACTGCCGGTCACGATTAATCGCGTATGCCTGTCGCCGGCCGGAATAACATCGCCCACCAGCCAATCGTAAAGTTTGTCTCGGCCTTCCTGGGTTTTTACGCTTTCCAAGTCCTCGCAATCATCTAATAAAATAAGTTGAGGCCGGAATTGTTTATGTCTAATGCCGCGAATACTTTGTTCGGTGGAGGCGGCCGTAATTTTGGCCTGGTATAGCGGCAGGTAGAGAGAAACCATGTTCCACTCATTGCGTTCCTCCTGAAAGGGACCTAAGTCCCTTTTCAGGAGTTCGTTGGTTTCCAGCTCGCGCTTGATCTGCTGGAGCAGCATTTGGGCCTTGGGCTGGGTCTGGCTGATAATCAGAATGTGTTTTAATTTCTGCTCCCCCAAGATTGCCCACAGGGGAAAGGAAAGATCGAAGATTGTTGATTTACCCGAATTTCTAAAGGCAACAATGACGGCGCTGCGAATAGATGTGTCCTCAGTGAGGCAAAACATTTCTTCGTGAAAGGGCGCAATCTCAAATTCGGTGTAATGCGGAAAATAACAATAGAAGAAGAATTTATGGATTCTTTTAACAATACTCAAACGGACTCGCCGGTCTTTGAGCATTACTTCTATGATTTCTTTAAAGTTCATTGGTCCCTCTTTTGGTCAGGTGAAGCGAGGCGGAGCGCTTCCCGCACTATGGCGGCTTGCTCCGGCGTCAGATCTTCATCTGAATTAGGTTGATTAATAATTTCGACTCTATTGCCGTATTTCGGGTGGTGTGCTTTTAGCCATAGATGAATGGAAGAAAAGTTTCTGTCTTTAATCAAACTGATTAGTTGGCTTTCACTCATTTCGGTAATCAAGGTTTCACCCTCGGTGATCGCTTCTTCAACGGCTTTGGCAAACTTTTTATTTATTTTCCGCCACCGATAGAAGGTAGACCTGGCAACATGAGCCCGATCGCAGGCCACCTGTACGATCGGCATTTTTTTAAGATGCTCTAGAAGAGCATTTTTGTGTTGAGCGGTTTTCATAATTAAATATTTAATTTATTAGCTTTAAGACCAACTATTTTTTCAAATCGTTGGATCGTTGTGGAAACATACTCGGGGTCAAGTTCGACGCCAAGACAAGTTCGTTGAGCTTCGTTACATGCCAGTAAGCTAGTTCCGACTCCAAGAAATCCGTCGAATACCACATCGCCGATTCTGGTGCTGTTGAGCACCAATCGTCTAATCAGGCCGATCGGCTTGGTGGTGGGGTGTAGTGGACTTTTGTGTGGCCGAGGATAAACCAGCACGCTTTTATCTTTAGGCATGGCAAATTTATGAGCCCCAAACCAGCCATAAGCAATTAATTCATGCTGGGGTGCATAATCGAGTCGACCAATCACGGCCTGGGTTTTAACCCAGATGAGCAGTTGTCCGAATTTAAGTCCGGCCTCGATCATACCTTGGCGAAGGGCGAAGATCATTTTATCAGAGTTGAAGACATAGAAGGAGTTTTTCTGGGCTAGGTGAGGTATGAGTGCGGCAATCCATTCGCCAGTGAACTGGCTATACTCGGCATCGGTTTGCAGATGGTCGTTGGCAATCGGTTTATTCTTCGACAGCGGTTGGAAGTCGGCCTTACTTTCCGCCACCGAGACGCCATAAGGCACATCATTAATAACAGCCTTGATCTTACGCTGACCAACTAGCCGCTTAACCAGCTCTTTGTCGCGACTATCGCCACAGGCGATGTAATGATTGCCGAGTTGGAATATTGACCCATACTTAATTGAGTTTTTGGATTTTTTCATAAGGATTCAATTGTTTAAACCTATTAATACTTAATTGACAAAATAGCGGTTCGCACTCGCATAAATATGCGGTCCGCTTAAGCTGTTCGCAGGCAGATAAAATGCTCCCTGACCCGCAGGTCAGATCGAGCACGATGTCTCCGGGCTTAGAGCACCGGCGTAGCGCCTTCTCATGCAAGGTTGGATTTTTTTGGGTCGGGTGTTCGTAGGAATTTCCCGGCAGGCGCTTGACCAACCAGACATTGAGCAGGTCCATAATTTCTTCTGGCAAACGATTACCGGTGGTAAGTTCCTTGTTAATAATCTCATTCAGGTTTCTGACCCTATCGTTAAGAAAAGGGGACCCTCGCGTTCCATACACACAAAACTCCGTTACCTTATTAAAGGCATTATTTGGCGTAGGTGAGGCGTTATCTTTGATCCAAATGCACAGTCGTTTGGAATCCAGACCAAGCTCTTTGTAGAGCTGTTGAAATAACCAGACGTATCTTTCGTCACACCAGAAAAAAGCATGGCAGTCGGGCTTGGCAACGGCCAGGGCGTTCTGCATGATTGTCTTGACGAAGATGCGGTATTCTTTATCTGTTTTTTGGTCATTGGTGGAGCCTCCGTAATGACCGTGGCCACTAACCCCCTTGTCATAGCTGAGGTTAATATTGAACGGTAAATCATCATCTATCAGGTCAGCTTTAACATTACCCATTAATCTTTTTACTATTCCTTGGTCGAGAGCATTTCCGCAGATTAATCTGTGTCGACCCAGGGCAAATAGATCGCCAGGTTTAATGTCAGTCTTCTTAATCTTTTTTAATTCATCTTCCTCATCCCAATTGTCGCTTTGCACATCTAGATTGTCATCGAAGATCAGGCCAAGGTCATCGGCGTTAAATCCGGCCGTCAGTAGAGTCTCAACGTCAAAATTTTCCGCTAGCATATCCCAGTTAAAATCACCGCCAGACCGATTACTGGTTAAAAGGTAGTCGTCAAATTCTGCTTTGGTTAAAGGTCTGTTGGGCACCCTCACCTCAATTTCGTCGTTAGAACGACCGAGTAGGTAGAGCGCCCGAACTCTTTGGTTACCAGCCACCAGGGTTCCGTCAGTGTTTATGGCAGGCAACTCACATAAGTTAAATTTCTTGAGACTGCGTTTTAGACCCTGCATTTGCTGGTCGGTAATGGTGCGAGGATTTTTGTCGAATGGCAGCAGCGAGTCAACCTTGCGACGCTCGGTGTGCCAGACGAGCCTACGATTTATAGATTTCTTTTGCATAACTAAAAATTACAGATTAAAAATTTGTTTGAATGAGAATTATATTTTTGAAGGAGGACTGCGTATCATAGTTGTATAAAATAAAAAAACGGCCGTCACCGCTTCCAACTTAAATAATTTGGAAGTGGCAACAGTCGTTTATCTCTTTTGATCGAGCACGGCTGCTCAGTTAAGATTCAATTGTAAGTTTAGTATAGCAGATAATTATCTGTTGGTCAAGCTACTAACTCGTAGTTTTCCACAGGGACTCCATTATACAGGGTGCCCGTAAACCGACCTTTCCATCAAGCTCTTCTTTTGACGGTTCGGTGACAACAAAGGGCATTATTAAATTCATTAGTCCTGGAAAGACAAATTCTAACTTTAGTCCCTTATCAGTACACTTTGTTTTTCCGACCACACCCACTATTGAGAATTTTATTATTGATTCGCCGGTTTTTTCTAATTGTTTGACGGCTCTTTTGAAATTCCGCAGATACTGAGGACTCTTCGGCTCGTTGACAATATTCCTTGAGCTTTCAAAGCGAATGCCATATTTATGATTGTCATGATATAAATAGAAATAATATTTACTATCGCCACTGGCAGTCTCTATGCGATAGGAAGAGGGAGTGGGGTTTTTATTGGACGTAGATTTATCCATATATATATTAATTTTGGTTTATCTTTTTTCGCAGGGCCTCTCTAACCTTATTAATAGAGGTAACCCCATATCGATTTCGTAATGTTTCAAGTTTGGTACGGGGATCAACGTTTTTGAACTCAGGATAATCTTTGGCAAGATTTTTGGCGAGCTCATTGCCTTGCGCTTGCCGAAAGGCACCCTCTTTGGTTCTGACATGTTTTGGAAGTGACATATATTAGTTTTTACAACTTAATTCTTCATCATATTATTATATAACAGAGAGAAGTAATGTCAAGTGTCAAGCTTGTCATCTGTGGAAAACTTCTGAATAACAAACTTGATAATTATTAATTTTTGTGTTATTATTTTAAGGCAATCGCTAAGTAATTATTAAAATAAAATTTATGAGAAAAAGACATAAAATTCAAGAAAAAATATTAGAATTAGCTGCCACTAGGTCTTTAGATGGACTCTCTTTGCGCCAGATTGCCAAGGAAATTAGGGAAAACATAGAACAGCCCCAGAAAATAAGGCATCATTTGATGCAGCTTCAGAAAAAGGGCTTAATCAATTTTGATAAAGATAAGAAGGTGATTCGTAAAACTATTGGCGGCAAAGCAGAGAAAAGTGGTTTAGTCTCTGTGCCAATACTTGGATTGGCCAATTGTGGCCCGGCTGCTATTTTTGCCGATCAAAGCATCCAGGGCTATCTCAAGATGTCAAAACAATTTTTACCAAGGGCGACAAAAAGTATCTTTGCCATTAAGGCCGTTGGTTCATCGTTGAATAGGGCAAACATAAACGGTGATTCCATTGAGGACGGTGATTATGTTTTGATAGACAGCAACTATCCAAATCCGCGAAACAAAGATTATGTTTTGTCGGTTATTGATGATGTTGCCAATATCAAAAGGTTTATTAAAGAAAAGGATAAAATAATTTTGTTATCTGAGTCCACTGATGACATTTCACCCATTTATATTCATCCCACCCAGGATAAATATATGATCAATGGTAAGGTGGTTCAGGTGGTTAAAAAACCAAAAATAGAATAATAAATTTTATGAAAGAACCATTAGAATGTCCAAATTGTCACTCTCGTAATATTAAAAAGTCTGAAGATAAAGATGACTTTTTGGCCTTGAAACTAGAGGGGTGTCCAGCGAAGAAGATGGTAATTAAGAAAAAACAAAGGTATTTTTGTTGGGACTGCGAAAGCATTTGGGAAGAAGATATAAAAATTTAATCATTAAAATAAAGTTTATGAGCAAGTCTATTAGAAGCAAATCAACTCTTAATTATGTTACCATCAAAAACTATAAGATGTATGGCAAAATTTGGAGGGGTATAAAGATATTTTTTGAAGGCAGAAAGCCCAAAAAGCTCAAAAAGGACGGAAGGATAAACTTTGGAAAACATATTCTAGAAAATCTTAAAGGGAAATTTGATAGATTTCATTGGATTATTTCTAAAGACATAGACTCAATAGAGATTAAAAGGGGCATACATAAAGTAAGGACATCTGTGCAATTATTAGATAAAATGGATAATGAGTTTTGGGACAGGAGGCGTGACATAAAAAATGATATAGTGCGGCATTTCTTTTCTATAACCTTCCCCAAATTTTTCAAGAAGGGAGACACCGGGATTTATGTCCCAGGCACCTTATCAAGAATCGTTAATCCAAGGATTCTATATAAGTTATCAAAGGAAGATAAAAACGCTCTTATTAATTTTTTGCCTGGTTTTATATCTTTAGAATCAATTGCCTCTGTGAATTTACTTAAAGCCAACACGGAGATTAAGTCATTAAAAGAATTGGCTGATAATTTTAGGCAATCTATTGAAGAAAATCATAGTGAATCATGGTGGCAAAGGTATATACGTGGTAAAATACTTTTAATTCAGCAGGGGTACATTAAGGCCATTGAAAAAATGAACATATCGATAGGTAATACCAAATTTCCAGATTTTTCCCTAGTAACACACGATAATTACCTTGATATTTTAGAAATAAAAAAACCAGACACTAATTTAATAAAACCAGATGATAGCCGTGGTAATTATTTTTGGGACACAGAATTGTCTAAAGCAATTATTCAAGTAGAAAATTATCTAGAGAGCATTACTAATAATGATAGCAAGATTAGGGATTATTTATTTGATACCCACAAGATACAACTTAAGGTATTGAGACCTCGAGGTATTATCTTGGCTGGTAATACTAAAAAATTTCAAAATCAAAAAGAAAAGAATGATTTTAGGTTGCTGTCATCGTCTTTGAAAAATATAACGATAGTAACATACGACGAACTGTTAACTCGACTCGTTAACTACATTAAGGTTTTAGAAGAATTTAGTGACAAGACACCAGACATCAAATGAGACGCGAGATGCTTCCTTATGATTTTACGGTATCTGGGCCAGTTAATTGCCCTCATTGCTTATTTTATAAAATGGGACACTGCTTTTTGCACTGTTTCATTTTTTGAAACGCTTTTTTCTCCTTATTTTATAAGGGCAATCAAGAGAATGAGACATGAAAAAATAACTTTTTGGGACACACTCCTATCGGTCTCATTTGTCTCGTTTTCCACAACTAGACCGAGAGGCATCACTTTAGCTCTGGACAAGTTGCTAAAGAACCCTTATACTGATTGCTAGCCTCACGTTTCAGACCGAGACGGGGTATAGTCCTTCTCCGCCGGCTGGCGGATACGGAGCCACAAGCCAGACAGTATTTAAGTAGTTTAATAATTTTTTAATTTTATGGACAACAACATTATGCAAACAGAAGCTCCGAAGATGCCGGAGTATCGGCCACAAACCGATGAAAAGGCCATCAAGATTAATTTAAAAATTCCCTGGACTACGATTATTATCATTGTCGCGGTTATAGTCGTGGTGCTGTTGGTTTATCTCGGTCGGGGATTAGTTATTGCAGCCACTGTTAATGGCAGTCCGATCAGTCGATCAGCCGTTATTCAACAACTTGAGAAATCTTATGGTAAAACCACCCTAGACTCCATGATTACCGAAAAGCTTGTTAATGATGCGGCTCGAGCCAAACACATCGTTATTACTAATGATGTTATTAATGCAGAAATTAAGACAACCGAAGATCAAGTTAAGGCGAAGTATGGCACGTTGGCAGCGGCGCTCGCGGCGAATGGAATGACCATGAATGATTTAAAGGCCAACATTATCCTCCACAAGGAAATGGAACAATTGGTGGCCGATAAATTAAATGTTACCGATCAAGAAATAGCACAGTATATTAAAGATAATAAGGTTTCTGTTCCCAAAGGTCAGGAGGCGACTATTAACGCTCAGATAAAAACTCAACTACAGGCTTCAAAACTGAATGATGCGGGAAATGCTATGGTCAGTGCTTTAAGGTCGCAAGCCAAGATTCACTATTTTGGTAATTATTAGTATTCGTCGGTTGTAAATAGAAAAAACGGGCTGCTTTGGCGGTCCGTTTTTGCTCTTGACAAAAATAAAAAAATTTGCTATCATATAATTAATCCCAGAAAGGAGGAGAGATGTTTGAGCCAACAGCTCTAGATACCTGCACCAATCTTTGGCGTTATGATCGGCCTTGGTCGGTTGGTGAGCTTAAGATACTTTGCCAGACTCTTGGCGTAAAGGTGATTTGCAAGAAGAACAATCTTAACTGTATCTATGTGTGGGGTGTTTATTCTTTAGAGACGTTGCGGAAACAATTTCCTTCGTGGCCCTGGACCCTGGATCCTCTAACTGGCATAGCGATTTCCTGGACTTCTGAACCGCGCTGGATACTCTGGGTAGCTGGTTATCGCTCGAGAGGGTTCTAGTCGTTTGCCAGGGTGGCGGAGATGGCAGACGCAGCGGACTTAAAATCCGCGGACCCCGTAAGGGGACATGAGGGTTCAATTCCCTTCCCTGGCATTTTGATGGGCTAGTAAAAAAGAGGGCCTCGCGTGTAGCACGCGGGGCTTTTTCATTAAAAACAAAAGCCCCATGGTTATGGGGCTATGGTTCAATCAGTGTAGGGCGTTGACTATTTCGGGCTTGTGCTTCTCGTGCTTTCCGGTCTCGATGCTGCTCGACAAAAAACAAAACCAGGATGATTAGAAAAAACATACATAGGAACACGGCACACATTACAAGAATAGTTTTAATATCTATATCACCAAGTAGCCAGAAGATTGCGATTACCAGGCAAGCCGATGCGACTATTCTCATGTTGTTCCTCCTTTGATTTAATTATATCAGACTTTGATTTTTTGTCAAGCAATGTTCGGGGGAAATTATTTAAAGATTTTTAATTAAGTAGGTTTGCTGTAATTTATAACCCAGGCGGCGATAGTAGGAACGTACGCCCACGCCGGAGATGACGGCGATTTTTTTATAACCATTATTTTTGGCAATTTGTTCGGCCTCATGAATTAATCTTTTTCCTAAACCGAGGTGCTGCGCTCGTCCGTCGAAGTCTCGGCGAAGCAGGAAGGCCTTTTTTCTTTGACCAATCGGTACTAGGGCGCCATAAGTGTGGATTTCGCGAATAATGGCCGCACCTTGCAAAACTGGTAATAATTTATATAGCTCATCAGGTGTTGTCTGTTGCGGTAGGCGCAATCGCAAAAAAGCCACTAATTTATCTTGGCGAGGACTTTCAAAAGAAAAGAAAAATTCCTGACCACCCGAAGCAGGAAAGTGGCGAGTAATCAATTTAAGATTTTTAATCGGCGAGCTGATATCTTTAATTTCTCGGCAGCGAATACAGCGGCATTTTAAGTTCTTTTTGGCCATCTCCTGATGGACGACCTCGCGCAGATTAGAAATTTTTGAGCCGCCTTCAATTTTTTGTGAAGGAATGTCGCGGATCATCCTGATAACCCGCACATGGGGCGGAATAATGCTTTTAATTTTGACCAAGAGATCAATTAATTTTTTATCAGAATAAGGTTTATATTTTTTTTGTCGCCATAGTTGATAAAGCTTTGAGCCCTTGGTTACGACGCAGGGATAAACTTTAATCATGTCTGGCCGATATTGCGGCTGAGAGAAGACCCTTTGAAACACTTCCAGATCCTTTTTAGGATTAGAGCCCATTAGACCGGGCATTAAGTGATAGCAAATTTTGAAGCCGGCATTTTTGAGTAGGCGAGTAGCCTCAATTATTTGTTTAATTCCATGGCCGCGCTGGTTTAATTTAAGAATTTTTTCCTCAATGGTTTGGACGCCCAGCTCCACACGCGTGCAGCCGAGCTGGCGCATTTGTTGGATTTCCGCCGGCGTAATATAATCCGGACGAGTTTCTAGGGTAATGCCGACAATTCTATGTTTGGCTGCTTCGTTTTTGGTCTGTGCTTGTTCTAGGGTTTTCGCTGGGCGATTGTTGGCGCCCTCAAAGCACCGTTTAATAAACCAATTTTGATATTTTTTGGGTAGGTAGGACCAAGTGCCACCAATGACTATTAATTCGATTTTGTCAGTGGGATGGCCGTTTTTGGCTAGGACTTCAATTCTTTTTTTGACCTGCCAATACGGGTTATATTTTAGCCCTTTGGCGCGCTCCACGGCCGGTTCGCCGGATAAATAACTTTTGGGAATACCTGGTTCGCTGGGACAATAAAGACAATGACCAGGACAAGGGTAGGGCTTGGTGAGCACGGAAACGACAGCTACGCCCGACAAGGAACGGACTGGTCGTTTATTTAATTTTTTTTCAAAATAGGGATTGCGCTTGATCTGCTTTGGATGGTGGTGATAAATCTCTAGGATGTCGGTATTATTGGGCGGCTGAACTTTGAATTGGGAAATTAATTTTTTCTTGCTATCTAAAAACTGCTGGCTAGTTGTAATTTTTTTCTTAGCCAGAGCGCCCACCAAGGCAATGAGATTTTGTTGTTGAGTCATAATTAGATTTTAGCACAATTGAGCATTATTAAAAACAGGGTTTAAGGTTAACCCTGCGAACCGAATTAGCGCGGAATTACCATCTTGCTCGGATCAAAGGTCAGAGCGTGAGTATTTGATAACGGACACCGCTGACCCAGGGTTTCATCGTGTTCTGGAAAAAGATAGCAATCAACCCTTTGTCCGGTGTCTGGAATTGAGTAGCCGCCTCTTTGTATTAACTTTAATTTTTTGCCACATTTTGGACAAGTTTCTGTCATGATTTCCTCCTTGCGGTTATTATATCATTATATATTAAGGTGTCAATCCGGGTCATTGAAAATTTTTATAATTAGGTATATAATTACGGTATTATGGAAATTACCAAGGCCAGACAAATTATTGAAGAGATGAAGGAGAACTATGACGAGTTATCCCGCGAATTTTCTAACACTCGGACTCATTTGTGGGCCGAGTTTTCTGAATTGGCCGAATACGTGAAAAATGGCGATAAGGTTTTGGATCTGGGTTGTGGCAACGGCCGGCTATATGAATTATTTAAAGACCGACCGGTTGAATATATTGGCGTAGATAATTCACCGCGCTTGATTGAGCTGGCAAAAAAGAATCAGTTGCCCAGTAAATTTCAGGCACCGCATTTTTTGGTGGCTGATGCGGTTGAGCTGCCATTTAAAAATCAGGAATTTGATGTTATCTTTTCTATCGCCGTTTTGCACCACATTCCGTCGGTGGAGTTGCGTCAGCGATTTTTGAATAATTGTTATCAGGCCCTGAAACCGGGCGGCCGATTGATTTTAACAGTTTGGAATTTTTGGCAGCCGAGATTACTGTTTAAATATCGTCTTTGGCCAATGGTTTTTGGCCGACACCATCATGAATTAGACCCAGGTGATGTGTTAATTCCTTGGAAAATGCATGTGCCACGCTCAGAAACATTGGCCCTGCACGAAAAATATTTACCGCCGATTTTTAAAACCATCAATCGCTATTATCATGCTTTTCGGCGCCAGGAATTAATTGAGTTAATTAGCGTTTCGGGCTTTACCGTAGAAAAAAATTATTATGTCCGGCGCGGCCAGGAAACAAATTGGCTAAATGGTTATAATTTAGTGATAATCGCTCAAAAGAGGGATTGACAAAAGTCCAAAAATGTGCTATAATATAATTATATGAAAGAAAAATTTTATCCATTAGTGCCGCTTGAAAATCAGGATGAGGGAGATGCTGTGCACGCTCAAAAAGATGGCCCCAAAACAAGCCCCGAAATTGATCCTGCAACAGGAAGGATTATAGTTGGGTCTTTAAATGAGGCTTTTATTTTGGAGCAACGAAAAATGCTTGATCACTTAAATTTGTTTTCCGAGACAGAAATCGCAGCCATTGAAAAACGTTTTTTAGATATTAATCAGCTAACCGCCGAAGAATATAAGATTTTTGATCAAGCCAGGGATAAATATTGGATGCAGAAATATGGTTTTCGTTATGGAAAGCAAGGTCGTAGGAAGCAAGGCATATTAAAAGATTATATTATATCAGGATCTCAAGCAGAGGATTTAACCCAACGACAAAAAGTTCCAGCAGAAAATCACGACAAAGAGAGTCGTTCTTCTGTTTTAGAAAACAATCCAATTATAAAACAAGAGAGAGACCTCGAAACAGGTAAGATTGTCGTTGATTCTTTAGCCGAGGCCTTCATTCTAGCGCAGCGAGAAATGCTGGAGCATCTAGACTTTTTCTCTGAAGCGGAAAGGGCTGTGATTCAAAAAAGATTTTTAAATATTATGGATAAAATGCCCGATGAAGAATGGAAGATTTTTGATACAGCTAGAGATAGGTGGTGGATGGCTCAATATGGTTCTCATTATTATGCTCCTTTTGGCCATAAAAAAAGAGTAATATTAACAAGGTATATTCTAAGACCCCAAGTAAGAAGCTTAACTCAACGACATACAGTGCTATCAGAAAAAAACACTGAGCAAGTTCCGGATGCCACGGTTATTGGTCCAGAATTAGAGTCTGAAGTTGTTAATCCTGAAAGGTCAGAATTCACAGAAAAGGTTTCGGTTGCTTCCTGGGAAGAAGCCGAGAGATTAGAACTAGCAGAAATGGTCAAAGGACACAATCAAAAGGTCAGTAATGTTATTATTAAGGCGTTTCATAAAGCAGGACTATCTCCGAAGGAACAATCGCTCCTTGATCATATTCGAAAGGAATATTATAGAGAAAAATATGGCATATCATACAGTAGTCGACCAGCAAGAATCAAGGCTCTTGAAACAAAATATGTCTTAGCGGACAATAAGAAACGAGGTGTCCCTAAAAAAAATAAGGTGACAAAAACCAACAGCCCCGCCTTTTTATATGAATCAGCGCTGGAGACAAAAACAGAGCCGATGAGACCAGCTGATTTTATCAGCGAACCGCCCTTTTGGAAGATTGAGACCGAAAATGAGATTGAAAAAATGGACAATAAAGTATTAGAAGAACTTCATCAAGAAATAGTTAAAATAAAGAATCAGCCAGAAATAGAAGAATTGTCTCAAAAAAAGCTTAATAAACCCTACAGAGAAGTAGAGGAGAAATATTTTAGTTCATTGCGCAATCGAATGATTCAAAAATATCCTGATTATGCAGAAGTTATTTGTGCGCTAGTTAATCTTGATCGTTCTTGTGGCTGGCAGTCATTGGCTGGCCATTTATTGTTTAATAACAAAGACAAAAAATTTGCTCAAAAATTCTGGGATATGTATTTTCGCATTGCTTCATTACTTTATCCGACACAAAAAGGAATCAATGCTGGCGCCGTGGGGGTTTATAGGGGAGTAATGGGTCAGCTCGGTCTTTGTAAGGCGTTTGCAGCTTTAAAGTGGAAATTTAATTTTGCGACGCCATCGGAAGATGCGAGGGAAAAAACAGATTTGTGGCTGGGCTCAAGGCGCATTCAAATTAAGCATCGAGCCAATCCCCGTAGTGAGTTGGCTATCTTAGAAACAGATGAAGTGCTTTATCCTAATGCAGTTGTCTCTACGCCACAAGAAAATGTCCATATTATTAATTCAGACGCAGCTGATATTTCAACTGTTAGCGAATCAGTCGAAGCATTAAGTCGTAAGATTCAAAAAAAAGTTAAGGTCTTAAAAGTCGTTTGTCCGGCCGCCAGCTTTGATTCAATCACCGGCGAACCAACTCAGGAATTTTTGTCAAAAATTGAGCCAATTTTAAGGGCGCGATTAGAATCAGCGCCAAAGTCAATGGCAGCATAAAACTTGATTGCTTTCATTAATAATTCTATCTTTTGCATTGCGCTTGGCGCAATTTTTTGTTATAATAGAATTACTGATTTTGATTGATAGTTTTGGTAATCCCGCCATACGACGGGATGCTCAAAATTATACCCGCCTGCCGGCAGGCAGGCAAAAAATTATTCAGTAAGACATTCTAATTTTTTAATAATTTTGGCATGATCGGTATTTTTGATTCAGGCTTGGGCGGCCTGACCGTGGTTAAGAAGTTTCAAGAGATATTGTCGCAATATCAGCTTTTGTATTTCGGCGATACGGCTCGCACGCCTTATGGTAACCGCGGGGAAGACGTGATCAAAAAATATGCCGAAGAGGACGCACAAATTTTGATCAAACGCGGCGCGCAAATTATTGTCGTGGCTTGTAATAGCGCCTCGGCCATCGCCTATGAATATTTGCGAACCAAGTTCTCCGTGCCGATTTTTGAGGTAGTTACGCCGGCCGCAGAAAAAGCCGTGGCCATGACTAGAAATAAAAAAATTGGCGTCATCGGCACTCGCGCCACGGTCAACTCCGGTATTTATGAGAAACTGCTCACCAAGGACAATAGAAATATTCGGGTTTTCCAAAATAGCGCGCCACTGTTGGTGCCGCTGGTGGAAGAGGGCTGGCTCAATAAACCAGAAACTAAAATGATTCTTAAGAAATATTTATTACCGCTTAAAACTCGGCAGATCGATACGCTGATTATGGCTTGCACGCATTATCCATTTTTGCGCCAGATGATTCAAGTCAAAATCGGTCAGCGGGTCAAATTAGTTGATCCGGCCGAAGAAGTAGTATTAAAAGTTAAACAATATTTAGAACAGAACCCAACCATTGATAAAAAATTACCACGCAACGACCATCACCAATTTTTAGTTTCCGACTTAACTTCGCGCGGACAAAACTTGGCTTCACAATGGTTGGGTCATCAGGTTAAATTAGAAAAAATTAATGTCTAATTTTTTAGCCATTGATCATGGCAGCAAATATTTGGGTTTGGCCCTGGCTGACGAGCAAATGAAAATTGCCTTGCCTTTTGGTGTTATAGACAATAAGGGAGAAGAATACGTTTTGATCGAATTAAAGAAAATTATCAACGCTAAAAATATTGTTAAAATTATTATTGGCCGACCCCTGGCTTTTTCGGGTAATGTGACCGAGCAAACTAAGATTGTTGATGAATTCGTGACTTGGTTAAAAAAGCAAATATCGGTGTCGATAGAAATTTTTGACGAAAGGTTTACTACCAAGATGTCTAAATTGCCCGAAAATAAAAAGAACAATGCCGCAGGCCATGACGCGGCCGCGGCGATTTTTTTACAAGATTATTTAGAACGCCTTAGATAAATTATGACAAATATTCTCATTCAAATTTTTATCGGCAGCTTTGCGGTCTCAATAATTTTAACTATTTTGATTCGTCGTTTGGCAATTGGGCTAAAAATCGTTGATCAGCCGCAAGTAGGCACTAGACACATTCATCAGCGCCCCGTGGCTTTAATGGGCGGTTTGGCCATCTTTTTGGCCTTGGCGTTATTGCTGATTTGGGTTTATTTTAGCCCCATTTGGCCAGTTCAAAAATTCGGTTTATTGACGCCGCTACAAGCTAAGTTGCACATTATTAATTTGAAGCAAATTATTGGCATTTTATTAGCTGGTTTGCTTTTGATGATCGGCGGTTGGCTGGATGATAAGCATCACCGAAAGCCATGGCGGCAAATTATTTGGCCAATTTTGGCCTGTCTGGTTATTATTGTGAGCGGCATTGGCATTAATTATATTAACAACCCTTTCGGCGCCGGATATTTATATTTTAATCATTGGAAGATAGAGATTTTAAAAATTAGCGGTGTGCCGTTTTATTTTACACCCTGGGCCGATCTGTTTACTTTTATTTGGCTGATGGTTCTGATGTATTCCACAAAATTATTAGACGGCTTAGATGGACTGGTTTCCGGAGTGGGCATTATCGGGGGTTTAGCTATTTTATTTTTAAGTTTATCGGCGGCGTTTTTCCAGCCAGACGTAGCAGTGGCGGCGACGATTTTTATCGGCGCCTGTCTAGGATTTTTATTTTTTAATTTTTATCCAGCCAAAATTTTTCTCGGTGAAGGCGGAAGTTTATTCGTTGGCTTTATGCTGGGAGTGTTGGGAATTATTTCTGGAGCCAAAATTGCTACGACCATTTTGGTACTAGGCGTGCCGATTTTGGATTTGCTGTGGGTGGTGGGCTATAGAATTTTTAAAGAAAATAAATCACCCTTCACCGGCGACAATCAGCATCTACATTTTCGTTTATTGGCCGCCGGATTTTCTCATCGCCGCGCGGTAATTTTTTTGTGGCTGGTGTCCTTGGTTTTTGGTTTCATTGCGCTGTTTCTTAGAACTTCCGGCAAATTGATGACACTGGGGGCGTTAATTATTTTTGTAGTCTTGTTGGGTTTGTTTATTAATTTTAAGCAACGATTTACAAAATCAAATGTTTAAATTAAAATTTTTTCTAGGCCTTTTATTTTTGTCCAGCTTATTAGTCGGTTGTCAGATTCATTCTGTTAGGTTGGCGGCGGTTACGATTGGTAGTCAGACGATTTGCGCTGAAGTGGCCAGTCAACCAGTGCAGTGGGTACAAGGATTGTCTGGCCGAGCATCGCTGACGCCGGATCATGGCATGTTGTTTGCTTTTCCACAATCGGCCATCCATTATTTTTGGATGAAGGAAATGAATTTCCCCTTAGATATTATTTGGATTAATAATAATCAGATTGTGGAGGTTTGGCCTAACGCGCCAGTTCCAACCGGCGATCAAATTCCCAGTTATCAGCCCAAGAATCAGGCCAATTATGTTTTAGAAGTATCGGCTGGAACCCTTGCCAAATATGGCTGGCGGGTGGGCGAGCAGGTTAAAATAAATCTCACCTCTGCTACTTGTCAAAATTAGCGCTTGGGTTTATAATATAAGTTATGGTTAATCCTTTGCCTCCAAAACAATGTCCTGATCACGAGAACGAAGTGATTTCTTTCGGCGTAACCAATTATCGCAATTTGCGCCGTCGTTTTGGCATTAAAACGCCGGATCGCCGGTCGCATATGTATATGATTGGTAAGACTGGCGTGGGCAAGTCTACTCTTTTAGAGAACACGATTTATCAGGACATTCAACTTGGTCATGGCCTGGCCGTGGTTGATCCGCACGGCGATTTGGCGCAAAAAACTTTAGACTTTATCCCCAGCTGGCGTGTGAACGACGTGGTTTATTTTAATCCGGCTGACGTTGATTTTCCCATTGCTTTTAATATTTTGGAAAGCGTTGATTCCACCCATCGTCATTTTGTGGCCTCGGGCCTGATTGGGGTTTTCAAGAAAATCTGGGCTGACTCTTGGGGCCCGCGTTTGGAATATGTGCTGCGCAACGCCATCTTGGCGCTTTTGGAATATCCGGGCAGTACGCTCTTAGGCATTATGAGAATTTTGGTGGACAAGGAATTCAGAAAAAAGGTGATTAGTCGAATAAGTGATCCAATCGTTCGCTCTTTTTGGGTGGACGAGTATTCTAAATATCCGGATCGTTTTCAGGCGGAAGCGATTGCTCCGATTCAGAACAAAGTCGGTCAATTCTTGTCCATGAATTTGATCCGCAACATTGTCGGTCAGGTTAAATCAAAGATTGACATCCGCGACATCATGGACAATAGAAAGATTTTGATTATGAACTTGGCCAAAGGTAGAATCGGTGAAGACGCCTCGGCTTTGATGGGAGCGATGATGATTACCAAATTGCAGATGGCGGCCATGAGTCGTGTGGACATCCCTGAATCTGAGCGTCAAGATTTTTATTTATACGTCGATGAGTTTCAAAATTTTGCCACCGAATCTTTTGCCAATATTTTATCTGAAGCGCGCAAGTATCGCTTGAATTTAATTTTAGCTCACCAATATATTACTCAATTGGACGAAAAGGTGAGTGGAGCAGTTTTCGGTAACGTGGGAACTTTGATAAGTTTTCGGGTGGGGGCCGAAGATGCTGAGTTCTTGGCCAAAGAATTTGTGCCGCAATTTGACGAAACTGATTTGGTGAATTTAGATAAATTTGAGGTTTATATTAAGTTGATGATCGGCGGTATCACCTCTGAGCCATTTTCGGCCAATACTTTGCCGCCTCTTGGTAAGGCCGAGGCCAATCATGACAAAATCATTAAGGTTTCTCGCGAAAGATATTCTGAAGAACGCAAGGTAGTGGAGGACAAGATTCTTCGCTGGAGTGGCGTAGAAGAAGAAACTCCTGAGGCCGACAAGACCAAGTTTGAAGCTAAGTGTGCTAACTGCGGCGCACAGGTCTTCGTTCCCTTTGTTCCCGATGGCGTTAGGCCGGTTTATTGTAAAGATTGTCTGAAAGAAGCTCAGCGGGCCAAAGCTAAGGTTGAGCAAGGCGCTCCGCCGCACCGCGACAACCGCTCTTATTCCTCGAACACTAAACAATATTAAATTTCAGACCATATTCTATTATTAGAAAATGAGATCAGAATTATTTTTCTTTTATTTACTGAATAACAAAATATTTTTTTAAAGATACTTATGTCAAAAAAGTACCTTATTATTTTTGTCGCTTTTCTGGTCGGCGTGGTTGGGTTGATTATTATTTATAGTAAAGTCGGAGTAAAGGCAACTTTAGCTGAATTACAACGTTTGCATTTTTGGCAGATAGCGACCGTCGTTGGTACATCTATTGCTATGATTACTTTGACGACCTATCGTTGGGGATTGATTCTAACTGATCTGAATCAAAAAAAATTATCTTGGAAAAGCATTATCAAGGCCAGGTTGGGAGAATTTGCCTTTAGTTATATTACGCCGATTATGTATTTTGGCGGGGAGTGGGTGCGCGCTTATGTAATGAACAAAGAGCGGGAGGTGCCGATGAATCTTGGTCTAACTTCCGTATTTTTGGATCGCATTGCTGAGTTTGTTTCTGCCTGCTTATTTATTTTTGCCGGTGCGATTTTATTAGTAGCGACAAAAAGTTTCGTCTGGGGCGTACTGATGTTTATTGTGGCCATTATTATTTTTTTGGGATTATATTTGACCGTAGTTTTGGTTGGTCTTGATCGGATTTTGTCTTTTCTGGTTAATTTTTTACACCTCAATAAAATACCTTATCATTCGAAGGGCGCCGGTCAAACTACTTTAGGGGAGCGTTTTGTTTTTTTAGGTAGTCAGGTTGATTTTTATTTTAAAAAATCGCGGGCCAAATTTTTATTTAGCGTTTTCGTTTCATTTTTAATTTTAGTAATTTGGCTCTGGCAGACGAAGTTAATCGTTAGTTTTTTGGGCTTTAGTTTACCCTGGAGCAAAATATTTATTATCAAAATTTTCATTACGATCTCCATGTTTATGCCGATTCCGGCTAATTTGGGTTCGTATGAAGGCGCGCATTTATTGGCCTTTAAGCTTTTTGGGCTGCCGTCTGATTCAGCCATGGCCTTGAGCGTAATCAATAGATTTTTAGATTTAATTTGGATTACCTCGGGTGTAATTTTAATCAGTCGATTCTTGGCGACTTTTGTTACCAGAATTCCACAAATAATTTCTAGTCTTTTTTCAAATCATGGACAGTCGACAAGTTAGAGAAAAGTTTTTAGAGTTTTTTAAAGAAAAAGGGCACGCCATCATACCCTCGGCTTCTTTAATTCCAGAAAACGACCCGACGGTCTTATTTACCACGGCTGGCATGCATCCTTTGGTGCCTTTTTTAATGGGCGAAAAACATCCGGCAGGAAAAAGATTAGTTAGTTGTCAGAAGTGTATCAGGACTGGCGACATTGACGAAGTGGGCGATCAAGCCCATCATACTTTTTTTGAAATGTTGGGTAATTGGTCTTTAGGTGACTATTGGAAAGAAGATGCCATAAAGTGGAGCCTGGAATTTTTAACTGACAAAAAGTGGTTGGGACTTAAGAAAGATAATTTGGCTGTGTCGTTTTTTGCCGGTGATGGCGATGCGCCCAAGGACGAGGAGACCAAGAAGATCTGGCTTTCTTTGGGCATAGCTGAAGAAAGGATTAGGGGGTTATCTAAAAAAGATAATTGGTGGGGACCGGCTGGTCAAACTGGACCGTGTGGACCAGATACAGAAATGTTTTATTGGTCTGGTAGCGAATCGGCGCCGAAAGAATTTGATCCGAAAGACAACAGATGGGTAGAAATTTGGAATGATGTTTTTATGCAGTACTTTAAGAATATGGACGGAGTCTATGAGCCACTTTCTCAAAAAAATGTGGACACCGGGATGGGCTTAGAGAGAACCGTTTCTGTTATTAATGGTTTAGGAGATGATTATAGAACAGATGTTTTTTGGCCGATTATCCAGGAAATTGAAGAATTATCAAATCTTTCATATGGTGATAAATCTGACCAGGAATATATAAATAAAGGAGATCAATGTTGGGTTGATACTAGAAAGAAATTCAGAATTATTGCTGATCATATAAAAGCTGCGGTATTTATAATCGGAGATAAAAAAGGAGTGGAACCTTCAAATATCGGCCAAGGATATGTGGTTAGGCGTTTGTTGAGGAGGGCCATCAGGTATGGGAAAACTTTGAATTTAAATGGAGATTTTTTGACGCCGTTAATAAAAAAAACTATTGAAATCTATGGTAATTTTTATGTAGAGATCAAAGAAAAAGAAAATTATATTATTGATGTTGTTAAGAAAGAGGTTGAGAAATTTGAAAAAACACTAGAAGAAGGAATAAAAGCACTTAAAAAAATCTACGGTAGAGCAATAGGAGGATTAGATCCAGAAAATTTACCAAAAGGAATGATTATAAAAAATAACAAAATACGAGTTGATGGCCGCGAAGTTTTTCGTATATATCAAGCTTATGGTTTGCCAATTGAGATTAGTCAGGAAATTATGACTGATTGGGGGCTGGCCTTTGATGATCAAACCATGCAGGAGGCAGAAGAGGCCTCTGAAACGCATCAAGAGCTTTCGCGAACTGCTTCGGCCGGGATGTTTAAGGGGGGATTGGCTGACTCGGGTGAAAAATCGGCGCGTTATCATACGGCCACGCATTTATTGCTAGCAGCCTTGCGGCAGGTACTGGGCGACCACGTCTACCAGCGAGGCAGCAATATTAACGCCGAACGAATGCGCTTTGATTTCTCTCATCCAGAGAAATTGACCGCAGAACAATTAAAAAAAATTGAAGATATTGTCAATGAAAAAATTAAAGAAGATATCCCCGTGGTTTGCCAAACCATGCCCCTAGAAGAGGCCAAAAAGAAGAATATGATGGGAATTTTTGAAAATAAATATGGCGATCAAGTAAAGACTTATGTGATATCTGAATTTTCTAAAGAAATTTGCGGCGGACCGCATGCTAATAGGACCTCAGAGCTGGGCGAATTTAAAATTATTAAAGAAGAATCTTCCGGCTCAGGCGTCAGAAGAATAAAAGCAATTTTAAAATAATTAATTATTAATAACAAAATTTATGGCTATTCCAAAACCACTCCTTAATTATCTGCAAAAAAGCAAAATTAATTTTGAACCAGTGACTCACAAAACGGTTTTTACGGCTTTTGATTTAGCGCGTACCTTGCGCGTTGATTTCAAAGAAGTGGCAAAAACACTGGTAGTCAAGGGAGACAACAGTTATTTCATCGTCATGCTGTCAGCTGCTCAGATGTTGGACTTCGGAGCTTTGAAAAAATTATTAAAGGTCAAAAAGATTGAAATAGCCCGAGAAAAAGTGATGGAAACGGTTTTTAAGATTCCCATGGGCACCATTACTCCCTTCGCCGGATTTTATAAAACTCCGCTTTGTTTAGACAAAGGTTTATTAAAACTGAAAAGAATCGTAGTCGGCGGCGGCAGCTATAATGATGCCATTAAGATTAAACCGGCTGATTTAGTGAAATTAGAAAAACCGATTGTCGGCGTTTTTGGCGTAAAGGCAAAAATAAAATTGCCTAAGCTAGTTAAGCCAGGCAAAAAGAAAGTAGCCAAACCCGCCAAGAAGAAAAGCGCTAAAAGGTCTAAAAAATAAAAAACCCGCCTCGGCCTTAGCCTTGACGGGGAGCAGTTGGATCTGCTCGGTCCTGGTGTCGAAATTGGTAATAGGCCATGACTGATATTGTTATGGCCACGACGACAACGGTGCGGCTGGCATAAAGTGTCGCTAAAGAATTGCCATTCTTCAGCGCTGGATAGAGGGCGATGATTCCAGACAGTATGCCGAATGCCCAAGCGCCGAAAGACTCACTGTTCTTCTTTTCTACCACTAATTTCTGGATGGTTGGTAGATACCCAAGGGTGATTAGGCCCTGGGTGAAGATGTTGGTATGCCAGGCGTCTCCAGAGATAATGCCATAAGCAACGATGCCTGCGGCTGCAATAAGGTACCACTTTTCGAAACGGCGGAAAAGCATCTTTCGATTGCCCCACAGAATAGTGGCCACAAGAACAGTCGTAACACTCAAGACATCCATTGTATTTAGAATGCCGGAGCGAAAATCATGCTTCTCGGCGATGGCGTAAGTGATTAAGCTTAGGCCGGTGCCGATCAGAAATATCATCCAGGTTGACAGGGCCGGTTTGATCTTGTGCTTCCAAATCATGTAGACATATCGAGTGGCAAAGCTCATCATCGAAATCATAACCAACCAAACTGCGATATCCTTCATTTCAACCTCCATTCTTTCTTGTTATTTATATCATAGCATATTTTGACTTTTTGTCAAGGGCATATTTATCGTTTGTAATTCAGGATTATATTAATAATTAATTATAATTTGTGGCCTATCAAGTCAGTTTAGAAAAATTTTCTGGTCCGCTAGACTTATTATTACAATTGATTGAGAAAAACGAACTAGACATTATTGAAATGTCCTTGCTGAAGATTACCGATGAATTTGTAAAATACGTAGAAACCCTGGAAGAAATTAAACCAGAAGAACTGGCGGATTTTTTGGTAATGGCAGCCCGTTTATTGTTTTTTAAGTCCAATTTATTGATGCCTGGCTTATTACCAATAGAGGAAGAGCCCAATGATCTGGTGAATCAGTTGAAGATTTATCGCGAATACTTCTTGGCTTCTAAGACGATTCATAAAATTTTTAATAAACACAGTGTTGCTTTTAGTCGAGAAAAATTTCCGTCAAATTTGGTTCAGCACAGCTTTCGCTTAAAGACAAAGATTACCCCCAAAATGCTTCAGCATTATTGCGAAAATGTTTTACAGGTGGTAATATCGCAGATGAAACTGGCCCAAAAAACCGTCCGCAAAATTATTTCTCTGAAAGAAAAAGTTGCTCATATTATTAAATTACTGGCCAATAATATTGAATTAAAACTTGGCTCGTTGTTCTCTCCGCAGAGCCGGGCTGAAGCTGTGGTAACATTTTTGGCGGTGTTGGAATTGGTTAAAGAGCGACACGCTGACGCGCGCCAAGATGGTTTATTCGAAGAAATAACTATCACCAAAGTATTAAAATTATCATAGGTTAAAATTATTCGTAATTCGCCTGCCAGTAGGCAGGTCTTAATTCGTAATTTGTAGGAACTAATGAAATCAGCTATTGAAAGTTTACTTTATATTTCCACGCGGCCACTTTCTTTCAAAGAGTTGGCCAAATTAACTAATCAAAAAATTGGTGAAGTCGAGGCGGCGGTTAAAGAATTAGTTGATGAATATAATTTGAAAGATGGTGGTATTAAAATTATTCAGAACGGCCACGAAGTCCAGATGACCACTAACCCGAAGCATACTGAATTGATCCAAGGATTTTTGGGTGAAGAGGTAAGCGGGGAGTTGACGCCGGCTTCAATCGAAACCCTGTCTATCATTGCTTATCGTCAGCCGATTACCCGAGAAGATTTAGAGCAAATTCGCGGCGTCAATTGTTCAATTATTTTGCGCAATTTATTAATTCGCGGTTTGGCTGAGGAAGATAAAAAAGATGGAAGAGTTTTTTATCGCCTAAGCGTAGATTTTATCAAGCATCTTGGTGTTACCGACGTTAAAGAATTGCCAGACTTTGAAAAATTAAGCTCTATTAATATCGCCCCAGTTTTAGATTCAATGCCGTCCGTTACAGCTGAGCCCGATCAGCCACCGATTGAAGAGGTTTTAGAATAGAAATTTTGCTATGCCTACACATTGGGACAAAATTTATAAAAGTTATCAACATGGTGGCGAGGCTTATGCTTCACTAAGCCACGAGATACTACCTGCATTTATCAAATTCATCAGTAACTCTAATTTCTCGGTTCATTCTGTATTAGATATTGGCATTGGTGATGGGAAATATTTGAAATTTTTGAAGGCGAATAATTTTAAGATTACAGGTATTGATAATAGTGAAATTGCCATAAGAATGTGTAGACGGAAATTAGGAACGACGGTTAAAATTATTTTAGCTGATATGTATCACTATCGAATTCCTCGTAGTAACTATGATTTGATTATTTCGATTGCTACTCTACAGCATGGTTTTAAAAAACAAATCGAGAAATTGGTCACTAGAATATATAGTGGATTAGTAAAGGGTGGGAAAATTTTTATTACTTTACCGCGTGCGGAACTAAAAAATAAACGACAAGTTATGAAAAGTCATCGCGAATTAGTACCTGGAACTATTACGCCCATTACTGGCCCAGAAGCAGGCCTACCGCATAGTATTTATAAGAGAATTGAAATAAAAAAATTATTTTACCGTTTTCACAATTTATCAATTAAGCAGGGCAGATATCAATGTTGGAATGTTGTTGCCGAGAAGTAAGTCGTTTCGGTTATTCAAAAATATAATTATTTCTATGTTATATATCGTTGCTACGCCAATTGGAAACTTGGAAGACATCACTTTGCGGGCCTTAAGGACCTTGAAAGAGGTCGATTTTATTTTATGCGAAGACACGCGGGTGACGAAAAAGTTATTAGATCACTATCAAATTAATAAACCGCTTATTTCTTATCATCAGCATTCACGCTTGGCAAAAATTGATTTTATTGTAAAATTATTAGCAGAAGGGAAGAGCTTGGCCTTAGTTTCTGATGCTGGTACACCAGGCATTTCTGATCCCGGCAATCAACTTATTAAACAGGTCGTAGCTGAGTTGGGCGAAGGGGTAAAAATCGTTCCTATTCCTGGGGCCGCGGCGGTCATTTCTGCCTTATCAATTTCTGGATTTCCGACCGATAAATTCATTTTTGCCGGATTTCCGCCTCACAAAAAGGGGAGACAGACATTCTTTAAAAAAATCACTCAGGCCAAAGAAACGGTGGTGTTTTATGAATCTACGCATCGCATTGAAAAGGCGCTGACTGAACTAAATAATTTAAACGATCAATTGAAAATCGTGGTTTGTCGCGAATTAACTAAAAAATTTGAGAGCATTTATCGCGGCACGCCCAGCGATGTTTCGGTCCAAATGAAAAATGACTCCTCAAAAGGCGAGTTCGTAGTAATCATTGAAAGATAATCTCCATGTCCAAAACTAAAAATAAAAAACAAAAATTTCACATTGCTTGCCAAAAAGGCGACTTGGCTAAATTTTTATTGTTGCCTGGCGATCCTGATCGGGTCAGTAAAATTGCCAAAGCCTGGGATAGCTATCATGAAATCGCCCGCACCCGTGAGTTTCATTCTGTGACCGGTAAATATAAAAATACTCCGATTTCTTGTTTGTCTACCGGCATTGGCGCTCCTTCCACTGCTATCGCCGTAGAAGAAGCGGCTCGCTTGGGCGTTAAGACTTTTATCAGAACCGGCAGTACTGGTGCCTTATTGGCAAAAATGAAAATCGGAGATTTCATAATCAACACCGGAGCGATGCGCCTAGAAGGGGTTTCTAAAAGTTATGTTCGAGTAGAATACCCAGCTATCGCCAATTATGAAGTTGTGCTGGCTTTAATTGAAGCCTGTGAAAAATTTCATTATCGTTATCATCTGGGCATTACCGCTTCAATCGATTCTTTTTACGTGGGCGGCGGTTATCCGGGATTTCAGGGCTACAATCAATCGCATTTTAAACATTTTCTGCACGATTTGATTGCCGCCAAAGTAGCTAACATAGAAATGGAGAGCGCGACTATTTTTACTATTGCCAGCCTTTATGGGTTGCGAGCCGGATCAATTTGCGTGGTCTCGGATAACTTTGTTACTAAACGATTTAGAAAAATGGGGCGAGAAAGTGACTTGGCCAAAGTGGCTTCGGAAGCAGTTTATATTTTATCGCAGCGGGATAAATTAAAAAACAAATAATATTTTATGGATTTTAAAGAATATCAAAAAGCCGCTCGAAGAACTGCTGCTTATATGAATGTAGGAAACAATTTTATTTATCCAACCTTGGGCTTGGCTGGCGAGGCTGGCGAGGTAGCCAACAAGGTAAAAAAAATTGATCGCGATCAGAAAGGCGTCTTAAGCGATGAAGCAAAGAAGGGGATTGCTAAAGAGATGGGCGATACTTTATGGTATCTGGCCACCCTAGCTACCGAATTTGGTTTATCCCTTGATGACATCGCAGCTGATAATATAAAAAAGTTAGCTTCACGCGGCGACAGATGAGCTCTTCATGGTGACGGTGACAATCGTTAATTAAATATTATATGGATAAAAAGTTTTACATTACAACTCCAATTTATTATGTAAACACAGATCCGCACATTGGCGGCGCTTATGCAACCGTGGCGGCTGATGTTCTGGCGCGCTATCATCGGGCCAAGGGCGAGCAGGTTTTCTTTTTAACCGGCACCGACGAGCACGGAGCAAAAATCGTGGAAGCCGCGGCCAAGAACAACAAGACGCCTAAAGAATTTGCCGACCAGATCGCGGCTAAGTATCAATTATTATGGGACGAATTACAGATTTCTAATGATAATTTTATCCGCACCACCGATCCGCAGCACGAAAAAGTTGTTGCCGCCATTGTTCAAGGTTTATATGACAAAGGGTTCATTTATAAAGGATCTTATTCCGGCCTTTATTGTGTTGGCTGCGAAAGTTATTATACGGAAAAAGAATTGGTGGATGGCAAATGCCCATATCACCAAATCGCGCCGATACAACTATCAGAAGATTGTTATTTTTTCAAACTGTCTGGTTTTCAAGAACCGTTAATGAAAATGATTGACCAGGGCGATTGGGTTATTGAACCGAAAAAACGGCGCAATGAAGTGTTGGGATTTTTAAAAAATGAAAAATTGAAAGATTTGGCGATTTCTCGCGCTAAAGCTAAAATGAGTTGGGGTATTAGTTTGCCCTGGGACAAAAATCATGTGCTTTATGTTTGGATTGACGCACTGTTGAATTATTTGACCGGCTTAAAATGGGATGGCGACTTTAATAAACTACCGGAATTTTGGCCGCCCGATATACAATTAATGGCGCAAGATATTTTGCGTTTTCATGCCGTGGTTTGGCCGGCTGTGCTTTTGGCATTAGAGATTCCTTTACCCAAGAAATTATTTATCACTGGATTTTTTACTATCAATGGTCAGAAAATGAGCAAGTCTTTAGGCAATGTAATTGATCCGCACGAAGTGATCGAGGTTTTTGGTTCAGACGCGGCACGTTATCTATTGTTAAGTTTATTTCCTTTTGGCCAGGATGGTGATGTGTCGATGGAAAAATTTTATGATAAATATGACGCCAATTTAGCCAGCGGTTTAGGCAATTTAGTTTCCCGCACGATTACTTTAGCGCAGAAGCAGGAGGTGGTTTACGAATTTTCTGAAAATGAGAGCTTTCAGACTAAAATTGCCCAGACGTGGATTGCTTATGAGAAGGCCTTAGATAATCTGGCTTTTGAGCAAGCCCTGGCCATTATTCAGGATTTATCGTCATTTTGCGATAAATATATAGAGGAAACTAAGCCCTGGCAATTATTGAAAACCGACCTTGACAAGTTCAAAAAAGTGATTTATAATCTTCTTGAGGGCTTAAGGCACTTGGCTTGGCTGATTAGCCCGTTTATGCCTGAAATTAGCGAGAAAATTTTGGTGGCGCTAGGGTTATTTACAGAAAATAAAAAAGATTTATCCTTAATTAAAGACTGGGGGGCGGTCAATCACTATCAGGTCAACTCAATTGCGCCTTTATTTCCTAGAATAGAGAAATAGTTTAATATAATCTTATGACTATTTTTGATCTCGTACTATTATTAATCCTGTTCGGTTTTATCTGGTTTGATTTTTGGTTAGGATTAATTTATGCAGTGGGCAGCTTGGTCGGCGTGGTGGTTGCTTCGGTTTTGTCGAGTCGGTGGTATGAATTTGTGGCCACAAAGTTGTCATTCATTTTTGGTACGCATACTAATCTTGGTAAGATAATTTGTTTTGCGGTATTGTTTATTGTCATTTGGCGATTAGTGGTTTTTGTTTTCAGTTTGATTAATAAAATTTTCAACATCTTAACCTTCATTCCGTTCTTAAAGAGTATTAATCGTTTGGCCGGTGCGGCGTTGGGATTTTTGGAAGGTGCTTTGATTTTGGGTTTACTTTTGTTTTTCTTAAGTAATTTTCCCATTGGCTGGTTAGTAGATTTAATCAATCAATCAGCCGTGGCTCAATTTTTAATCAAGATTGCTAAAATTCTGTGGCCGCTTTTGCCCATCGGGCTCAAGAAGATGCAGGACCTTCAACAACAAATTCCGACTCACCCCTAAAAACATCTTCTTCAAGGAGGCCACCGAAATTGACAAAATTAGACGACTTGGTATAATTTGTTAAATCGGTGTTAAACCGTTTTTTAATTTTCCCGAGAATGTTTCGGTTCAGACCGAAATACATTCTCGTGAATCCCGAAAAACATATTTATTTCATTGTTTTTTGGGAAACATTAATTATTTATGATGCAATATTTAACCAAACAAGAATTAGTTAAGCTAAAAAAAGAGCTCGACGAACGAGTTCATATTTTGCGTAAAGACATTGCCGGACGCATTCAGGCCGCAAAAGAACAGGGCGATTTGAGTGAAAACGCCGAGTACGTTTCGGCCAAAGAAGAACAGGGCTTGAACGAAATGAGGATTCATGAATTAGAAACGCTCGTTCGCAGTGTTGAAGTAGTAGAAGAACATCATGATGGTAAGATTGGCGTGGGCAATAAAGTCAAAGTTAAAATTGGCACCAAAACCGAAACTTTTATTATTGTTTCTCCTGAAGGCGTGGACTTACTAAAAGGTAAAATTTCTTACGAGTCGCCCTTGGGCTTGGCTTTGATGGGCAAAAAAGTGGGCGATGAACTGACGATTAAAGCACCCATGGGCCTGATGAAATATAAAATTATTAAGGTGGAATAATGAAGACGGAACATAGAAGATAGAATATTGAATCTAGCATAAAAACGGCCGCATCGGTCGTTTTTGTTTTGTCAAAAATAAAAGGGTCCGACATGGGTCGGACCCGAAGGGAGGTTTCTCTTTAGGTTGGCGTTGAGGTGTTTGGCGTTCCTTCTTTGTCCATGGGTGCCATGGTGTTCGCCGGAATAGGCCAATGGTTGTTTCTGGCTCCGAGGATCACGCCGGCTTTGGCCGTGTTCAATTCCCAGAGAGCTGCGCTTACGGCATCGCCGGGAGTTACTTGACCATCTTCGATTAGGATTGCGATGCAATTTGCCACGGTTCCGGACAGATCCACTAGTGTAGCGTGGGCCTTGGCGATTCGTCTCTGACGTATCGTTTCTATGAATCTGGCTCGCCATTTGTCTTCCAGGTGGAACAGGCCGACGTTGATGAGCGTGGTGATGCCGGCATACCCCATCATGATAATCCAGATCAGCCAGGAGCCGAGGTGATGTTTCTGGATTGTTGGGAGAGAGTAGAAGATACCCCAGGCCCACAAACCCAGACCTGTCCAGGCCGGCGGTAGTATTGGCACTGATTTGCCGAATCTCATTATACTCATGATCATGAACAAACCCATGGCCAGAAGGATTAGCCACCGAATAGGCGTGGTGAGTAGGGTGATAGAGGGATTAAGGCTGGCCGAGATCATCATTGTTCCGAGCATCAGACTACCCAGAATCAAGGCGCGAACACCAGGTCGACGATCCTTGACCATGCGACTCGTTATCCAAACGAGTGCTCCTGTCAGTACGAAGTCGGCGCCGCTGAGCAGGAATTTAGTCTCTACGCTCAGAAGTCGAGTGGTAGCCAGGGCGGCGGTAATCAAGGTCATCACTAATGCCAGCAGGTAGGGCGACTGTTTCGTGAGATATTTCTTCATTTCTTCCTTCCTTTCTGTTTTTCTGTAAAGAACTCTTTGTGACGAGGTGGCCGGATTATCCAGCACAACTTCATCATTTCTTAATATAATTATAGCATATTTTCGGAAAAATGTCAATAGAAAAACTTTTGTTTTAAGACTTAAAAAACCTTGATTTCTCGCTGAAATTACTTATAATTAACTCATATGTTAAAGCTATTCCTCATCACTTTTGGTTGCAAACTGAATCAAGCTGAGTCATTAATTTGGCAGGAAAAATTTAGTTCTCACGATATTAAGATAGTGAGCGAAAAACAAAATCCAGATTTGATTATTATTAATGCTTGCGCGGTGACAGCCAAGGCGGAGCGAGAATTACGGCAAAAGATTAATCAGTTGAGGCGGACCAATCCACGAGCCAAAATAATTATTACTGGTTGTTATCTAGTAAAGAACAAGGGAGCTGATTATTGTGTATCACGTGATAAATTAGCTAGTTTGATTTTAAAATTAATTGGAAAAACAAAAAAGGCGTCATTACCTTCAAGGCAGACAGGGCGCACCAGGGCCTTGGTTAAGATTCAAGATGGCTGTAATAATTTTTGCGCTTATTGTATTGTGCCGTTTTTGCGCGGCCGCTTGAAAAGCAAATCAATTAAAAATATTATTCAAGAAGTTAAACATCGCGAGGGTCAAGGCTATCAAGAAGTGGTTTTGGTGGGCACCGACTTACAGAAATTTGGCGACGGCGAAAAAGATTTAATTTTTTTATTAAAACAGATTTTAAAACAAACAAACATTCCGCGAATTCGTTTATCTTCTTTATGGCCAACGGCGATTAATCAGACGCTGATCAATTTATTTAAAAATAATCCGCGTCTTTGTTCGCACTTTCATTTATCAATGCAATCAGGCAGCGATCAAATTCTACGTCAGATGGGTCGGCACTACACGGTTAAAAAAGTTTTACAGTTGATCAAAAAGATGCGCGCCATCTCTAATTTATCTTTAACCGCCGATTTGATTGTTGGTTTCCCCGGCGAGACAGACAAAGACTTTAAACAGACAATTAAATTCGTTCAAGCCGCCAAATTAATTAAGACTCATATCTTTAAATATTCGCCTCGGCCGGGAACGCGAGCGGCTAAAATGGCCAAGCAGACCCCCGAAGTTATTAAAAAACAGCGCAGTCAAGTATTGGCCCAGATTGCTCAGAGAACCTCAGAGCTGGTTAAACAAAAGTATCTTAATAAAAAGATCGGAGTTTTGGTAGAGCATAAAAAGGACGGTCTCTGGACCGGCCTGACTAATAATTATCTGCGCGTTTATCTTAAAAGTGCCCGTCAGCTAGAGAATCAATTAGTTTTGGCTCGCTTAATTGAGTTGTGGCAAGACGGATTTTATGGTAGAATAATTAATAATTATGAAGATTAAAAAAATTTATAAACGAGATGGCACGCCGGCACCGTTTAATCGGCAGAAAATTGTTGAGGCGATTACTAAGGCCGCCGCTGAAGTAGGCGTTAAAGATTTCGATTTGATTCAAAAATTAGTTGACCGCGTAGTGGTTATCGTGGGAAACAATTTTTCTGAGCAAGAACCGCCGGCCGTGGAAGACATGCAAGATATTGTGGAGCAAGTTCTGATTAAAGATGGTCAATCAGAAATTGCTAAGGCCTTTATTTTATATCGGCAAAAAAGAAAAGAAATTAGAGAAAAACAGACTAAGCAAGAAATTGAAAAAATACCTTATCGCGTTATTTGGGAGACCCTGGTATGGAATTTGGAGCATTCTTGTGAGACCATCGTTAAATTAAATGAACACATTAAGATTGGCACCTTTCCAGAATTAATTAAAGCGGCGGAAAAAAAATACGATGAAGAGATTGATAAAGTAGCCAATTTAATTTTAGACCAAAAGGATAAAATTAAATTATTGATTATTGCCGGTCCATCGTCGTCAGGCAAAAGCACGACCGCCGAGCGTTTAGGCGAGGCCTTAGCTCGGGCTGGAATTAATTTTTTAAAATTTAGCGTTGATAATTATTTTTATAACGTAGAAACCCAACTCAAGGATCAGTATGACGATTATGATTATGAAGGACCCT
>Ga0209777_10001004_pt1 | contig 42973 bp, 34 predicted proteins | sample FrelakmetHBP12HB_FD_187147 | JGI IMG/M metagenome (GOLD analysis project Ga0209777, IMG submission 187147) | Freshwater lake sediment microbial communities from the University of Notre Dame, USA, for methane emissions studies -HBP12 HB (SPAdes)... | ecosystem: Environmental > Aquatic >...
GTGTGTTTTCTTGTAGATTGTGTAGATTTGTCTGAATCGTCTAGGTGTTACGCCAAGATATTGTGCAAGCCAAGTTTGAGTTGCTTTTCCCTGTTCAAACTGCTTAAGACACCAGCGAAGTTTCTTTAGGTCACTAAGCTTAGCCATGACTTCCTTGGGGTTTATAGAGAGGAAATAATTTTGGGAAAAGATAGCTAAAAACGTAACCTTTGATTAGAAACAAATCACATACAAATCAACGTTTTTAGGGGTAAAGCGATTGCAGTAGTTACCCTACTACCACAAACTTTTTGCCTATAAATAGGGGAGGGGAGGTCACTAAGAGCACTAGTGTTTTTAGGTTTTGTGGTTGTAGTCGGTTGTAAGCACGTTCATGCCGCTAAGAACCGCTTCCATGCTGGCTTTAACGATGTCTTCTCGGACACCCATGGCTGTGACGGTTCGGCTGCCCTTGCGCATGTGCACCACCACTTCAACCATAGCGTCCGTGCCGCCCGTGATGGCTTTAACCATGTACTGCTCCAGCGTTATCGGCTCCGTTTCTGCGATGGCGGCTTTCACCGCGTTTATAGCCGCGTCAACTGGTCCAACACCCACCGCCGCGCCCCAAGCGACCTTGCCGTTCAGTTTCAAGCGCACTGAAGCAGTCGACGTGACTTTGTCGCCGCCCACATACGTCATTTCCTCAAGCTGAATCGGTTTAGCCTGGTCCAAACCCATGACGGATTCAGCGATAGCCAAAACATCGGCGTCCATGACGGCTTTGCCCTTGTCGCCCAGTTCCTTAACGCGCTGGAAGATTCCCTTAAACTGCGCCTCCGTGGGTTTTAAGCCCATGTTGGTTAAGTCTGCGCGTATAGCGTTGGAGCCCGAGTGTTTTCCCAGTGCGAGGCGCCTTGTGCATCCAACGAGTTCAGGCGCAATCGGCTCATAAGTCAACGGGTTAGCGAGTACGCCTTGCGTGTGGATGCCTGACTCGTGGGTGAAAGCGTTGGCGCCCACCACTGCCTTGTTGGGCTGTGTGTACACTCCAGTCAAGCGTGAAACCAGCTGCGAGGTGCTGTAGAGCAGCTCAGTTTTGATGTTTAGGTCGAGTTTGTAGAGCATTTTTAAGGTGATTACGATTTCTTCCAATGCCGCGTTGCCTGCGCGTTCGCCCAAACCGTTTATGGTGGCATGTGCCTCGTCTGCGCCCGAGCCTAAAGCGGCAACTGTGCTGGCGACTGCCATGCCGAAGTCGTTGTGGCAGTGAACGGCTATGGGTACTTTGATGGTTTTTTTGAGGTTTGAGAAGAACTCTGCGGCGCGTTCAGGAGTCAAAACTCCCACGGTGTCGCATGGAGTTACCCTGTCCACTCCAGAAGCGGTGGCGGCTTGGAAGACTTTGGTTAAGTATTCGAAGTCTGAGCGGGTTGCGTCTTCCGCTAAAAGCTCCACAGTCAAGCCATGGTCTTTGGCGTACTGCACACATTCCTCCGTGGTTTTGAGCACTTGCTCACGGGTCTTACGCAGTTTACATTCAATGTGCAAATCCGACGTTGGTATAATCATAGATATGCCCGATGCACCGCTCTTCAAAACGGCATCGATATCGCCCTTTGTTCCTCTTGCCGCACTGTACACTTTAGCGCGCAACCCCTGTTTAGCGATTAGGCTTACAGACTCCATTTCACCCTCAGAAACCGCAGCGAACCCAGCCTCGATAACGTCTACACCGAGCTCGTCTAGCCGCTGGGCTATACGCAGTTTATTTTCAGGAACAAGAGTTACTCCGGGTGTTTGTTCACCATCACGCAAGGTGGTGTCTAAAAATCGCACAGATTTAGGGAAGCGGTTGAATAAAGCAATACCCCATTTAAATTCACGTGTCTTTTCAAGGGGTCAAGCTTAAATATAAAATTATTGGTGTCATAAAGATGCATAGAGGTATTTGAAATGCGCAGTGACGAAATTAAACGGGGAACAGAGAAAGCGCCTCATCGAGCGCTCCTAAAATCGTTAGGTTTACAAGACGATGACATTGCAAAACCGCTGATCGGCATAGCTAACAGCTACACAAACATCGTTCCCGGACACATTCATCTCCGAACAATAGGAGAAGCGGTGAAAGAAGGCATTTTGTCTGCAGGCGGCACACCGTTTGAATTCAGCACAATCGCGGTTTGCGACGGCATCGCCATGGGGCATGAAGGTATGCGATATTCCTTGCCTTCACGGGAGATAGTTGCTGATTCCGTGGAGATAATGCTTCAAGCCCACAGCTTAGATGGGTTGGTTATGATTTCGAACTGTGACAAAATCACTCCGGGAATGCTTATGGCAGCGGCAAGAGTCGACATACCAGCGATTATGGTTACTGGCGGGCCCATGGCAGCAGGACGACTCCACGGCAAAAAAATAAGCTACTCCTCAATGCCGGAAGCACTCGGGCAAGTTGCGGCTGGAAAAATGACGGAAGGTGAACTGTGCGAGATGGAAGAAAACGCCTGCCCGGGATGCGGCTCCTGCAGCGGCATGTTCACAGCCAACACCATGGCATGCTTAACGGAGGCGTTAGGAATGTCTCTTCCGTACTGCGGAACCTCGCTTGCAAACAGCGCATTCAAACTTCGAATAGCCAGAGCCACAGGAAAACAAATTGTCAAACTAATCAAAGATAACCTCAAGCCATCGCAAATCCTCACCGAGGAAGCCTTCGAAAACGCCATCGCAGTCGACATGGCGCTCGGCGGCTCGACCAACACCACGCTACATCTGCCAGCAATCGCCAGAGAAGCAGGCTTAACCTTACCCCTGTCCACTTTCGATGCAATCGGCATAAGGGTTCCCCACTTATGCAGTATGATTCCAAGCGGGTCTTATGCACTTGAGGACTTGGATGCAGCGGGCGGAGTTCCAGCTGTCATGAATGAACTCAAAAGCCTTCTCTACCTTAAGCTGCCAACAGTGTCGGGTAAAACAGTTGGCGAAAACATCAAAGACGCGCACGTCCTCGACCGCGAAGTCATCCACAGCTTAGCCAACCCCGTTCACAAGGAAGGCGGCATTGCAATCTTAACCGGCAACCTTGCACCGAAAGGTGCAGTCATAAAAACCGCAGGCGTCTCACCCAAAATGCAAAAGCACACTGGTCCAGCAAAAGTCTACGACTCAGAAAAAGAAGCCCTCACAGCCATCCGCGGCGGCGAAGTCAAGGTGGGCGACGTGGTCGTCATACGCTATGAAGGACCAAGGGGTGGACCTGGAATGCCTGAAATGCTCTTTCCCACAGCAACAATCGCAGGCATGGGTCTTAGTGACTGCGTCGCTTTAATCACGGACGGACGCTTCTCAGGCGCCACACGCGGAGGCAGCATCGGACACGTTGCTCCAGAAGCCTTCGACGGCGGCCCAATAGCAGTTCTCAAAAACGGCGACACCATAACCATCGACATCCCCAACAGGGTTCTAAAAGTGGAAATATCCGACAAAGAACTGAAGGTACGGTTAGCTGCTTGGAAACCAAGAGAACCCAAAATCAAAAAGGGCATACTCTCCCGCTACAAGCCAACACCGACTGAATAAAAAATAAAACTGTAAAGGGCAAAGAAAGCGGTGGACTGCGGTTTCACCAGCCGCGTCTACACATGCCATTCCGCCGTACTGAAAAACTAACTCACTCTTCTTATTTGCGAGCGAGAAATAACACTTGTCTTCAACATATTAATGACTTCAAAAACAGCCAAAAGGACCTACCCCTCTATAGTTTCTGCAATGAGATTCTAATAGGCTCCAAATATGCCGCTCTAACTTTTTAGCTGCCGCCTATGCTTCTTGAAGTAAACCAGCAAAACGGGGATAATCCCAGTTTTTGCGTAAATAATATATTCACGCGCCGCCTTTTCGATTGGCATTCAAGGTAACCTACTTTGTCTAACCAAGCGAAAACTCGAACAGTAGAAGAGATTAACCAGAAAATCCGCAAGGGCGACGCCCAAGTTTTGACGGCGGAGGAAATGAAGAAGCTGGTTGAGAGCAGCGGCGTCGAAGTGGCGTTTAAAGAGGTTGATGTGGTTACCACGGGTACTTTTGGCGCGATGTGCAGTTCTGGCGCGGTTGTTAACCTCGGGCACTCTGACCCGCCAATAAAGATTGAGCACGCTTGGATGAATGACGTGGAGGTCTGCCACCCCGGCGCCGCAGTGGACCTGTTCATCGGCGCCACTAACATGTCTGAGAAGCAACCCTACGAGTACGGCGGAGGACACGTAATCCAAGACCTTGTGGCTGGAAAAGAAGTTGAACTCAGAGCCACCTCATACGGAACCGACTGCTACCCCCGAACCGCGCTTAAAACAATCATAACCAAAGAGGACCTAAACCAGTTTTACCTGCTCAACTTCCGCAACTGCTACCAGCGCTACAACTGCGCCGTCAACAGCAGCGACGAAACCATCTACACCTACATGAGCAAACTCCTGCCCAGATTCCGAAACGCCACATTCTCAGGCGCAGGCGAACTCAACCCGCTCATGAACGACCCCGACTACGAGACGATGGGTATGGGAACCCGCATCTTTCTGGGCGGCGGGCAAGGCTACATCATCGGCGAGGGAACGCAGCACAGCCCCAAGAACCTCAACGGAACCCTAATGGTTAAGGGTGATGCGAAGAAGATGTCGCCTGAATTTTTGCAGGGCGGCGCATTTACGGGTTACGGCACTTCGATGTACGTGGGTTTGGGCGTTCCGATTCCAATTCTAAACGAAGGCTTAGCTAAGAAGACCGCGATTCAAGACAAAGACATACTAACAGACATAATCGATTACTCCGTGCCGCGACGTGACCGCCCCAAGTTTGGGCAAGTAAGCTACAAAGAACTCAAGTCAGGCTCCATAACCGTCAACGGCAAAAAAGTCCGCGTAAGCTCGCTCTCGAGCCTGAAGATGGCGAAGAAAGTTTCCCAAACCCTAAAGTCATGGATTGACGAGGGCACGTTCTTCTTGACTTCGCCCGTTGAGAGGCTATCGACAACCACGATCTTTAAGCCCATGCGACAGAGCGAGGAAATTCCCTTCGTCTACAACGTAATGCACAAAGCAGTCACATGCACAGAGGATGAGGAGATACAAGCCATCGCAAAACGCATCGTCACAAAATCAGTCAACCACATCGTCGTCGTGGATGAAGTGGGCAGACTTTTGGGCATAGTCACTTCATGGGACGTAACCAGAGCTATGGCTGAGGGCAAAAAAGCCTTAGCCGACATAGAATCCCATAACGTCTTCACAGCTAAACCCGATGAGCCGCTGGAGATTGCTTCCAAACGCATGGCGCAGCACAACATTTCCGCGTTGCCCGTGATTGACATAGAAAAGAAAGTGCTGGGCATAGTTACTTCCGAAGACGTGTCAGAACTGTTAGGACGGTAAATACATGGCAAGAATTCTCATAAGGTTCAACGAAGACCAAGTATCTGAGCCAATCGCATCCCAAATCATTATCGAGTACAAGGTGCCCATGGCTATTTTGTCTGCGCACATAAACTCGAAGGGCGGCGAAATCCTTGCTGAAGTCCCAGACACCATTCTGGAAAAAGTCGTTAACGCTTTCCGCCAAAGAGGCGTCTCCGTAACCGTGCCAAAACTAATCGAAGTTGACTCGGACAAATGCTTCAGCTGTGGTAGCTGCATCGCGCTCTGCCCTGTCGAGGCCATAAGCTTAGCTAAAGACTGCAGCGTCGAATTCGACAAGGAAAAGTGTTTGGGCAGCACCTGCAGCGTCTGCGTCGATGCCTGTCCCACCAGAGCCATAAAATCCATCAAACAAAACAACTCAGACTCAGCGAATAGGGAAAAGAAAAGTTGACAGGACAGCTTTACAAAGAACAGTTTACCCATAAAGAATCACAGTGCACCATAGTTTCCGACCAGCAAAAAGCCATCCAAGCCGCCAAAGAATCCATCAAACGCAGCTACCAAGAGCTGGAGATTTATGTTCGGGCTAACCCAAAGTTTCTGTACACCCTAACGCCGATTCCTGCTCCTGAGAAGCCCCTTGTAGCAAAGTTAATGGCAGAAGCCGCGAAAAAAGCGGGTGTTGGCCCCATGGCGGCGGTTGCAGGAGCCATAGCAGACATAGCTGTTGAAGACATGAAACAGGAAGGCTGTGAAGTGGCGGTGGTGGAGGACGGCGGCGAAATTTCAGCCCAATCCAACAGACCTGTTGATGTTGCAGTTGCCGCAGGAGAAGAACCCCTCTCAAAACGCTTCGGCTTTCGGCTCTCTGAGTTCCCAATCGGAATCGCCACCAGCTCGGGGCGCTTCAGCCATGCGCTCAGTTTTGGAGATGCAGAGGCAGCTATTGTTTTCTGTAAAAACGCCGCGTTGGCGGATGCGGCAGCCACAGCTGTGGGCAACGTGGTTAGGGGAGAAGATGCCCAAACTGGGATTAAAGCGGGAATCAGCAGAGGCTTGTCGATTGAAGGCGTCGAAGGGGTGCTAATTCTTTATTTGGGCCAAGTTGGAACGGCTGGAAAAATACCGCGGATAATTAAAGTAGAACCTAAATAGAAAGATAAGAAATTTTCATTGCAATACACCTTGAAAAACAATAAAGTTCAGAAATTGCCAAGAGGACTTTTTCTCATTCGTGTTTGTACAAATTTTGGATATTGATCTCCAAATATGTTGGCTAAAACTCGTTTGAGACAAAGCTAAGCAGTTAGACGGCGGTTAAGCTGTAGCCTGAATCCGAAACGCTTATATTTTCTGGGAGATGACAGATTCAACAGGTTCGAAGCAATGTCCAATGCAGAAAACGAAAACATGTTCACCGCATCACAGTTCTTTAGCTTCGACTACGGCTTTTATTATTACCATTTTCCTTAGGCCCAGAACTGAAAAAATTTTTGGGAACGGTTCTGGGCAAAACACAGGTGTACTAAAATGCAAAGTAACAAAAAGATAGTTGTAAAATTCGGTGGCTCTAGCCTCGCCGACCACGAAAGGCTCCTAAAAGCGGTTGTCGCCGTTGTGAACGAAGCTAAAAAAGGCACTAAAATCGCCGTCGTAGTTTCGGCCATGGGCAAAACAACCGACGTCCTCATGAGCACCGCCAAGAACACTTCTAATGGGAAACTAGAAAAACACGATTTGGACGACATCCTCTCGATGGGTGAACGCACCAGCGTACGCATATTTTCCGCTGCGCTCAAGAGCAACGGGGCAAACTCCTGCTACTTTGACCCAATCGACTGCAACTGGCCCATAATAACAGATTCATCATTCCAAAACGCTAACCCAATCCTCAAAGACTGCGAGAAAAACATCAAAGAATGCATCCTGCCGATAGTTGAAAAAGGCACAATACCTGTAATCGCGGGGTTCCTTGGCAAAACCAAAGACGGCAAAGTCACCACGCTGGGCAGAGGCGGAAGCGACACCACCGCGTTCATACTGGCAGAATCATTAGGCGCTGACCAAGTCGTACTGGTTACCGATGCGGACGGGATTATGTCTGGAGACCCAAAAATCATCGCCAACCCGCAACGGCTTAAAGAAATTGACGTTAACACACTCGTGGGCTTAGCGGATTCTGGTGCAAAATTCATCCACAGCAAAGCCCTCAAGTACAAACCCAAAAACATCGACGTCAAAGTCATCAGCAATGCAAACGGCGACCTGAGCAGTCAAGGCACCATAATTACGGGCGCACTGGCTTCGGAACTGGACGCAGAAATAGCGCATCCGACCCCAGTTGCCGAGATAACGGTGATTGGAAACGGAATCTCCGCAAACCCACAGGTCATCACTGAAATGGTGGAGAAAGTCAAAGAAAACTCCATGTTATTGGGCATGTCGATGAACACAAACTCAGTAATCCTCTACGTTCCGCAAGAAAAAAACATCGACGCACTATTCAACCAAATCCACAAGATAACAGTCAGCAACAAAGAAACCATCGCGATGGCCGTCAAAAAAGACCTTGTCTTCCTCAAAACCAGCGGAGTCGGCTTAGAAGAAACCCACGGCGTCATCGGCAGAATCAGCGAGGATCTGCGGGTCAATGGCATAAACATCTCAGGTATCCTCACCATTACGTCGAGTATTCTGTTGTTTGTTGATTGGAATGAGAAAGAGAAAGCATTAAAGTTAATTAAAAACTCTCTTAAGACACGTTAGGGTGGAAAAGATGAATCCAGGAAAAACACGTAGACTAAGAAGAATCATGCAGCAGGACAACCATACAGTAATAGTGCCCATGGACCACGGCGTAACCATCGGCCCAATCCAAGGCATCACTAACATGCAGGAAATCACGGACAAACTCGTAAAGGGCAAAGCCGACGCCATACTCGTCCACAAAGGCATCGCTAAACGCATAAATGTCGGCAACGCAGCCCTAATCATCATGTTATCGGGCATGTCAAATCTCAGCCCCAACATAAACGGCAAAGTCCAAGTTTGCAGCGTCCAAGAAGCCATACGCATCGGCGCTGACGCAGTCAGCGTACACGTCAACGTCGGCGCGCAGGACGAGGACAAAATGCTCGAAAACTTGGGCAAAGTCTCCGACGAATGCGACGTATATGGCATGCCTCTCCTTGCCATGATGTATCCGCGTGGACCAAAAATCCAAGACGAACACGCACCCGACGCAGTAGCCCACGCCGCCAGAATCGGAGCGGAACTCGGCGCAGACATCATCAAAGCAAACTACACAGGCAGCATAGACTCCTTCAGAACAGTTACTGAAAGTTGCCCCGTCCCAGTCGTCATCGCAGGAGGACCAAAATGCAAAACCCTAAAGGAAATCCTCCAAACGACGAGCGACGCCATGGAATCAGGCGCCGCAGGGCTCTCCATTGGACGAAACGTGTTCCAATGCGACAACCCAACCCTAATCGTTAAGGCGCTCTCAGCCATCGTCCACGAAAAAGCCTCAGTTGAGCAGGCGCTTAAAATTCTTGGTTCCCGGTGAACACCTGTTGAAGGAACTTTGGGTTGAAGTAGAAAAAGATGACAAAGAGTCTACCCGAGGGTTTGCCGCTCAGTACAGCGATGTAATCGTTGAAGGTAGCAAAGCCACCTTTCTCGCAAACAAAGAAACCCTCAACGTCATTTCACCCAATACCGAGAGCATCCTTGGAAGTTTAACGAACAAGGTTTTGAGAATCTGCATCAGCGACAAAGAAACAGAGAACCTAATCGTTAAAGCCGCCCAGTTAGGGGCAAGTTACTTAATCATCAGTTGCGCAAACTGGCGCGTCATCCCGCTCGAAAACCTCATCGCGCGCATAAAGGGCAAAAGCAAACTCATCGCCGAAGTCACAAACGCCGAAGAAGCAAAAACCGCGCTTGAAACCTTAGAACTTGGAACCGACGGCGTTTTGCTGAAGACTTCAGATCCTAACGAAATTCTCAAAACCGTCGCCATCATTAAGCCCGAAGCACTAAAGCTGGAAATGACAGTTGCTAAAATCGTGTCTACCAAACCCATTAGCAATGGAGCCCGAGTTTGTGTGGATACTTGTGAAATGATGAAACAAGGGGAAGGCATGCTTGTTGGAAGTCAAAGTGCAGGCCTTTTTTTGGTGGAAGCAGAAGTTAACGAGAACCCATACGTTGCCTCACGCCCCTTCAGAGTAAACGCTGGAACATTATCCATGTACACTTTAGGTAACCTGCAAACCACAAGGTACCTGCAGGAATTCAAGGCAGGAGACGAAGTCGTCATTGTCAGCCGTGAGGGCAAAACCCGGAAAACCAACGTGGGACGAATAAAAATCGAAATCCGCCCCCTAATCCTAGTGGAAGCCCAGGTTGAAGGTAAACTGATAAAAACCATCCTCCAAAACGCTGAAACCATCCGCCTAGTAACTCCCAAAGCCTCAAAACCCGTAACTGAACTCAAACCCAACGACGAAGTCATAGTGCATCTAGCCGCGAAGGGAGGAAGACACTTCGGCATATCAGTGCCTGAAGAAACGGTGATTGAAAAGTGACCGCGAGAATCTGCGTTTCGATTCTCCCAAAAACCAACCTTGAAGCGTTAAAGCTAATTGAGAGAGCAGAGAAAGCCCAAGCGGATTTTGTCGAAGTCAGGCTGGATTACCTTGAAACTTCCAGAAAACTATCGGATTTATCAGCCAGCACAAAAATCCCCTTAATCGCCACCAACAAACTGCAGAACGAAAAGGGCTATTTCGCTGGAGCGGAAACTGAGCGGCAACAAACACTGTTGAACGCCGCCAAAAATGGTTTCCAATACGTTGACGTGGCTTTGTCAAACCCAAAGCATAAAGACACAATAAGCCAACTTAGACTGTTGGGGGCTAAACCAATCGTTTCCTACCACAAATTCGACGGCACACTCAACGCTTCGGCGATGGAGAAGGTTCTCGATGAGGAAATTGCCAGCGGCGCCACCGTATGCAAGATTGTAGTAACTGCCAAACATGTTGAAGACAACCTTCCTGTGTTGAGCTTTGTCTCTTTCGCGTCCAGCAAGGCGAAGTTGGTTTGCTTCTGTATGGGTGAACAGGGCAAAATCTCAAGGCTTCTCTCACCAGTTTTTGGCTCATTCTTCACGTTTGCTTCATTGGAAAACGGATGTGAAACCGCGGTTGGACAGATGAGCATAGGCGAGATGCGGTCTGCTTACAGCGTTTTGGGGATGAAATGATGGATGTTTCTGGAAAAACAAGAGTTTGCGGAGTCATCGGCAACCCCATAGAACACACCTTGAGCCCCATAATGCACAACACGGCATTCAACGCCCTTAAACTCGACTACACATTTTTGGCCTTCAAGGTGAAGCCTGCGGAGCTTGAAAACGCAGTGAACGGCATGCGAGCCCTAAACATACGCGGCTTAAACGTAACCATGCCCCACAAAAGCAAGGTCCTGAACTTTTTAGACCGAACAGACCTGTCTGCGCAAATCGTAAATTCTGTAAACACCATCTTGAACAAGGAAAGCAAACTCTTCGGCTTCAACACAGACGGCGTTGGCGCATTGAAAGCGCTGAGGGAAAACGGGGTGGAGTTGAAGGGCAGAAAAGTTCTGCTGTTGGGCGCGGGCGGGGCGGCAAGAGCCATAGCGTATGCGATGGCTAAGGAATCCGATGAACTGGCGGTTCTGAACCGAACCGTAAAACAAGCCCAAGCATTAGCTAAACTACTAGAAAAAACCGCTAACAAAAAAATAGCCGCAGGCTCACTTTCACCAAAGGAAATCCAGCAGAACCTCCAAGACTCAGACATCCTCATTAACGCAACCTCAATCGGCATGAAACCCAAGGCTGAGGAAAGCCTCGTGGCGCCTAAACTGCTACGACCGGATTTAGCGGTAATGGATATAGTTTACAACCCAATCGAGACCAAACTAGCTAAAGACGCCAAAGCAGCAGGAGCTAAAGTCGTGAGCGGAGTTGAGATGTTAATCTATCAGGGTGCAGCATCATTTGAAATCTGGACGGGCAAATCGGCGCCAGTAGAAGTTATGAGGCAGGCAACGCTTAGTCACTTGCAGAAGGTGTAACTGTTGACTGGGAAAGCTGTAGCTGTTGCTCATGGGGCTGCAACCATCGTTAACGCGATTGCGTTGGGTAAGGGTGCCGCGTTCGGGGTTGATTTTTGGACGAGAGCAGAAGTTCAATTAACCGATGAACCAGGCGTTATCAGGGCTGAGATAGTTTCTGACCCAAAAGAAAGCACGCTCCTCATAGAAAAAACAGCTTCAAGAGTCCTGCGGCATTTCAGTTTAGAGAAAAGTTTTGGCGCAAAAATTAAAACCCTGTCAAACATCCCCATCGCGAGAGGGCTCAAAAGTAGCAGCGTAGCCGCAAACGCTACCGCCCTCGCCACCACGGCGGCGGTGGGCAAAACCCTTGACGACTTGGAAATTATCAAGTTGGGGGTTGAAGCAGCTTTTGACGCTAAGGTCACGATTACGGGCGCTTTTGATGATGCTTGCGCGTCATACTTCGGCGGCATAGCAATCACTGACAATCTAAAAAGGGAAGTAATCAAACAATTCCCATTGCCCACGGATTTAGTTGCGCTCTTCCATGTGCCACCCCAAAAATCCTACACCATCGACTGCAACGTGAACAGGCTCAAAACCCTCAAGCCCCTCGTGGAAGTGGCGTTCGAGAAGGCTTTGGAAGGCAAAGTTTGGGAAGCACTTACGCTTAACGGGTTGATTTACTCTTCAGCTTCAAGACTAAACACTGGAATCGCTATCGATGCGTTGGCTGCTGGAGCTTTGGCGGCTGGGCTGTGTGGTAAAGGGCCCGCAGTGACAGCGGTAGTTCCAATTGATAAGGTTGATTTGGTGGAGGCTACCCTGCAAAGGTACGAAGGCGAAGTTTTGCATGCAAAGTTGAGCTGTGAAAAAGCCAAGGTGCTCTAACCAAATGGCTGATGTAACCGTTAAAAAAACGGAAAAACTGAGCGGTCAAGTCTGTGCGCCGGCCTCTAAGTCTTACACGCAGAGAATGGTTATAGCCGCTGCCCTCACCCATGGTGCGTCTAAAGTTTCTAATCCCCTCTTGTCGGAGGACACCCAAGCCACGCTTCGAGCTGTTTCTGCTTTGGGGGCAAAAGTGGCGACTGCGGAAGACTGCTGGACCGTTGAAGGCACCAAAGCGCTCAAGGGCGCAAAGGAGCCGATTGACTGCGGCGAATCGGGCGCAACCTTGCGTTTCATGATTCCCGTGGCGGCACTGGCAAAGGGGTCTTCGACGCTGGTGTTTAGGGGTTCAATCGAGAAGCGTCCCGTAGAACCGCTGCTGGCAAGTCTAAAGGACCTTGGCGCCAAAGCCCACGTTGGAAAATTCGGCGGCAAAGACGCGGTCTTCGTGGATGGCGGCGGCATCGTTGGAGGCGAAACCTGGATTGCAGGCGACGTGAGTTCCCAGTTCGTTTCGGGTTTGATGTTTGCCTGCCCGATGGCTCAAGTGGACACAGAAATAATGCTTACTTCGCCGCTGGAATCTGAGGATTACGTAAAGATGACTCAGGCGGTTCTTGCCAATCACGGAATTAAGGTGCCCGCACACGAAAACCACATTCACATCCCAGCAAACCAAACCTACATGCCGTCAGACGGCAGGGTTCCCGGCGACTTTTCTTCGGCGGCTTTTCTCCTCGCGGCAGCCGCGATAACCAACTCGAAAGTCCAGATAAACAGCCTCGCATACGCCAGCGTTCAGGGAGACAAGGCAATTATGGGCATCCTGAAGCGCATGGGCGTTAACGGGAAAGTTTGCGCTGACAGTGTCGCGATTGGAGGGTCAGGCAGCCTGCTTAAACCCGTAGAGGTTGGTGCCAAAAACATTCCCGACCTTGTCCCAGCCATAGCTGTCTTAGCATGTTACGCGAAGAGTACGTCCCACATTTTTGGCGCCCGCAGACTTCGGCTTAAGGAATCCGACCGCCTCGAATCGCTCTACCTTGAATTAACGAAGATGGGCGCACAAATCACCATCAACAGCGATGGCTTAATCATAGAAGGCGGTTCACCGTTGCACGGCGCAGTCATTGACCCGCACAACGACCACCGAATCGCAATGGCATGCGCAGCCGCCGCCCTAGGCGCAGAAGGAGAAACCACAATCCAAAACGCACAGTGCGTCAGAAAGTCTTATCCGCAGTTCTTCACTCATCTAAAACAGTTAGGAGCAGATGTAATTGGCGGGAAATTCGATAGGTAAAGAATTCGTTGTTACTACGTTTGGCGAGAGCCACGGCAGAGTTGTTGGCGTCGTTGTGGATGGCTGCCCAGCGGGCTTGACGCTTTCTGAGAAGGATTTTCAGGAGGAACTCGACCACAGGATTCCAGCGGAACCCAAAATCGTTTCGGCACGAGTCGAGAAGGATACTGCCAAGATTCTCTCGGGTGTTTTCAACGGCTTCACCACTGGCGCACCAATCGCTTTGACGGTCGAAAACAAGGAAACTGACTCCAGTGATTATGAAGCTATCAAGGACCTGCCAAGACCAGGACACAGCGATTACCCAGCCCGAGTCAAGTACGGCGGCTTCAACGATTACCGAGGCGGCGGACGCTTCTCAGGCAGAGTCACCGTTGCACTTATCATGGCAGGAACCATAGCCAAGAAACTGCTCAGCAGGTTCGACGTTGACGTATTAGCTTACACTTCAGCAATTGGGCAAGTGAGGGCTGACCAAAAGTTTAGTGCCGAAGAAATACGAAAGAACCGCTATGAAGCTCCAACAAGGTGTCCCAACCTCGTTTGCGGTGAGCAGATGGAGAAAGCCATAGTCAAAGCCAAAAAAGTAGGCGACAGCCTCGGCGGAACAATTGAGTGCCTTGCGCTTGGACTACCCGTTGGGATAGGTGAGCCGCTGTTTGACGCGCTCGATGCTGATTTGGCCAAGGCAGTATTTGCAGTTCCAGCCGTGAAAGGCGTGGAGTTCGGAGCCGGCTTTGCCGCATCAGAACTGACCGGTTCAGAAAATAACGATGAGTATCTCATGAACAACGACAAGGTCGCCACTTCAACGGAGAATGCAGGCGGCGTATTAGGCGGCTTATCCAATGGAATGCCAATCATGATACGGGTAGCGATTAAACCCACGCCCTCAATTGCCAAAGAACAGAAAACCGTCAACCTAAAAGCCATGGAAAATGCGGCGATAACCGTTAAGGGCAGGCATGACCCCTGTGTGGTGCCAAAAGCTGTCCCCGCAATCGAAGCCGCAGTCGCCATAACTTTAGCTGACCACATGATCCGTGCACGCTTAATACCCAAAGTCCTCAAGGAGCACTAAACATGGCTGAAATCCCCAAGCTGCGGAAAAAAGTGGATAAAATCGATGACCAAATCCTCACAGCCCTATGCGAAAGGGTCAAGGTTTGCAAAGCCATCGGCGACGCAAAGAAAAAACAAGGCAAACCAATCAAGGATGCCTCAAGGGAAAATGAAGTTTATAAGCGCATAAAAGAAAAAAGTGCCGAATTCGGGCTTAATCCAGTTCAAATTGAAAGGGTTTACCGCGAAATAGTTAATATGTGCAGTGCAGTTCAAGAATAAAACGCTCTTAACGGAGAGGCCACAGAAATGCTCTACGAGATAAACGAGAAAGCCCTCAAACTTGAAAGTGAAGGAAAAAAGATAATTCGATTGAACTTGGGTGACCCAGACTTGGCTACGCCGCCTGAAATAATAGAAGCCGCTTATGCTTCTATGAAGGTTGGAAAAACCAAGTATTCCTCTTCTTACGGCGAACTCAACCTGCGCCAGAAAATCGCCGAAATCCACGGCGTCAAAACAGAAAACGTAGTTATCACGCCTGGTTCAAAATGGGCAATATTCTCAACAATGTTTCTTATGCTCAAGAACGGCGGCAACGTCATCATCCCCACGCCCTACTGGACGGCTTACGATTTAATTGCCAAAAGCTTCGGTGCACAAACTAAGCTGCTACGCACAGAATTGAAAGATGGCTGGAAAGTTGATTTAGACAAGCTCGAAAGCCTCATCGACAAAAACACCAAAATGATCATACTCAACAACCCAAACAACCCCACCAGCAAAGTCATAGACACAAAAACCCTCGACGGCGTAGTGGAGTTAGCTAACGAAAAAGGCGTCACCATACTCTCCGACGAAGTCTACGGCGCCATCAGCTTTGTCAAAACCAAAAGCATCCTCGACTACGACGCCGAATGCAAACATATCCTCAGCAACGGCTTCTCAAAAACGTTCACCATGACCGGCTGGCGAATAGGCTACTTAATCGCAAACAAAATGTTAATCGACCAAATAACTAAACTTAACCAAATAACCATCAACAACGTACCCGTCTTCATCCAAGACGCCGCACTCAAAGGCTTAGAATTGCACAAGCAAATCGCATCTAAAATCAAAGCAAAATACAAACAACGCGCCGAACTTGCAAGCACCAAACTCTCGGCAGCAGGCTTCAAATTTACCAAACCGGACGCACCCTTCTACGTATTTCCAAAACTCGACGGTTTAGACAGCGAAAAATACACCCTAAAACTCCTAGACAAAGGTGTAGCTGTAGCTCCAGGCACCGCTTTTGGCGATTACCGCGAACACTTCCGCATATCCCTGACCGCTCCAGACGACCAAATCGAGGTTGGGCTCGATAAAATCTGTGAGGCAGCAACTCAATGAAGGTTGCCGTAATCGGCGCTGGGAAAATGGGCGTTTGGTTCGCCAAGTTTTTCGAGTGCAAAGGTTACGACGTTATATTGGCTGATCGCAAAAAGGAGAAGCTTGAAGCGCAAAAAGACCTGCTGGTCGACTTGACAACCAGCTTCCAGGAAGCGGTGCAGGACGCCGACCTAATCCTTCTCTGCGTATCAATAAACGCTATGGAAGAGGTTGTGAAAGCCATTAGCCCATGCCTCCACGAAGGGCAAGTGGTTATGGACATTTGCTCAATCAAGGAAGCTCCAGTGAAAACCATGCACCAGTACATAAAAGGCGCCACTGTTTTGGGTACACACCCGGTTTTTGGCCCCGGTAGTAACGGCGTCAAACACAAAGCCTACGTATTAACGCCGACGACTGCTAAGGAACAGGAATTTGCCGAGCACTTCAAGCAGGGGCTGGAACAGGAAGAAGCCCACGTATTCATAATGACACCCAAAAAACACGATGAACTAATGTCAGTGGTGTTAGGTCTACCGCATTTCCTGGGCTTAGTGGCCTGCGAAACCCTCTTGGAACAAAAGAACCTGCCTGAAACAAAAAAAGTGGCAGGAACCACCTACCGAATGCTCTTCACCCTAGCAGAAGCAACGGCGCTCGAAACACCCGACCTCTACGCAAGCGTACAAACCAACCTGTCAAACCTGGGCGAAATCGAGGATTTGTTCATGGCTAAAGCCCAAGAACTGCTCACGCTAATCAAGAGCAAAGACCAAAAAGCAATCGTTGAACGCATGGAACAACTCAAAAAGAAACTATCGGCTGCCGACAGTGACTTTGCCGACTCCTACGACGTCATGTACAAGATGCTCGAATCAACAGAAAAATAAGCGCTAACAGAAAAACTCAAGTAACCATTTCTTATTTTTATTAGCTGAGCTGTTTTTATGGAATGAAAAAAAGCGCCGCTGAACTAGTAGATTTTATTAACAAAAAATGAAAGATAAAAACTGCGGCTACAGAAAAATGTTCGGTTACACTGCATATTTTTTTAACGGCAACATGTTTGTGGGGGTTCACGGCGACAAATTGTTCCTGCGGTTGTCCGATGCTGACATGGCTGAATGAATGAGGGACTGCGAAGGCGTAACCACTTTTGAGCCCATGCCTGGAAGGGCGATGAAAGGCTATGTTGTTCTTCCAAAACATATCTATTCGGATGCCAAACTTTTCGCACAATGGCTGGACAAATCGGTAAATTATGTTTACTCATTGCTTCCTAAGAAAGGAAGAAAGAAGTAAACTGAAATTGAAGTAAAATTACGTTTCAGATAGCTTTAGGGTATTAACCCAAGATTTTAATGAATATTGCATATTTCTCTAATGATTTGAGGGCTTCTGTGCATTTTTGTTCGGTTCGGTGTCCTTCGAAGTCGAGGTATAAGTTGTATTCCCATGCAGTTTTTAGCAGATGATCGGCCCGATATTGTCAAATGACTCTTGGGTATGATCCCAGAATTTTGAGGAAAGTAGCGTATTTCTCCAGTGCCTGCAATGCTTCTGCGCAGCGTTTCTCGGTTCGGTGTCCCTCGAAGTCGAGGTAGAAGTTGTATTGCCAGGCGGTGGTTTTTGTGGGTCTTGATTCGATTCGGGTCAGGTTGATGTTGCGCGAGGCGAACTCTCCCAGTGCGTGGTAGAGGGTGCCTGGGGCGTGTTTGGCTGAGAATATGATTGAGGTTTTGTCGTCGCCTGTGGGTGCTGCGTCTTCCAATCCGAGGACTAGGAAGCGGGTGAAGTTGGATGGGTTGTCGGCTATGTCTCGGGCTAAGATTTTCATTCCGTAGAGGTCTGCAGCTTTTTCGCTTGCGATTGCGGCGGCGGCGAGTTTGTTTTCTTTGATGATTTTGACGCTACCGGCGGTGTCGTAGGCAGGTATTATTTCCCACTTGTTGTTCTCAAGGTATCTGCGGCACTGCGCCAACGCCTGTGGGTGTGAGTAGATGGTTTTGATGTCGTCGAATTTGGTTTGGGGGTTTGCGATTAACACGTGGGCGAGTTTAACTGCGACTTCACCGCAGACTTTAAGGTCGTATGTCAGGAATAAGTCGTAGTTTTGGTTGACGCTCCCTTCAATAGAGTTCTCGATTGGAACCACACCATGGGGAACCGCGCCGGTTTTTACGGATTCGAAGACTTCTGTGAAATCTTTGCATGGAACCGGCTCCACTTTGCTGCCGAAAAATTTGTAGACTGCCATTTCGCTGTAGGCGCCCGTTTCACCCTGATAGGTTATTTTCACGGTTTTTTACCCTGCTTGTGATTCTTAATCAAGAGCTTGTTTATACCGTTTATCATTGCTTCAACAGATGCCATAACGATGTCTTCTCTGGCGGCGCGTGCGGAGACCAGGTTGCCTTTTTCGTCTTCGACTTTGATGACGACTTCGGCGACTGCATTTGAACCGCCCGTGATGGCTTCCAGTCGGTATTCTCTTAGGCGGATGTTTTCTATGTTGCTGGTTAGTTTCTGGATTGCTTTCAGAACTGCATCTACGGGTCCCACGCCTGTTTCGGCGGCAACGTATTCTTTGCCATTTAAAACCAGGCGTACCGAAGCGGTCGGGATAACTTTGATGCCTGTTACCACAGCCATGTCGCATAAGTCGATGATTTTTTCTTCCCCAATCACTTCGCCCATAACCGCTGAAGTCAACGCTATCAAATCTGCGTCTGTTACCATCTTGCCCTTGTCGCCTAGGTCTTTGACGCGACCAACGATCTCTTTCAGTTGCTCCTCCGTCGGGTGGATGCCGATTTCTTCGAGTTCAGCTTTGATTCCTCGGGTTCCAGCCAGTTTGCCAGCGACCAATTTTCTCGTGCGCCCTACTAACTCGGGGTTTATAGGTTCGAATGTTAGCGGTTTCTCGGTTACTCCGCGGGTGTGGATGCCTGATTCATGGGCAAACGCGTTCTCACCGACGATTGCCTTGTTAGCCTGCACATTAATGCCCGTTAAAGACGCAACCATGCGTGAGGTGCTGTATAGCAGTCGCGAGTTAACGCCTGTTTTGTACTTGTAAATCATGTGCAAGGCCATAACCACCTCTTCGAGCGAAGCGTTGCCTGCCCGTTCGCCCAGACCGTTGACGGCGACGTGCACTTGGGATGCGCCTGCTTCTACGGCGGCTAAGCTGTTGGCGACTGCCAATCCGAAGTCGTCGTGGCAGTGGGTGCTTATGGGCACGGATACAACGGTTTTCAAGTCCTCGATTAGTTTGAAAGTTGTTTTAGGAATCATGATGCCGACAGTATCAGGAACGTTCAAGCTGTCCATTCCAGCGTCCTGCGCCGCTTTGCAGACCTGCTTCAAGAAAGGCATTTCGGAGCGTGTAGCATCCATGGGTGAGAACTCGCATTTCACGCCGTGCTTCTTCACGTACGAAATCGAATCCACCGTTGAAGCCAACACCTGCTCAGGTGTCAAGTTAACAGCGTATTTCATCTGGACAGGCGAGGTTGGTATGAATATGTGGATTAAGCCGACGTCACAGTCGAGCGCCGCATCGATGTCGCCCCTAGTTGCCCGTGACAGGGCGCAGATTTCAGAGGTTAAGCCTGCTTTTGCAATGTCGCGGACGATTTTTTTTTCGCCTTCAGAAGAACTCGGAAAACCCGCCTCGATGGTGTCAACGCCCAGTTTGCTGAGTTGGCGTGCAATCTCCATCTTATCGTCGGTGGTTAACGAAACTCCGGGGGTTTGTTCCCCATCTCTTAGTGTTGTGTCAAAAATTCGGATGGTTCTCGGGTTTTTATTTGTCATGTTTTCAACCAGTTTTCACGATTAAGGCTGCAGCAATGGCTTCAGCCATGCCCACAGTCGTGGTTTTACCGCCGCAGTCGGGAACAGATTGACGGTTAGTTAATGCATAGACTACTCCGTTCTCTATGGCTGCGCCAGCTTGTAAACATTTTTTGTCGCTGTATTTTTCTCCCAGCCACTCCAGCATCATCTTTGCCGAAAGTATCATGGAGATTGGGTTGGCGGTGTGTTTTCCTGCGCGGTTTGGTGCGGAGCCATGGATTGGTTCGAAGAGGCCAAAGTTTTCGCCGATGTTCGCGCCTGGAGCCATGCCTAAGCCGCCGATTTGCTGCGCTGCCTCATCGGATAGTATGTCGCCGAACATGTTGCAGGTGCAGAAGACATCGAACACTTCTGGCTCTTTGATTATGCGCATGGATGCTGCGTCAACGTAGAGTTCGTTGAAGGCGATGTCTGGGTACCGTTTGGCGGTTTCCCGGCAGACGCTTGCGAATAAGCCGTCGGTTACGCGCATGACGTTTGCTTTGTGGATGGCGGTGACTTTCTTTTTGCCGTTGCGTAGTCTTGCGATGTCGAATGCTTTTTTGGCTATGCGTTCGCAGGCTCTACGGGTGATAACTCGTAGGCAAAGTGCGGTGTCGTTGCCTATGGTGAATTCTAAGCCTTTGTAAACGTCCTCTGTGTTCTCGCGGACAAACATCATGTCGATGTCTGGCCTGGCGACTGGAACGTTGGGGTAAGCTTTTAACGGACGCAGGTTAGCGTACAAATCGAACATGACTCTGAGCTTCACTATGACGTCGGCTGCAGATTCGCCCACGGGGCCTTTTAGGCAAGCGTGGGAGTTCTTTATCTTCTCCACTGTATCAGCTGGTAAAGCGGCGCCTATTCGCTCTAAAGCGACATCGCCTGCTTCAGCCTCGATGATTTTGAGTTTTATGCCGAATTTTTCTTGAACTGCATCTAAGACTTTCAGGGTTGCTTCTGTTAATTCTGGTCCGATTCCGTCGCCTGGTATTAAGGATATTTTATATGCGGTCATTTTTCATTTTCCTTCGCAAGTTCTCTATTAATCCGCCATCTGCCAATATTTCTAAGATGAATGGTGGAAGCTTCTCTACTTGAAACTTTTTGCAGTTAGACAGATTTTCCAACTGTCCCGCAACAAAGTCCACGGCTAATTCGTTTCCTGTTTCAACAGCTGTGGATATGCCTTTGCATTCGATTACTGGTAAACCGATGTTGATTGCGTTTCGGAAGAAGATTCTGGCGAATGATTCCGCGACGACGCATTTAACTCCCGAGTATTTCAGGGCTAATGGCGCCTGCTCGCGGCTTGATCCGCAACCGAAGTTTTTTCCTCCGACTAGGATTACGCCTTTTTGGGTTTTCTTCACGAAGTCTGTGTCTAAGCTTTCTAACGCGTGCTTCGCCAGTTCGCATGGGTCTACTAAGATTAGGTATTTGCCGGGTAAGATGACGTCTGTGTCAATGTTGTTGCCGAATTTTATGGCTGGCCCTTTGATTTTGCTGGTCATGGTTTTGTCTCCAGTGTTGTTGGGTCGGTTAATTTGCCTGTGACTGCTGAAGCCGCCACTGTTGCAGGTGAGGCTAAGTAGACGCTGGCTTGGGTGCTGCCCATTCTGCCGATGAAGTTGCGGTTAGAGGTGCTTACGCATGATTCGCCCGCTGCCAGCAAGCCTATGTGTCCGCCCAAGCATGGTCCGCATGCGGAACCGCATACTATTGCGCCTGCGTCAGTGAAGATTTCCAGTAAGCCCTCGTTTAAGGCTTGGCGGTAGACTTCTTGGGAAGCAGGGATAATCAAGGCGCGTACGCCATCTTTCACACGTTTACCCTTCATTACTTCTGCTGCTAAACGTAAGTCTTCGATTCTGCCGTTAGTGCATGACCCGATGAATGCCTGCTCGATTGGCACGTTGCCGACTTCTGAGATTGGCTTAACGTTGTCGACTGATGAAGGGCAAGCTACCTGTGGCTGCATCTTTGACACGTCAAACTCGACGGTGCTTTCGTAAGCTGCGTCTTTGTCGCTCTTCAACGCGTCAAAATCTGGCAATGCTTTCACTCTGCCCTCTAAGAATTTGCGTGTGGTTTCGTCGGGTTCGATTATACCATTTTTGGCGCCCATCTCAACCGCCATGTTGCACAGGGTCATTCGGCCCGCAATGCTCATTTTTTTGATGGTTGGACCCGTGAATTCGGTGCTCTTGTATATAGCGCCGTCGACGCCCATTTTGCCGATGATTGACAGGATTAAGTCTTTTGGTGTAACGTACTTTTGGAAGTTGCCCTTCACGTTTATTTTGATTGCTGGGGGCACTTTGAACCAGATTTTTCCAGTAGCCATAACTGCGGCTGCTTCAGTTGAACCTATGCCAGTGGCGAATGCGCCGAATGCTCCGTAAGTGCATGTGTGTGAATCTGCACCGACGATTACTGCACCGGGGGTCACGTGTCCTTTTTCCGGCATAACTTGGTGGCAGATTCCTCCCTTGCCTACGTCGTAGATTTGCAGGTTTTGGTCTTTGGCAAACTGCCTCATGGTCTTGTGAAGTTCAGCTGCCTTAACAGATTCCGCTGGAACCTGATGATCCAGAATTACTACTATTTTTTTGTTATTCCAAACTTTTTGTACGCCTATTTTTTTGAAGGCTTCAACCGCTAAAGGCCCAGTTAAGTCGTGTATCATTACCATGTCGACGTTTGCGTCAACGATTTCTCCTGGATGCACAGCTTTTTTTCCTGAGGCTTTAGCTAATATTTTTTCTGTTATGTTCATGGTTTCTCTTATCCTTGAATTAGCCTAAATATACCTAAAGACGAATGGGAATTTTAAAGAACAAGCAATTAAGTATTTCCGCTTTGTCGATGCTGTTTATTCGTCGATTCTTATCGATTTTGCGCCTCGGGCAAGTGCTGTTATGCCTGTTCTTGCGAGTTCTAAGACGCCGTAGCTTTTCATGAGGTTGAGGAATGCGTCGATTTTGTCGGGGGTTCCTGTGATTTCAACAGTTAAACTGTCCGTTGAAACGTCGATTATTCTGCAGCGGAAGACGTCTACGCAATTGATGATGTCGCTTCGTTCTTTAGAGTTTGGTACGTTGACTTTTATCAGGGCGAGTTCTCGCATGACAAAGTGTCCTGGTTCCAGTTCGCTAACTTTGAGTACATCGATTTGTTTTGCCACTTGTTTAACTACTTGGTCGATTGTTTTTTCGTCTCCGTTGATGGTGATGGTCATACGGGAGGTGTCTGGTTCCTGGGTTGGCCCGACAGTGATGCTTTCGATGTTAAAGTTTCTTCGGCGGAACAGGTTTGCGATGGTGTGTAGGACACCAGGCTTGTTTTCGACTAAGATGCTGATTACTTTGGTTTTTCCAGTTTCCATTAGTAGTCACCTATCTGTTGCGGTAAACCGCAGCCTGGAGGCACAAAGGGAACCACGTCGGTCTCTGAGCCAATGGGCACGTCGATTACCGTCGTTACTTTACTTGTTAGTGCTGTCTTAACTGCTTTGTGGAACTCCTCGATTGAAGTTGCTCTCAGACCTTGTGCGCCGTAAGCTTCTGCTAGTTTGACGAAGTCGGGTGTTTTACCCAGGTGCACTGCCATGTAGCGGCGTTTATAGAGCATTCTTTGCCATTGTGCCACCATGCCAAGGATCGAGTTGTTTAGCACTATGACCGTGACTGGAATGTTCTCGGTTACTGAGCAAGCTAGCTCTTGCTCAGACATTATGAAGCTGCCGTCGCCCGCCACATCCACGACTGCACGGTCTGGACATGCGACTTTTGCGCCTATTGCCGCTGGGAAACCAAAACCCATGGTTCCAAGTCCGCCTGAACTTATGAATGTGCGAGGTTTTAACGCTTGGAAGTACAGGGCTGACCACATTTGGTTTTGGCCGACTTCCGTAGTGACTATGGAGCTTTCAGGCAGCAGCTTCCTCAACTCCAGCAGCAATGCTTTGGGCACCAAGTTTTTTGGCAGTTCCTTCAGCAACGGGCTGAGCTGTTCTTTGGCTTCTTTCACCCGTTTAGTCCATGCTGTACCTTCGCCCTTCTGTAGCTTCTGCGAAGTGGCAGCGTAGAGCAGTTTCAGTGAGACTTTAGCGTCTGCAACTATGGGCACGTCGATTTCGATGTTCTTGTTGATTTCTGCGTTGTCGATGTCTATGTGTATTTTTTTGGCGTTCGGCGCAAAACTGTCCAGGTTTGCGGTGGCGCGATCAGAGAATCTTGTTCCGACAGCTAGCAAAACATCTGCTTCACCCAACAGCTTGTTGGCTGCGGGGTTCCCGTGCATGCCGATGCTTCCCAGCGATAAGGGATGATTTTCTGGGAAAGAGCCTTTACCCATGAATGTGGTAGCGACTGGCGCCATCAGTAAATCTGACATTTTGACTAGTTCATCTGAGGCACCTGAGGTTATGACTCCGCCTCCTGCCAGAATCAACGGGCACTGAGCCTTAGATAGTATGCTTGAGGCTTCGCTGATTCTTGCCAAGTCCGGCTCCGTCGGCAGCTTGTAGCCGCGTACATCAATTTTATTCGTGAATTCAACATCGGCGGTTCCTGACTGAACGTTCTTGGGCAAATCGATGAGGACTGGTCCAGGTCTGCCTGTGGTTGCTATGTAGAAGGCGTTGTTAACGGTCAGGGGAATTTCGGCGACGGTTCGAGGTTGGTAACTGTACTTGGTGATGGCGGTGGTGATGCCGATGATGTCTGCTTCCTGGAATGCATCTCTGCCGATCATGTAGCTGGTGTTGACGCCTGAAGCTGGAATTTGCCCTGTTAAAGCAACTATGGGCGAAGAATCCATGTAGGCGTTGGCGATCCCCGTGACCAGGTTGGTGGCTCCGGGTCCGCTTGTTGCCATGCATACGCCTGCTCTTCCGCTGGCTCTTGCGTAGCCTTCCGCTTCGTGGGCTGCACACTGCTCATGCCTTGCGAGTATGTGGCGGATTTTCTTGTTACCGCACAGCTCATCGTACACTGGAAGGATGGCGCCGCCTAAGATGCCAAAGATAACTTCAACTTTTTGATGTTCAAGGGATTCTAAGAGTGCTCGTGCACCAGTCATTTTTGCCATTTTCAATTCCGTCTCCTGTATGTTGAATCAAATATACTGTCGTCTCGAAAAGGTAGCAACGAGAATTCTTGGGTTTGCTCAGAGGTTAACCTGGGTGAATTAAAGAATTTGTACCCGACGATCCCGGCTATGGAGGTGACGATCCCTCATGTTCTTGCCTCTTGAAATTCCGTTATTTAAAAAGAAAGAGTTGTGCAAATAAAAAGTTTACGGTGCCTAAGGTCAGTTATTTACCGTTATAGGGAACAATGTGGCGTCAAAAAATGCTAAAACTCAGGTTCAAGAACAAAACGCAGAATGAATTTTGTGGGGGCAAAAAGTGTTTGTTAAGCGGATTTAGCCGTGGGCTGACATTGATTGGCGCAAAAACAGTAGCAGACGCGCCCTATCATGTTAGCCGCCAGACCCGCCCAACTTGGCTCTTAGTAAATTCGTCCTTACAACACCATACGATACAATTCGATATAAGCCGATGTTGTCACAAAATGAAACAACAACCGCTAAGCTAGTTGCCGTGGTTTTCGCCAAATTTTATTGGCTGAGACAACCGAGGCTTGACTAACTGCAGGCTATCTGCCAGGGTAGCGAGCATATTTGGAGCCTAATAGAGGTCTATGTTGAAACGATAGAGGGTAGGCTCTTCACCAACCTATTGGATCCAAATAGTTATCATTGCAGAAAACTAAAGGGGGTAGGTCGTATTGGAGGTTTTCCAAGTAAGCAGTATGTTGAAATTCTGTGCTTTAAATAAGGGGAGGAGGTCGTCCAAGAGCAACCTGACCTTTTCTTTGGCAAACCTGGCTAAACAACCGCGGCAAACCATCAAAAAAGCCTGTATTTCCCAAACAAAACCTGCTAAAAACGCCCTGTTACCCAACAAACATAGTTAAATCAGCTTTTGAGCCCTGCATTTGTTGAGACTATAAATAAGGGAGGGGCAAATCGCCAAGAGCAACAGCATTACCATTGTTTCCAGGGTAAGTCGTCCATGTACTCGTTTAAGCTACGGATGGAGCTGCCGTTTTGTCCTTTCTGCTTTAGCACTTCTACTAGTGCCGCGGCGAGCTGCAGGTTGGTGATGACTGGTATGTTGAATTCTACTGCTTGGCGCCGGATTACGTAGCCGTCAGTTAAGATGTCGGAGAAGCTTGAGCGCCGGTTAGCCATGGGTACGTTGATTACTAAGTCAATTTTGCGTTCCTGCAAATAATCCATTATGTTTGGGCTGACTTGAGCATCCTTGACCTTGTAGAGCACCGTGGCGGTTACGCCGTTGGCGTTTAGCACGTCGGCAGTGTGCTGGGTTGCGTAGATTTTGAAGCCCATTTCAGCAAGCGATTTCGCAATCGGAACAACCCGCGCTTTCCGCGCTTCGTCTCCTCCGACGCTGATGAACACTTTGCCGTCTTTGGGCGGAATCGTGAATTCGGCAGCCTGCAGCGCCTTGCTGAAAGCATCGGAAAAGTTTTTACCCAAGCACGCAACTTCACCTGTACTAAGCATCTCTACGCCGAGAACTGGGTCGGCACCGCTTAAACGCATGAAACTGAATTGTGGAACCTTGACGCCGACGTGAGGTGCAACCGTCATCGGGGAGAGTTTGACGCCGTCGATTTTCTTGCCCAGCATCGCCAAAGTCGCCAACTCAATCATGTTTATGCCCCGGGTCTTGCTGACAAACGGCATGGACCGGGATGCACGAAGGTTGCATTCGATAACGTTGACGACGTCATCTTTGACGAGGTATTGGATGTTGTAGGGTCCGTGAATCTGCAACGCTTTCACGATGCTTTGGGTGCATTCTTCGATTTTCTTTTGAACCTCAATTTTTAGGGCTTGAGGCGGAATGGTCATGGTTGCGTCGCCGCTGTGGACGCCCGCGTTCTCCACGTGCTCCATTATGGCGCCGATAAACACGTTTTCTCCGTCAGAAACGCCGTCTACTTCGACTTCTTTTGCTTGAGTTATGAATTTGCTGATGACGACGGGGTAGTTGCGTGAAACTTTGGCGGCTAAGTTGAGGAAGTTTTCGAGTGAAACCTCGTTGTACGCGACGCGCATGGCTGAACCCGACAGCACGTAGCTTGGACGCACGAGGACTGGGTAACCGATTTTCTGCGCAAACCGTTTCGCCTCGTCAATCGATAAGAGTTTGCTCCAGCTGGGCTGGCAAATGCCGAGTTGGTCGAGCAATGCACTGAATTTTGAGCGGTCTTCCGCTAAATCCACGTTCTCCGCCGATGTTCCGAGGAGTTTTACGCCTGCTTTAGAGAGGGGCATGGCTAAATTGTTGGGGATTTGCCCGCCGACGCTTGTAATGACGCCCAGCGGGTTTTCTTTTTCGTAAATGTCCAATATCCGCTCGATGGAAAGCTCTTCGAAGTAGAGTTTGTCGGAGATGTCGTAGTCTGTGGAGACTGTTTCGGGGTTGTAGTTGACCATGATGGCTTCTTGTATGCCGTTCTTCTTGAGAGCCCAGATAGTGTTGACACCGCACCAGTCGAACTCTACGCTTGACCCGATACGGAAAACGCCTGCGCCCAACACGATGACTTTGCTCGGGTTGCTACTTAGTTCTATGTCGTCTTCGTCTCCGCCATAGGTCATGTAGAGGTAGTTGGTTTTAGCGGGCCATTCAGCGGCCAAAGTGTCAATTTGTTTGATGACTGGAAGGATATTAGCGTTCTTCCTAAATGCTCTAATCGTGAATTCGTCCGTGCCTTGGCACTGGGCGATCTGCTGGTCTGAGAACCCGATGCGTTTAGCTTCTCGAATGGTTTCTATCGCACAGCCTTCCGCGAGGTTTAGGCTACGGAGTTGATTTTCCATATTGATGATGTTTTGGATTTTATGCAGGAAGAAGGGATCTACGCCGCTTAAACGGTAGATTTCCGCGACTGATATGCCCATCTTCAGGGCTTTAACGAGTTTGTAGAGGCGCTCGTCCGTTGGGTTTGCGATTTCGTCTCGGATGCGTTCTTCAGATTCAATTTCGGAGTCGTCTTCAGCGTTGCACACTAAGCCGATTTTACCCGTGTCCAGCATACGCACAGCTTTCTGGAGGGCTTCCTCGAAGCAACGCCCAATCGCCATGACTTCGCCCACGGAACGCATCTGCGGACCCACGTGGCGATCGGCGTTCTTGAATTTCTGCAGGTCCCACCGGGGGATTTTGACGGTTATGTAGTCGAGTGCTGGTTCGAAGCAGGCGGTGGTGACTTCGGTGACTTTGTTGATTAGTTCGGGAAGGGTGTAGCCCAATGTGAGTTTTGTGGCTATGTAGGCAAGCGGGTAACCCGTAACTTTGCTGGCGAGCGCTGAGCTGCGGGACATGCGGGAGTTAACTTCGATAACGCGGTACTCCTCTGAGCTGGGATGCAATGCCCACTGGATGTTGCATTCGCCTACGATACCTAAGGCGCAGATAGCTTTTATCGAAGTGGAACGGATGAGGTGGTACTCGCGGTTTGACATGGTCTGCGACGGAGCAACCACGATGCTGTCGCCTGTGTGGACGCCCATGGGGTCGAAGTTTTCCATGTTGCACACTGTTAAGCAGTTGTCGGCGTAGTCGCGCATGACTTCGTACTCGACTTCTTTCCAGTGTCCCACGTACTCTTCGATTAGGATTTGTCCGATGCGACTCTGTGCGATGCCGCGGGTGGCGATTTCCTTTAGTTCTGGAATGTTATGGGCTACGCCTGAGCCTTTGCCGCCTAAAGTGTAAGCGACACGAATGATGACGGGGTAACCGATTTCGTCTGCAACTTCCAGGGCGCCCCTCACGCTGGTTGCTGCTTTGCTCTTCAGCGGCGGCACACCTGCCTTGAGCATAGCTTGGTAGAAGCGTTCGCGGTCGCCCGTGTCTTCGATGGCTTGGATGGTTGTACCTAAAACTTTAACGTTGTATTTTTGGAGGATGCCTGTTTTTTCGAGTTCTAAGCCGCAGTTTAATGCGGTTTGGCCGCCGAAGCCCAGCAGGATGCCGTTGGGGCGTTCTTTCTCGATGACTTTCTCCACGAATTCGGGAGTAACGGGCAAAAGATACACTTTCCCAGATAGGCGTGGATCTGTCTGTATTGTGGCGATGTTGGGGTTAATGAGGACGGTTTCTATGCCTTCTTCATGCAGGGCTTTGAGGCATTGGCTGCCTGAATAGTCAAATTCGGCTGCTTCTCCGATTTTAATGGCACCGCTGCCAAGAACCAGAACTTTCTTTATCCAATCAAACTTTGGCATCCTTACGTGACCTCCAAGGTTTTAGCGAATTTTTCGAATAACAGTTCGGTGTCGTATGGTCCCGGTGAAGCTTCGGGATGCCACTGTACTGCGAAGACGGGTTTGGACTTGTGTTTTACGCCTTCGATGGTTTTGTCGTTGGGGTTGATAAACCAGGGGTCCAGAGGTGTTTTCTTCAGGGAATCCATGTTTATGGCGTAACCGTGGTTTTGGGTGGTGATGTAGCATCGGCTACTGTTTAAGTCAAGCGCGGGTTGATTTTGGGCGCGGTGGCCAAATTTAAGTTTGTAAGTATCCCCGCCCAGTGCCAGCGCCAAGATTTGTGCGCCAAGGCAAATTCCCATGAGCGGAACTTTCTCCGACAGCTCATGGATGGCTTCGATGGTTTTTGTGCATTTCTTCGGGTCGCCTGGACCGTTGCTCAGGAAGACGCCGTCTGGGTTGTAATTCATGATTTCGCTGGCTGACGTGTCGTAGGGCACGCGGACAACGTTTATGCCGCGTTTGAGGAGGTTGCGGATTATGCTGTATTTGACTCCGCAGTCGATCAGCACTACGGTTCTTTTGCCTTCCACGCTGTACTTGACGGGTTTCTTCACTGACACCTGCTTGACCAAGTCGGTTAAGTTGGGGTCGGCGATGTTCTGGCCCTTCTCTAAGAGCGCGTCTAAGTCGGGTTCTTCGCCTGCTTCAAAAACCTGCAGGATACCCAGCATGACTCCGTGGGTTCGAAGCTTCTTGGTTAAGCGCCTTGTGTCTACGCCGTAGATGCCCGGGACGCCTTCATCTGCCAGCCACTTGTCGAGGGTTCTTGTCGAAGCCCAGTGGAACGGTTCAAGGCACAATTCATGGATAACTAAACCTTGAACCTGAATGTGGTCTGATTCAAAATAGAGCGGAAGCCCAAGGTTCAATTCGTTCGATGGGACACCGTAGTTGCCTACCATCGGATAAGTGAAAGTTAAAATCTGCCCCTTGTACGACGGGTCAGTCAAAGCTTCAGGGTAACCCACCATCTGGGTTGAGAAAACAACTTCTCCTGAGATTTTTTCTGTCGCTCCAAAACCTTTTCCGATGAATGACGTTCCGTCTTCGAGAAGCAGAATCGCTTTTTTATTTTTGTTGGATGTGTTATTTTGTGGGACCAAAACCCTATTCAACCTACAGGTTCGAATTTTTAAGTCTTCCGCTTTTGGAAGAATTTGAAATTATGTGTGATTCCACGGTCGAGTTTAGGGTTTTTTCTGCGTTTGCAATGGTTTCTTGGAGTTTAGCTATACTTGTTTTTGTTTTGGTCATGGTTTTGTTTCTAGCCTTGATGGTTCGTTCAACTTCTTCGGGTGATGGACCGCCTTGCACTTTATAGGTTTCGATTAGTTTGCGGAGATTCGTACATTCAACTATATCCTTGATTTTAATCGTTAATTTGATTCCGACGGCTTCCTGAGCGATTTTCTGGAGCAGTTCAGGTGTGGCATCCGCCAAAGTCTGCTTTGAATCGACGAGCGATTTTACGAGGGCGCCGATTATCTTGTGGGATGTTCGGAAAGCAACGCCGTATTTGCGCACGAGCATGTTGGCGAGTTCGGTTGCGCCCACGAAGCCTGCAGCGACTTTGCTCTCGACGTTTGAGGAAACTTTCAGGTTGGGAATGAGTTTTGCAAATATCCTAAGTGAACTTGACAGGTTATCCGTCGATGCCCATAGCTTCGGCGTAATCTCTTGGAAGTCAAGGTTGTAAGTTGACGGCAAACTCTTCAGAGCCGCCGCGGAAGCCACAAAATCGCCAAGCGCATAACTGGCTCTGGCGCGGATTACTTCGAGGACTTCTGGATTCTTCTTCTGGGGCATAATGCTACTGGTAGAGGTGAATTCGTCGGGCAGTTCCACTGTGCCAAATTCAGGTGAACTCCAGATTATAAGGTCCTCTGCTAAGCGGCTCAAATTCACCGCAAGCAATGTCAGTGCAGATTGGGTTTCGAGGATGAAGTCTCGGCTGCCGACCGCGTCAATTGAGTTCTCCAAAACTGCGTTGAAGCCTAGGAGCTCGGCGGTGGTTTTGCGGTTTATGGGGAAACTCGTGGTTGCCAATGCGCCTGCACCGAGGGGGCACAGGTTAACCCGTCCATAAACGCCCTGCAACCGCTCAAGGTCGCGTCCTAAAGCGTCAACGTGTGAGAGCAGATAGTGGGCGAAGGTGACTGGCTGGGCAGGCTGCAGGTGAGTATAAGCTAAGATGACGATTTCGGTGTGTTTGCTGGCAGTCGTTAGGAGGCTTTCCTGCATGTCGAGCACTTGCTGCATTATGCCGAGCAGTTCGTTGCGTAGCGCCAAGCGGATAGCTGTGGTTACCTGGTCGTTTCTGCTCTTGGCGATGTGCAGGTTTCCGCCAACCTCGGGACCCGTCTCAGCCAAAACGGCTTCTTCGACTGCCATGTGAACATCTTCGGCGTTTGGGTCGAGTTTTTGGCTGACTTGTTTCTGGATGGCTTTTAGGATTTTTGCGCCGTCCTGCCACTCTATAATCTTTTGCTCCATAAGCATGGCGACATGTGCCTTGTTAATGGCTAAAACAGCGTCAGCTAACCGCGCATCGTCTTTTCGTGATGAAGTAAACTTTGCAACGTCTTCGCGGACATTGCCCAGTCGTCCTCCATGCAGCATCTTCGACGTTTTTCCTTACCCTCCTGTCAGTTTATTCCGTTTTAAGAAAAATTAGGATTTCTTTGCCTTGGCCTTCTTGCTGGCTTTCTTGAGTGTGTTGTACATTCTTGTTTGCAAGCCCCAGAGTTCGATGAAGCCTTTGCTGTAGGATTGGTTGAAGCTGGTTTTGATGTTGTAATTTGCCAGGTTTTTGTCGTAGAGTGAATTCGACGAGTTGCGCCCGATGACTTGGAGACTGCCCTTGTAGAGTTTTAGTTTGACTTCGCCCGTGACGTTTTCCTGGGATTTGTTGATGAATGCGTCTAAGTCGTCTTTGAGTGGGTCAACCCACAAGCCTGCATATGCGAGGAATACCCATTGGGCATCGATTTGCTGCTTGAAGAGAACCTCGTGGCGGGTCATGACCATTTTTTCAAGGTCTTTGTGAGCTTCCAAAATCACTGTGGCTGCTGGGCACTCGTAAACTTCACGTGACTTTAAGCCGACGATACGGTCTTCTATGTGGTCGATGCGGCCAACGCCGTTTCTGCCAGCGATTTTGTTGACTTCCTCTATGAGTGTGAGGGGGGCCATGGTTTTGCCGTTAACGGCGACTGGCACACCAGCCTCGAAGGTTATTGTGACTATTTCTGGTTTATCGGGGGCTTTTTCAGGGGTAACGGTCCATTCGTAAGCATCGTCTGGCGGGGCTTGGCTTGCGTCTTCGAGTAGTCCGCATTCGATGGCTCGTCCCCAAACGCTTGCGTCTATACTGTATTTTTTAGCCGAATCAGAGACATGTATGCCCTTGGTTTTAGCGTAAGCGATTTCTTCTTCTCGCGTGAGACCCCATTCACGCACTGGAGCAATAATTTTCATCTCGGGTGCTAAGGAGCCAAGTGTTATGTCGAAGCGAACTTGGTCGTTGCCTCTGCCAGTGCATCCGTGAACTAAGCCCGTGGCTCCTTCTTTCTCTGCGATTTCAACCATTTTTTTTGCTATTAAGGGACGGGATAAGCTTGTACTGATGGGGTATTTTCCTTCGTAGAGGGCGTTGGCTTTGATGGCTGGAAAAATGTATTCTTTGGCAAACTCGTCTTTGGCGTTAATGGAGAAATGCTTGAGGGCACCGAGTTTTTTGGCTTTTTCCCCAGCTGCCTTGATATCTTCCTGCTGGCCAACGTCTACGGTTACTGTGATTACTTGTGCATTATACTTTTCTTGGAGGTATTTGATTAACACGGATGTGTCTAATCCGCCGGAATATGCTAATACAAATTTATCGGTTATGTGTTTGCTCCCCCATTTTTTGTTCTAAATTATTCCAACAACTTTAAGGGCTGTATTTTTAAACCTTGTGACTTTTTTGTTACTTAACAAGCTTTAAATGTCCCATTTGGTACATTCACAGAATGCCATGACAGTAGCTCAAAACGTGCGAAGCCACCTGCGAAACAAACCCTACCTACTCGAAGCTCTGGAAAAAGGCATAGTCAACCTGAGCGAGCTGTCACGGCAAATACAAAAAGAACTAAAAACCGACGACACCAGTGCCATAAAAGCCGCCTTGCGACGCTACTCGGAGGAACTGCAGAAGCACAAGCAGAAAAGAGAAGAAAAAGTCCTCCAGCTACTCAAACGCAGCAACATAGTGGTTTACGACCGAAAATCCGTCATGATAACAGGCAAAGAACTTCCCTCGCAGACGGGAATGAAGGTGGATTTGCTGGGAAAATTCGTCTACCTGCTTGACCGAAGCGACCTACCCGAACGCATAACAACGCTGGTTAAACATGATAACTGCACCATGATTGTCGTTCATTCACCCGAAGAACTCGAAGCCACCCCGGGAGTCGTCGCGTTCTTGGCAACCCTGCTGGCTGAGCAGAACGTAAACATCATCGAGTTCATTTCCTGCTGGACAGAGACCATAATGGTGGTTGAAAAGAAGGACAGCCTCAAAACCTACGAGGTCCTGTCGAATTTGGTGGGTTAATATCCGGCAAGGTACCAGCAAAATTAATAATGCTAAAATCAAAATAGAAGCGCACGAGTCGCTTGCAATGGAGATGCAAAAAGATGACACATCAAGAATGCATAAACTGCAAAACAACTTACGGCATAGATGAGATTGTTTACTTCTGCAAAAAATGCGGAGATATTTTAGAAGTAAAATTCAACTTTAAAGAGTTATCGGAGACTCTTAAAGAAAGCGGCTGGATGAGCAAGCCGCTCTCGGTTTGGCGGTACCGCGACTTCATGCCCATCCATGAAGCCACAAAAGTAGTCACCCTCAACGAAGGCGGCACGGGACTACACCGCTCGGAGCGTCTATGTGCAGAGTTGGGCCTGAAAAACCTCTACGTCAAGAACGAGGGCGAAAACCCCACAGGCAGTTTCAAGGACAGAGGCATGACCGTCGGCGTCACTAAAGCTCTTGAACTGGGTGCGAGACACGTCATCTGCGCTTCAACAGGCAACACCTCCGCCAGCCTCGCCGCTTACGCTGCACGTGCAGGAATAAAATGCACCGTCCTCATTCCTTCAGGAAAAATTGCGTATGGCAAACTCTCGCAGGCCATGATTCACGGCGCCAAAGTCCTCCAAGTCAAAGGAAACTTTGATGAAGCACTGGAATTTGTCCTCAAACTTGCTGAGAAACACAAAAGCATTTACCTGTTAAACTCGATTAATCCATTCCGTATCGAAGGACAGAAATCTTTGGGCTACGAAATCTGCGAGCAACTAAACAACGATGCCCCTGACCGCATCATCGTGCCAGTTGGCAACGCTGGAAACATAAGTGCCATTTGGAAAGGCTTAACTGAATTCCACCACCTCGGCTTCATAAAAACACTGCCCAAGATGACGGGTATACAAGCCGCTGGCTCCGCGCCCATCGTGCAAGCCATTAAAACTAACAGCGACAAAATCATCCCTGTTGAGCACCCTGAAACCGTTGCAACCGCCATCCGAATCGGCGCGCCTGTCAGCTGGAAGAAAGCGGTTAACGCCATCCACGAATCTCAGGGCACAGCCGAAACCGTTACGGACGAGGAAATCTTGGATGCACAAAGGATCCTGGCAAGAATCGAAGGTATCTTCGTGGAACCCGCAAGCGCGTCATCCATCGCTGGGTTAAAGAAACTCGTTAAAAGCGGCGTGATTAGCAAGGATGAGCGGGTTGTCTGCGTTACCACGGGGCACGGGCTCAAAGACCCAGATACAGCGGTTAAAATGAGCGAGAAACCCATTGAAGTTGAAGCAGACATAACAGCTATCGAGGACGCGCTGGGCTTGAAGCGTCAAGCAACGATTCTGGCACGGTGAATTTGAATGAGGATTATTTTAGTCGGATACGGCGTAGTCGGGAAGGGCGTAACAACCATTCTTGCCCGCAGAACCATGGAGAAAGTTAAGGACTACGGATTTAACCCAAAAATCGTAGCCATCGCCGACGTAGACGGCGCAGTCATAACCCCAAGAGGCTTAAGTCCTGAGAAGCTGGAAGAGATTAAGCAGCGGGGGTACCCGATTTCTGCAGACCCCGAGTTTGGGCACAAGGGGATATCAGCGTTGGATGTCATCGAGTCGGTTGAAGCAGAAGTAGTCGTTGAAGTGACCCCTGTCAACATCAAAAACGGTGAGCCGGCTATATCACACATTACTAAAGCTTTCAAAACGGGCAAGCACGTGGTTACAACCAACAAGGGACCTTTAGCCTTAGCCATGCCGGCACTCACCGAGCTGGCTGACTACAACAACGTTTACCTGAGGTTCAGCGGCACAGTCGGCGGCGGAACACCCATGCTCGAGTTCGCTAAAAGGTGCCTCGCAGGAGACAGAATCCTCGCTATCAGAGGCATATTGAACGGCACAACCAACTACATACTCACTGAAATGTCTCAAAACCAAGTGACTTTCCAAGATGCGCTGGCAAATGCGCAGAAGCTTGGTTACGCTGAGAGAGAGCCATCCATGGATATCGATGGATTTGACACTGCCTGCAAAGTGGTTATATTGGCAAACTTGATAATGAACAAGAAAATCACGTTAAAAGATGTTGACAGAACGGGCATCCGCGATGTTTCTCCACAGGCACTTGAGGAAGCCGCAAGGAGGGGCAACACAATCAAACTTATCGGTTCAATAGACGAAAACACAGCCTCAGTTAAACCCATGGAAATACCTAAAACCAACCCGTTATGCGTCAGCGGAGTCCTAAACGCCATAACGTTCTCAACTGAATATGCAGCGGAACAAACCCTCATCGGAAGGGGAGCAGGCGGCATCGAGACTGCCAGTGCAGTTTTAAGGGACCTCTTAGATATAAGACGTAAGTTAGCAACCAAACTACTAACCTAAAGAAAAGGCTGATAGAAATGAAGAAGATAGTGATGAAGTTCGGTGGAACAAGCGTTGGCACGGGCGAAAACATACGTCATGTAGCCGATTTAGTTACCCAGTACGCAAAAGACGACTGCAGAGTCTCCGTTGTGGTTTCAGCGTTGGCAGGAGTCACAAACAGCCTGTTTGAGGTTGCCTGTCAAGCCAAGAAGAGCGATGAAAAACACATCGAAGCCTTCACGAAAGAGTTGTTGCAGAAACATTTAGAGGCAGTTTCAGCCGCAGTCACGAGCAAACAAATCCAGAAAGAAGTTGTCCAAGTTATAGAGAAAACAATCTCTGAACTGGGAAAAGTCTTAACAGGCATAAGCTATGTGGGCGAACTCACACCAAAATCCAAAGACTACGTTGTCTCCTTCGGGGAACGGTTGTCTGCACCCATAGTTTGGGGTGCTATAAAAGACCATAAACTCGAAACGCAGTTTTTCACGGGCAAAGAAGCAGGCATAGTTACGGATTCGAATTTTGGTGAAGCCGACCCGCTCTTGAACTACACCACTCACCTCATCCGCGAACGTTTGGCGCCGCTGCTCGAGAAGGGTGTTATCCCTGTTGTAACTGGGTTCATAGCGGCTAATCAAGACGGTATCGTGACCACTGTCGGCCGCGGCGGCTCAGATTACACTGCAACCATCCTAGCCACGGCGTTGCAGGTTGACGAAGTCTGGATATGGACCGACGTCGACGGCATAATGACCACCGACCCCAAAATCGTTCCGTCCGCCCGAATGTTACCTCAGCTCAGCTATCAGGAAGCAGCGGAGATGGCGATTTTCGGTGCAAAAGCCATGCACCCGCGCGCACTTGGACCAGTAATCAAAGAAAACATCCCCGTGCGAATCCGCAGCGTCTTCCACCCTGAAAACCCAGGCACCCTCATAACTAAAGAACCCGACGCCAAAGTCACCGAAGCCGTCAAGGCAGTAGCGATGATAAAAGACGTTGCTATGCTCAACGTTAACGGCGCAGGAATGGTCGGCGCACCAGGAAGCTACGCCAAAGTCTTTGACGTTCTCGGCCAAAACAACATCAACGTCATGATGATATCCACCGCAGCTTCAGAAGCCAACATCTCAATGATAATCAAACGTGGACTCTTGGGCAGGGCTGTTAGCAACATTGAAATCGCGCTACTCGAACGCGGCGGCATAGTCAGCGAAGTCACAACAGAAGACGACGTGGCAGTCATCGCAGTAATGGGCGCCAACATGAAAGGAACCTTGGGTGTGGCATCAAAAATATTCTCTACAGTCGCAAAGAAGGGCATCAACATCCGCATGATAGCGCAGGGCAGCTCGGAACTAAACATCTCGTTCGTAGTCAAAGAGAAAGACGGCGTAGCAGTTGTGCGAGCAATACACGAAGAGTTCAACCTAGACAAAAATTAATCTTTTTTTGTTTTGTGTGAAACGCCTGTTTTCAAAGGCGCTCTTTTCGATTTGTGTTTTGGGTTATGTTTGGTTTTTGGATGTGACTACAGGTTGGGTTTGATGTTGGTTTTCACTCTGCATTCCATGGAGTAAGTATGCCTTGAGGGCGATTGGTTTTTATTGTCTACCACTGTAGCCGATGATAATTCGGTGTATTCAGTGCCCTTTAAAAGAATCTTGCTTGTGAAGCCTTCTGGCCGGAAAGGTTTGAGCTTTGCTTTTGATTTGATACCTATCGGTCTTGAGTATATTGCGGCGAGCATCGAAGATATTGTTGAACAAGTTCACATTGTTGATATGGAGTTGGATCGGAGAAGATTTCAGGAGCGCCTCGATTTCTACCGTCCAGACCTAGTTGGCATTTCGTTATCCGCAACAGAACATAACGAAACGCTGGGTTTAGCAAAAGCCGCCAAGCAAAACGGTGCATGTACGGTTATAGGCGGCTATCATCCCACAAGTGTTCCAGATTTGATGCTTTCTCACCCTCAAATAGACATAGTTATCCGCGGTGAAGGCGAACAAACCATGCGTGAACTTGTAGAACAAGGTAACGCTGAAAACGTGTTGGGCACTTCATACGTTAAAAACGGAAAAATAATTCATAATAAAGACAGACCAAGAATCGAGAACTTGGACACTATTTCCTTTCCAGCTCGTCATCTAAGGCAGTATCCCTACAAAAGTGCGGATCGCGTAACAAACTGCGATGTAATCATGATGTCCAGAGGTTGCAGTGGTCTTTGCAGTTTCTGTTGCGAACCCAGCATGAGCAACGGCTGTTCAAGGTGCCGGTCACCGGAAAATGTATTTCGAGAAATACTTGAAATTGCTCAATTTCACGCAAACAAACATGTAAATGTCATGTTTGTGGACCCAAACTTCATCGGTAACTCAAGACAAGTTGAGCGCCTCTGCGACTTGTTGATTGAGAAGGACCTGAACTTAGAATTCGGCGCGTTAGTTAGAGCAGACATGATGGCAAATAACCCTCGCATAGTACGGAAAATGTGTCAAGCGGGCATCTTTAAATTTGAAATGGGAATTGAAAGCCCCAATATTAAAGATTTACAGTCCACTAGAAAAGGTGTAGCTACAAAATTCCATAAACAGGCAGTTAAAAATATTCGTGAAAACGGCGGCAGAGCTGGAGGCACCTTCGTTATCGGTCTCCCCGATCAGACCGAAGAGGAAATCAAAGGGTTTCCTGTCTACGCTAAGGAGATTGGTTTAACAGCTGCAGCTTTTGGAGTAGCCACACCGTTTCCAGGAACAGAATTCTATGCAGAACTCGATAAGCAAGGGCTAATTTTTGAAAAAAACTGGGACAACTTTGACGAGATGCACTCGGTCTTCAAGACTAACCATTTAACAAAAAAGACCATTGAAGAATTGGCGACTTACTGCATGGCAAAGTTCTGGAACATAGACACGTTCATAGATCACGAAATGGTCTCCCAAAAAAGAACATTGAAAAAGAAGTCAATGTTGGAGTTCATTCAAGAGCGCTCACTAAACTTGGGGTTTATGGCAAATAATGGAAATGAACTGCAGAAAGGCAACTTTGACCAGCACATAAAGACTTTTCTTGAGGCTTACGTAGACCCCCGAGTAGAAGCATATACTAAAACAGTTGGAGTCCATGACGCAATAGAGATTACAAAGTTTCTCCGAGTTCTTGGCTCCCAAAAGATTCAATGCACATTAAAACTCGACGACACCACCATTAGTTTCGTGTTCAAAACAACCTGCAAGAGTGTCAAATATATACGAGTCACTTATGGAAGAGTAGAGGATTCTACAGTGAACCTGGACGTCGACCTCAACTGGCTGGCCAACCCCTCTGTTTCAAATCTGACGAAGATACCTGCTTACTTATTCAAGAATAATTTAAGTGCCAAGAAATTATGGAACACTTTTAGGCTTTTTGTCGCCGTAGGCACGGAGGTCTTGGCTTCGACTCTATCAAGATCCAACTCTCAAAAATGACTGCCGCGAGAAAACACTAAAGCCCTTACAAATTTCCTTTTCAACATTTATAGTAGGTTCAGTTCCCAGCTTCATTTTTTGAAATTGCCCTTTCTCGCACGGTAGCTGTGAGTTCTGCAGGCTGAAAAGGTTTAACTAAAAAGTCTTATGCGCCGTAATCAGCAACTTTTTTCCCGACTTCTTCACTGGAGAATCCTGTGACGATAATCTTGATCGTTTAGGGTCATCTACCATCTTGAGAAGAATCTCGGTTCCATCCATGTCTGGAAGCCTGAGATCAACCAAACACACATCGAATTTTCCTTTTTTAATTCTTTCAAGAGTAACCTTCCCCGTGTCAGCGGTCTCAACTTTGTATCCTTCCCTTTAATTGCTTAGAACTTTGTCAGGTCGAACCAATCCTTATTGGCATTCCAAACGGGTATCACCGGTAATACTGTGGGAAAACTTTTATGCAGTATCAAGTAACTTCACATTATGACAAGAGTCCTGAACAACACAGAGTTATACGAAACTATCCTTCAGCATTCATTAAGCGCAAAAGAGATTCTATGGGTATGTTCCCCAGCCCTTGGTTCAGGTGCCCACAAAGTTTTTTCCCAAGAAATCCTAAAGAATCCTCCGGCTGACATCCGCTTTATCTTTCCAGTAAATGATTTCGCAGTCAAAGGAGGAGAAGTCGATCCATATGAAATACAGTACTTCATGGAACACTTCAAAGGCTTCAGTGTTAAATCTCACGAAAACTTTCATTCAAACATCTACATTTTTGATGATTCCGCGGTAATAACGTCAGCTACCCTAACAGAAGCAGCGTTTGAAAGCAGTATTGAAGCTGGAGTACTGCTTGAGGGATCCGACGCAGAAGCCGCAAAAAGCTTCTTTACTCAAAGCCTGTGGAACGCTTCAAAACCGATGGGTGATTTAAAAAAGTATAAGCTGATGTGGAATTTAGCGCAGAAGACCACAAAAAAAGGCGCCCTGAAAAAAGTTAAGCCCCACACTGAAATCAAAGATTGGACCAACGCTTACATTAACGCATGGTACATTGGGGTTTCCAATTGGTTATCTAAAAAATCTAAACGCAAAGTAATGAAGGAAACAAATTGGCAAACTAACCTCTCAATAGTGGGAGATGTTGGTTACCACTTTTTTAGCCAGATTAAACTTGGAGACTACGCCTACATAGCTGACTTAACCAAACGTAGCAAAATAGGAATTGAGTTCATTCAAATAAACGATAAAGCCCGCGTAGAGACAGATGAGGGAGACCTTCACTGCGCATACAAAAAAGAAAAAACGTACACGCTGGAAAGAAAACAATTCTTCGAACTGCTGAAAACTATGAGTATTAACGCTAAAACGTCTGAGACTATACTCAATGAGGCTCAACTGCAGCAGGTAGCTGGCGTTCTTTCGTCAATCAAACGGAAAAGAAGACCCAAATGTAAGCCAAGAGTTAAAGCACTACGCAAAAAGTGAGTAGCACTCTGTTTTAGTATCTTGACTACAAAGATAATTCAATACACCAATTCTCATTAACTTACGCTTGACCAATTTTTATTGAAAAGTAAGTAGGTGAGACAGGTTTATTAAATTGCGTTCTTGATTTCTCAGAATGCACCCCCAAGAGAAAAACACACCTGCAAAGGAGCATTGGAGCCAGTATAGATGCCCCACTGGTGCTTTAGGCAGAACAGTTGCTGCCAACATGAACATGGGACATTGGGACTTGACGACTTGGGGACTAAAACATGTAAGCATCAAGTCTGGTTTTATAATTTTGGATGGGGGTTGTGGGGGAGGAAGAACCATAAGCCGTCTCGCGAGGCGAGCAGGTCAAGGCAAAGTGTATGGCTTAGACCAATCTTTAGATATGGTTGATTATTCAAGACAAATCAACAGAAAACTCATTGCCAAAAACTGTGTGGAAATTATCCAGGGATCAATTGAAAAAACAGGCTTCAAAGACGAGTTCTTTGACTTGGTAACAGCGATTGAAACCTACTATTTCTGGCCTAATCTTGCAGATGCCTTCCTAGAGATAAAACGTATCCTGAAGAAAGGAGGATACCTGCTTATCATAAATGAAATGATTAAGGATGGAGCGTACGATGTGGAGAACGCGGAAATAATCGCTAAAACTCAGGTGCGTCTTGTGCCTTTGGAGGAAATGCAGAAGATTTTGTATTCTGCAGGCTACAGTAGGGTAAAGATTTATAAAAAGAGAAAATCTAAGTGGAATGCGATTCTTGCTCAGAAATCATAGTGAGTGTTTGTTTTTACGTTTCGCAAATCAATTAGAGCACATAGCTAACGCTTTTTGTTCAATCAAGCGCAAAAGAAAACGTAAGGTATTAGGCTAATCTGAGTAAGGCTTTTGTCAAAAACCATATGCATTTTCTGTCCAGCCGCAATGTTAGGTAGCAATGATAACAGTATATTGTGAACTACACACCTTGAATAAGAGTTAATGATTTTTGTTTGATTGTTGTTGTGGGTGTCTGCGTAGAATTTTTTCCCGGTGGGTTGTGTTTTGGGTTGTTTTTGGTTTTTAGTTTGTGTTTTAAGGTGCTTTGGTTGTAGTTGTGGGTTGTTTTCAACTTCTCGGGGTGAGTCACTGTGGCAGTTTTTTGGTTGTGGAAGGTGGGGTTACTACTAATAGGGACACAATGACAAGCGGTTGGCAGATTTCTTAAGATTTTAATATGCGTAATACACTTTTTCTTATTCACTGCTTCTAAATGTTTTCGATCTTTCTTCAGAAGCTTTCTAAATGTCTTAGAAGCTTCTTCTTCAATTTCAAGGCTTTACAAGAAATCACTTAGTCCAAACTCTTCGGCAAAATCCTTGACTTTAACAAATTTCCCTTTTTGAGAGTATCTTCTATGACCTCAACAAATTCAGGTCTAAGTTGGGGTTCAAGCTCACATTCTTCATACCGCTTGATTATCACGCTTAAGGCTTGGCTTTTATCCTTGAGGCCATATTTTGCTTTGACTAAGATTATTCATCCAAGAGTGCCCTTGAAATGCAGTTAGCTATCTTGGTAGTACGACGAGTTAACCTAAACTAATAGTCAGTCCCGTAAAAAGCTTTGATAACTAGACAGCAAATAACACGAATGTATGCGTCTTTCGCTTGATTATTAAAGCGATGATGTTCAAAATTAATTAAGGAATTAAGGGGACTAAGCA
>Ga0209777_10001005_pt1 | contig 42972 bp, 70 predicted proteins | sample FrelakmetHBP12HB_FD_187147 | JGI IMG/M metagenome (GOLD analysis project Ga0209777, IMG submission 187147) | Freshwater lake sediment microbial communities from the University of Notre Dame, USA, for methane emissions studies -HBP12 HB (SPAdes)... | ecosystem: Environmental > Aquatic >...
TGAATACTGCCGGTAGTATATATTTTAATATTGATAAAACATCACTGAACAACATGGTGTCTGAAAGAGAATAAAATAATCCTCTAGTTGTTTGTATTGAATCCGTGAGTGTCATTGTATCTGAAAGCGTCCGGTAATATACTGCCTCTGTTTTTATTGTGTCAGTTAACGTCATTGTATCTGAAAGCGTCCGGTAATATACTGCCTCTGTTTTTATTGTGTCAGTTAACGTCATTGTATCTGATAATGCCTTAGCCCAATCGGTTGCTCCGGCGACTTCTGCACCAAAGTTCATAAATGTTCCAGGGGAATATTGATTATTATAAACAGTCGTGCAATAATCAACCGTCTTATAGACAGATAAAAATTCAACTTCTTCAATAAGACCATCCCAAGGATATTTTGCTACGTGCCAACTTTGTCCGAGTCTCATAACATTACTACCGGCAACTTCTGTTCCAGATGCAGTAGTATCTGATTTAACGTTAGCACCGTCTATATCAAGATAAAAACCAGTTGAACCATTTTGTCTTAAGGCATAATGATGCCAATTTGAAAAATCTGGACAGGCTTGCGATGGAGTATTGAAATAGTGTCCGGCATCTACGCCATTACCGACATCTGGTTCTATATTATTTGTTCCGGTGATACAATCCGTTATACCGTTGTTATCTGACGAATCACCATAATTTGAATTACTGAGAGGAGTTTGAAAAGTATTATTTACATGATATTGTTTCCAAAGAAAAATTGTTTTAGAGCCTGTTGATACTATTCGATTTGTTGCGTCCATATAATCTGGATTTCCTCTATTAAAATTTTGACATCTACTTATGACACCTGCGGCTTCAATAGGTTTATTTGCCGAAACCTTTGTCATAGTGTTTGCATTTACTGTGCTATCATGGACATGGGAAGTATCATAGTCTTTCATATGATATACGGCGGCATAATCTGAATTCCATGTCGCCGTTGTTGTTTGATTCGATTCAGACGCATAACCATAATACATATAAATTACTTTATTTGCCGCCGTTGCCAACGTGCATTTTACATACGCATAAAGTTCACCAGTATTCGGATTATAATAAACTAATTCGTGAGATAGTTGTGTTGAATCGTCTGTATCATAAAAAATAATATCATATCCGTCACTACGACAGCAATGCCCTCCGTGTGCCGCATCCGCAAGATTTCCGTCTGTTATGTGGACCATCATTGGGAAATCTGTGATATTCTCCTTTACTTTTGATTTATCAACCGTGACGGATTTTTTATAAGCATAATTTGCATTTGCCCACGTCATAGTTAATCACAGAACTCCAGGTCCAGAGACCACTCATAAACATTTGGATAACGTGACGTTTGAACCCAGGAGAACCGAAGGATATTATAATCAGTATTATAATCGGTGTAATAGAGTCCACTAAGAGTTATCTTTTGTTGCCTTTTTGCGAGTGTCCGAATGCACGTTATTATTGTTTCACAAGTATCTGAACCGTTTGTGCATCCATCCCACATCGTTCCTGAGATAGACAATGTTTTACCGTTTCTTCCGAGACCATAAACCTCTCGTGTTCCCGAGTCGAAATTTATTGCATTCGTGTCAAATGATTGGTTGATATTTAATGTCTCTGGTTGAGGAAGTTTACAAGCGGAAGGACTAGCCAAATGATAAAATAATTCTAAGAATGCTTGCGTGACACGTAGTTCACTTGTATCTGATTTAATGAGGACTGAATCGATGGATAATTTAGTGAGATACATATTAGCCCCGGCGTGACCTGTTGACGTGTGTTCAACTCCGAAGGATGTATGTGCCGGGTCTATGTCGGTCCAACTGGTAAAAAATCCACCCCAAGGTTTCGTTGTTAAAGCAACACTTATTAGTTGGTATGCGGCTCCAGGACTACCTGTTATGACCACTTCATTGTTCAAATAATATTTTGTTCCATCGTGAATACAGATAAGTCTGCATTTCATCGTGTTATCAAGCCAATCTGCGGCAACCCAAGCGTTAACTGTCAATGCTTGAGGTTCACTGTTTTTCCATGCGGCATACATGCTATAATCTGCGGAATCAATTGCAAATGAACACGGAACATGTAAAGTAGACGTGTAAATATAATTTACATCTTCATTATCTACTAAATAATCATAATAATTGGCAAATGGTCCACCGGCTTTTGACCAACTTGTTACCGCGACATCGCTTTCCCAAAACCATTCTTCGTGTGCCGGTTCACCGTAATACTGACCCATAGGAGTGCTAAAATAATTATCGTCTGAACCTGTTTTTCCGCCCAATCCAAATTGAATAGTATTGAGATTTCCCAGTGTCCAAGGCAAACCTGTCGCCGGATTAGTTGCCATATCCCAGGCAAAACCACGATAGGGATTCAATAGATACCAATACCCTGATTCATTTGGATTTTGTGCTGGAACGTAATGACCCCATTGAGAAATCTTTAATAATTCTGATGGAGAAGAATAATTATTGGTGCATCCATCCATAGAAACAATTAATTTTAAATATCCATCTTCGGGGCAACCCAACGTGCAAGGTAAATCATTGACATATATTATACCGTTTGTTGGTAAATATCCTATAACGGAAGCCTGACTCATTAAATCGTAATCGATGGCTATCCTATCCCAATAAAGATGATATTTATAATATGCTGAAAATTTTAGTTTATCTATTACAGCACCCGCAGGAATCATAGGCGCTATCGTTGAAAAAAAACTTCTTGCCTCCGCATCAGTTCTGTCATTGGTTGTAAATATATATGTAGTATCGTCATCTTTTATAAATTCCGCAATCATAGAATAATCGTCTGCGGGATTGCCATCACTTGATTCCCATTCTTCAATTGGACAAAGAGGCGCTCCAGATTGCGACACTGGAATTAATTGAATAGAATGCGGAGGCATCGTTCCAGAGAACAATAATGAAATACAACTTACAGTTGGACCTGACATTAGATTCCTCTGAATGGAATACTTATCTTTATGTCTTCCCATGTTTGGTTATTTGAATGATAGAGAACCATGTAGACATCTGTTGCATTCACCGTTATTTCTAAGTAAAGTCTCTCTAAATCATACATGGGAACTTCATTCGATATTGTGATATAAAATGGAACTACAAGTTCGTCACCAACATTCAATGTTGAATCCCAATTTAATGCGTAAGATGCCATATCTATGTAACCAGTTGTTCCTATTTCCGTTGTGTTTCCAGTGGAATCTATTTTCATTAATCTGACCATATAGGTGTTGAATGTCTCATTGTCGCCCATACAGGCAACGGTAAATTGTCCTTCTGCAACACCTTGAATATAGAATTGTTTTTTAATGAAATGAGGATAAAATAAAACGAAAGTTGAACTTCCACTTGAGCAAGCCGTTAAATCCTCCGTATAACATCCGTCATTAATATATTCCTTCACAAGTGTATAGTGACTATCTACTATTCCACCTGCGCCCCCGTATGACCACATCCAATGTCCGATATATATTCCGTAGAAGGTTTCGTAGTAAGGCAAGTCGTTGCTCATCGTCTTATCCCCATATTAATTATTTTTCCGCCAAAGCCATTGTTCCATCCGCCCGTTGGGATGAATGAAATTGCAAATCTACCGTAATATATACCGTTGTTTGGGTCAAGATAAATTATTGCCCCCGTCTTCGAAGAACGGATTTGTGGAAGTATGACATCTCCGGCTTTGAGATAAAGAACTTTTGCAAGATGAAGATAACCGTATTCGTTTACACTTCCAGTTGAATAGATTGACATGATAGCCATGCAACGTTCCATAGCATTTCCATTTATCTTGAATCGTGATTCAATTACTGCGGAATCTGGATTTGCCGCATATCGTATGGCAATATCATATTCTACAAGATACAATCCAGATGTGACGACTTTTACGGAACCATCGTTAACATTCTGAATGAAATCAGACGTGCACCACTCGAGATTATTAAAAGATACATCTGTCCAAATGGTTGCCGTAAGTGGCGGGGATGCAATCGTTGGAGACATCGCCTCGTAGAACGGAACTGCCGGGGTCAATGTCTGGTGAACTTCTGCGTTTCTCATGCTAACCTGTGCTTCGATTTTCCGGTCTTATCATCCACGAGGTTTGCCCGGAGAACGTTCTTTAAAGTCTCAGCAAGTTTTGAAACATCTTGTTGACTATTCACTTGCGGATTATTGATATTCACAATGACACTATTTCTAATCTCACCGGCTGGCCGAACACTTTCCCCACGATGTAAGAGATAAGGTCCGGTCTCAGGAACGTAGTCGGTTCCATTTGCGTATTGCCCAAGTAGTTCTTTAAACTGAATAGGAACAAAACCTCCGGTCTGCGTCTTTGGAACTAACGTTTGATTTGGTATTGGATTTGTTCCAACCGTGTAATTACCCGCATTGTTTGTTGCGAGAAAATCTAAGTAGTCCTGATATTTTGATTTCGCTTCATCTATCATATCGAAGCCTAAAAGTTTTTTATATGCTTCTGCGGTCTCCGGGTCTTTACTCAGAGTGACCAGAGCCTCATAGTATGAACGTTCAATTGAATTCAATTCCTTGTATTCTTTTTGAAGGGTTGTCTTATCTTTTGAAAGAATATTATTCTGTTGGTCAATAGAATTCTGTAAATCGATGACATCCTGTTGACGGGTATCTTCAAGTAGAAACATTTGATGTTGCTGATAATCAATATATGCTTGCAGTATGTCCTTCGCTTTATCGTATGCGGTCTGTTGTTCATCATTTGTCTTATCGTTGTTCTTTACTTCCTCGTCATATTGGTTTTGCATTTCCTGAATCTTTATTTTCGTGTTCTCGATTTCGAGTTGCTTCATCTCACGTTGCTCTTGTCGAGTATTCCCACGCCGTCTAATCATTCCTATAAGTTGAAGTTTAAGCATCTGAATATTGTTCTGTTCCATTGCTATCTCTAGGTCGTGATTTGCATCGGTGACTTTCTTTGTCTCTTGCTCCGTTTCCTTCAATGCGTCATTGTATTCATAGATAGTCTTGAGAACATCAGACATGTTATTTCCGTATTGGTCAAACACGTTTGTCCATTCGTTGATATATTGTGAACCGTATTTCTCAGCCATCCCTGCGTATTCCTGGAATTCTTCGAAACCAATCTTACCTTTCTTGAGAACAAGTTCTGCATTCATGTCTGAGATTTTCTTTGTTAAATCTGTGATATCTGATTCTAAATTAACTATATTTGTCTTATATGTATCAATCATATCAGAGGCATTGTCGAATGCTGATTTGACATCATCCATATTTGGACGAAGTTTTGCCTCTGCATTCGTAAGAGCATCAAGTGTTCCGGTTGTCTGTGCAATCCGTGTATTGACTAAATCCAATGTTTTGTTTAATTCTGTCATCGTTGAATTGAGTGATAACGTTGGTATTCCCAACTGGACAAGTTGCTTATTGAGCAATGTTATATATTCACCTTTATCTTTGGGTATTTTTCCGCCTTCTGGTATTGTCGGAAAAATAGCTTTACCCATGACATCGGTGACTGTTTTCTGTGAAGAATTTTTAAGATATTGAAGAGCAATCTGAGCATTGTTCAAAGCGGTGGCTTCTGTATTCGCAGATTCCGCTTGGTCAGTTAAATCAAGATATTGTTTAATGTCTCCAAAGTGAGTGATATCCTTTAAGACGTTAAGAGATTGACCTAGGGATGATTTAGCCGGATTGAATAACTTATCGTATATCGTGGTCTCATTTGAAGATGCTGGAGAAACGATGTTATCCAAATATGCTTGTTTTATCGCCTGTGCAGAAGTATCAAATGCTTGGACTGCGGCATCTGCATTTCCACCAGAAAATAAAGTTCCCCACCACAACTGGACTTTCTTCCACCAGATATCGACACCGGACCATGCTTCACCGACAGAACGTTCAACCTTCTGCATTGATTGGTCGAGTATATCTGCAAGTTTCTGTTGCGTGTTCATCATTGAGGCAAGTGCGTCATCGGTTCTACCGGTTGCATTCTCAAGGAGACCCATATCGGTAGCCATTCCTTTTACGCCTTCGTCAGATGTTAAAGCCATAGCCACACGTAAACTACGCATGTTTGTAATGAGTTGAGGAAGAATCTGAGAACCGTATTTCTTCGTTGCATCATTAATTTGTTGGAAGAAATCTGTGAGACCATTTACAGATAATGATGTTTCATCGACACTGATTCCATATTTAGCCATCGCTTCTTGGACTGATTTCGTAGGATTCACCAATCCTTGAATCATAAGACCGAGACCACGAGTGACGGAATCAATGTGTTGTCCAGCACGAGTAGCCGTTGAGATTGCGGCGGCGACATCCTGGAATTGAACTCCGGCATCTGCGGCAATGGGTATGATATATCCTAATGCGGATTGTAAACTATCCAAAGTCATGTTTCCTCGTGCAACCGTCTGAAATAATTCGTCAGAAAGATGAGAGGCATTTGAAACAGACATACCATACGCATTGAGAATCTCAGTTAATGTTGTGGTGGTTGACTCGATGGAAGCCATACCTGCGATAGCTGTCTTCGTTGCCACATTCAATAGATTCATGGCATCCGTGACACTGAAACCGGCTTTAACAATTTCCATTAGACCGGTTGATAAATCACCAACTGATTTACCGAACTTTATTGAAAGATTCGTTATTCCCACTTCAAGTGACGGCAACGCAGTTCTTGTAGTATCTGTCAATATTGCATTTACTCCAGCCATTTGAACTTCGAAGGAACGGAACGCTTTAACACCATCATCGATGAATTGTCGTAATTCGTGATATGCTTTTGTAGCCTGACCAATGATTGCATTAACACCAATAAACTTCATCATTGTAGAGGTAAGAACATTTCCTAATGCGCTATACGCCGTTGATGTCTGAGTGGTTGTCTGTTTCATCGTTGCCCAAACACCATCAGCATTTTTCACTTGCGAAGTAATTGTTCTTAACGTGCCACTATAACTTTCAAGTTGGCGGGTCATCTCCGCCATTCCTTCATTCGAATATTTTATTGTGACACTTTTTACCACGTCAGCCATTGTTCTCACCGTTTTTGTTTATTGGCAATCATTTGTTTTTGTTGTCTTGAAAGGACACGATATTTATGTTCAGTTGGCGTATTATCATAATTCGTGACATTGACTATCCCACGGAAATCCCAATATGACAAGTCACGTATTTCTTCCATGTTACCAACTTGGATATATGTCCGATATATCCACTCTTTCAAGTTAGTCAATTGTTCTTCTACTGTTGGGGGGCTTTGTTTTCCCCTTGCTGAAAATCCGGTGTTAGTTTTATTTCGATACCACGTTTTCCAGCAGTATACACAGCCATGAATAAATCAATGAAATCATCTGGATGCAGTTCCAGTAAATCTTTCTCTGAAACTTTCTCATCGATATCATGCAAAGAAAGAAGAATCATGTTCAATCTATATTTCTTATCATAATCCTTCTGAGTAATTGACTTCTCTCGAAGTTGTTCATCTATCGGCAACATCTGTTCTAAAAGGAGTTCGTGTTTACCGACTGACCAGTTCGGCATTTTGAAGGGCTTCCCTTCTTTCACAAAACTGAGACTATATGTCTTAGACATGTTTCACCTGATGTTCTTCCCCCGGAGTTGAACCGAGTTCATTCCCACGAAAGAATTAGAGAAGGGGAAATTAATCCCCTTAGACGGTTGCGTATGAGATGGTCGTTCCAGTGAAGGGAGCATTCTCTTTCATTATATCTCCACTGATTCCCTCATCAACCTCACTTGACTTCCATTTGCAGTCTGCGAGAGTGATTTCAGGACACCCTGCGCCACCTAATGCGATGACCAGTGTGAATGCGTTCTGGTTTACCACATCGGCAAGGTGAACACCACCGCCTTCGTCAAGTGAAATATCACAAGACCCGGTAATATTCAATTCTCCCTCAACCGCATATTGTTTGTCAAGAGAACCGACATCGAAGTGACTCTTCACACCATTATCAATCGTTAAGTCTAGTGAATTGGTGATGTAAGCCAAATCTCCACTATTCCCCTGGATTGAACCGGCGATGTTGAATGCGCAGATATCTCCGCTAAGAGCGGCTGGGGCTGAACCTGTTGGTGTGGAACTTGTAACTACACTTTTCACATCGAAGTCCATTGTGTAAAGCCATTCGTTATTCAATGTTCCAGACACACGGCAGGTTTTACATTTTGCACCTTCGATTTTATAAATGGTCTGGTCAGAACCGAGACAGGCATTTGTTTGAAGATAGAACATTATTGAGTTCAGTGAACAATCAGACGGGTCACGTATAACAGCATCTTCAAATAATGTGTCTCCGCATTGCGGAATATACTCTAAGTGAAAAGTATAATCATCGCATTGTTCTAGTAATTCATTTGCCTCTGGTTTATCGAAACCTCGAAGTGGTTTATGTTTTGTCGAAATGCCGACTCTTGCATCGAGCACCTTAATGGAAATAGGTAGACCCGTAGTTGTGGGGCTTGCGGCTACACCATAAGATGACTCAATATAGTATCTTATTTCCCCTTGAAAGGGAAGTCCTAGACTTGCCATATTTTTTCCTCCTTTATTTTAATCCTGATTTCTTACGATGCTCCGTAAGTTATCGTCCATGTTATAGTTAATGTGTCATTGATTCCTTTTACTATCCCTGCAAATACGGAACGTGCTAACATTGTTCCAGCCGCATTTGCATTAAAAAGACCGGCTTCCTTAATGGTTGCAGTTCCATCCCCTGCCGCCCAATGTCCAACATAAATGACATCGTTATCGTCAGCACCGACTCCTTGTGTTCTACTGGTCAATGCGTTCCGGTCTGTCTCAGCACCCAACGTTGTCTGAGTAGTATTGTCATTTGTGTCAACGGTTCCAATAGCCATCCAACCTACGGATGGTTCACTGGTTCCCGTCATTTTTTTAGCGACATGAGCATCTCCCACATCCATTATTTTATTTTCAACGAACCATTCATCTTTCAATTCGCCATCCGGTCCTCTTAACTCGATATGTAATTTTCCAGTGATTCTTGGTCTCTCGATGATTGCCATTCTTTTTCCTCCTATGGGCGGTCATACCAAAGAACGTATATTTCCATATTTCTGTGAAAGACAACTTGCTTTGCATTTGTCTCGATAGCAACTTGTCCAGTATTCGTGACATTGATAAAGTGTGTTCCGGGAACAGTTCCGCATTGATTGGTCCGTATTAAATCGTGAAGTTTGTCTGAAATTAGTCTTCCCAAGATATCTGAATCTAATTCATCCATAGAAGTCCAATAAATATTGACATCGAGTATTCCTTCATGTTTTCTGGTGGATGCGGCTATATCTTGTGGTTGTGCCGATTCGTGAATCATGCCAAATTCAATCAATGGAAGTGGCTTTAATATTCCAGATTTTGTCTCTTCGCTTAAATAGATGGGAATCTGATATTGATTTTTGTTTGTATCAATTACCGTTATAACACGAAGATTAGTTCCATTTAGGAATAAATCAACATCGGTGGTAATCACCGTTCTTATTGCTCTTCGTGGGTCAAATGATGCAAATGCCATTTATCGTCCACCGCCAATCATGGGAAATCCTATCTCATCGATGATTGTCATATATGGGTCCAAGAATCGTTTGGTCAATAATGCACGGTTTGATTGAAGGTCAGCAAGAGTCGCAGTTCCAAGGTTTGCGAATGCTATTCCGACTTCATACGCCGCAAGTAAAGCAATCGCTTGTTTCATTAAATCAAAATTATATGATTCCGATTGGGAATAATATGTGACATAAACTCCTCGTGTTGAACTTGGTAATGCCACATTTGAAGTATCAGTAATTTCAATTAATCCGGTGCTTGCATCAATTATTTTTACATTTCCTATTTGCGATGCACCCGTTGAATCAACATATACAACTGTTACATCCGTTGTGCAAGAACAATTTCCGTAGCCGGTGGTGGTTCCATCGCCGTCTGCATCTGCGATAGGATAATTCTTTAACTGGAATCGTTTATTTACACCATCTGTATATGCACAACTCACTGGGTCTCGTAAAGGTTTTTCGCCTGTTCGAAGTTCATATATTGTTTCCAGAACTTCATTGAAAGCGGTCCATCCAATCAAAGCGATTTTATAATCCGACATGTCATTTTGTTGCATGGCTCCAGATAGTCTTCGGACTTCTGATACAACATCGAATGGAAATAGAACGAAATAGAAATCAGTCAATGTATTGTAACCGGTTGTCTCTAGTTCCACTGTATAGATACCGTAGCAACCGACAGTTGGTATTGAATAATCATAATAATATGAACCAACTGTGGGTTTAGTTAATGAATCGTGAGAAACAAGAACAGAACCTAATGGACCATATATAGATAGACTTACAACACTTGGGTCGGTAGGACCGTTTGTTAGTGTGTCTTTAATATTTATATTCAAATAAATATTATCCCCAAGTTTGTAAATTCCCTGTTCCTTTGGTTGAGTTATGATATATCGTTTCATTGGGAATCACCTTTATATTTCCAGTTGTAAATTGTTTGTGCCGCAAGAAAAACTGGAAAATAGTTTAACATGAGTTCCTCGTAAGATTTCTTTATGAAATCGAATTTACCGTCACGTATTTGAAGAATTCCAGCACCTTTCACCCTTAATCCGGTGAGTTCTTCGAAAGCGTTAACGTATGCTGAAATTTGAAGCCAGTATTCGTCATATATTCCTTTACTTGTTTTCCAATCGAGGATATACAAATCCCCATCAAACAATCCAACGTAATCTGCGGTTCCGGCGTATTTGTATTTTTCACTCCACAAATGTTGCTCGAGTGCGTGTGGAATAACCGAATGACTCTTTGTCCAATCGTTAAATATAGTCATACTTTCCATTAGAAAAGAATCATAATTATCAGAACTTATTTTTTCTCCTTTCAAAGTTACTTCGATAAGTTTATGTAATGTGGAACCGAAACCTGCACGTTTCTTTAGAATCTCCTTTGATTTCTCAGGTCCAGTTTTTGCATACCAATTTCGAAGTTCTGGTTTGTCAATAATACTATTAATCCGAGTCACCCTAGCATATTTTTTTCCTCGGATGAGATAATAATTATCCGTGCAGATGAACTCGGCTGGAGTATTAATTGACCACGAAACTTCGGACATAGAGCCTCATACCGGAGTTGAACCGGCTATATTCCCACTGAGACATTAAAGAATGAAAGAAGGGAGAATCCCCTCTAACATTGCACTGGAGTCTTGATAAGATAGATAGCCCCGGTATCCAATTCGTCAATACCGACATACATGTGAATTGCGACAGTTGTTGAGTCACAATCAATGTCACGGTCTTGCTCCATCTTGGGCTTCATACCCCATCCTTCACCAACGGCACGGCTGGAATCAACAACGATTGCAACAACGGTATCCGTGACGGTTGAACAAGCGGTGGCACATGGGTATTCGATGACTTCCATGCTACCGATTTTTCCGAGTTCATTTCCATTGAACGAAATGTTGAATCCCTGTTGGCTAAGAGCCTGTTGGTATTTGAAGAATGCGGCGAGAGCCGGACCCATGATAACGTAGTCAGGGTGGTATCCGTTGGTTCTCATCGTGGCTTCGATATCAATCAATATGTTATACAAGTTGATTTTCTGGAAACAACATGAGTCAAGGCTAGGTCCGGAGCAACAGGTATCCAGATGAACGTGCGAAGCACCAGAACCGGCTAGTTGAGACCAAATCTCGGAATCAACCTGTTCTGCGAGAGCATCAGCCATATCTTGAAGAATGCCATCCTTCACGACATCGCCAGCAAGTTGCAGGTCGAGTTCACAAATCTCAGCAAGGTCTCCGTATGAATCCAGAGTCAATTGGTATTTAGTGAATGAACTGGAAACACAACTGAGACACTCACATGGGTTCAGTGGTCCTTGGGCGGTTCGCTTTCCACGGACACGGATAGAAACGGTATCTCCAGCACCACGGGCAAAGTCAACACCACGAACAGTGATTTTACCGGCAAGATATCCCTTGCAGTAGAATGCGCCCCAAATCAAATTTGCGAAGACTTCATCGGGAGTCCAGTCGGAAACATCGTTGTCACATCCACTATCTGAATCACTGAATTCATATCCGGTGATATAGTTGGTGCTACCATATTCAACTGGCTTGTAGCCATGACGTTTGTTGAATCCTTCGGCAAACTTCGATAGGTTGTTCTTGGGTGCTTTTGTTTTGTTCGGCGTGAGGTCAATACCGGAAGGTTGCTTTGCGTTCATTTCGGACAGGACTTTCTCCCGGACTTTGGCTTCGAGAGCCTTCTCCGCTTCAATCCGAGCAGTCTCAGCCATTTCAGCCTTTAGTTTATCAGCCTTTGCCTTCGTCAGAGCAAGTAGTTCTGCCTCGGCTTTGGCAAGTTCCTCGTTTGTCATTTTAATTTTCCTCCTTTAATTGTTTAATTCGTTTATTGATTTCCGCCAAATAATCGGCGTTCTTTTTATCCTCGTCAGCACCGCTAACGGGGGTCTGATTGCATTTACATGAGTCGCAATCGCATTTTTCGGCATAATCCCCTATACCGGCTTCTTTTGCCGCCGCACGTAGTTTGTTCATTGCTTTTTCACCGAATGGTGACTGCGGAGCACGAGCCAGGGCATTTCTTAGATGAGGCAAATCCACTTTACCGTCACTGCCTTTATATGGGAAATGTCTCAAACTGCGGGGAACTGTTTTATTCTCTTCGTCTTTTGAACCACCCGATTCAATATAGGCGAAAGCGGAATCCGGCAAGTTGTTAACGTATGCCGTATCCCAAACAGAGAACTCTTTCTCGGTCATATTTTCCTCCTCGGAATGTGTGCAAAGACCGCAACCTTTTGCGTCACTACACACGCCTTTCAAACAAGTTGTCAAAGCAACGGGAATGATACTCATTAGACTTGGAACCATTTCATCCTGTGCTAACGCGGATGCTTCGCAATCACTTGCTCTTATCATTTTTGACTTAGCCTGGACGGACATACTCACATTAGGTATTTTACCTGCGGCTTTATTGATGTCAATAAATGATTTCCAAGCAGAGTATTTTGGAGAATTTTTATTAACGTGAACATCCATTGTTATTTCTTTTGTCTGGTCATTTGCGTGTGAATTGTCTTGATATCCAACAACGTATTCTAGATTCTCACGAGACATGAACCCACCAGGATATGATGTTCCAAGGTGACTTAAATCGTGATAGGTTCCGTTCCATAGGTTTACTGATTTTTTCAGTTCATTATATGGAACGTAGACACCATTCATCATTCTATCCCCGATGACGGCAGTTGCCCGCATGTGAATCCAGTTTTCGTCCTCTCGAAGTTTTCCATCCGATGTATTTTCGACAGGTTGTAAATTTGCGGAATTCTCAATGACATGCAACTCGGCGGTGAATGTATATTCAGAATAATTTGTTCCTTTCTTTATATGTTGGTCATACATTCCTTCGCATTTCCCCTTTGCGGCTTCCGGTGTCATCCCTTCACTATCTACGCAATAAGGAATACATCGTTTTAAATAATCGTCACGACTTTCGCCTTTTTTTATTGCTGGCATATTAATCTACCTTCGAATTTCTTCTTTAGCAATCTTTTCCAAACGTGATTTTTGTATTGCCGGAACATGTATGGACTCCGCATGAGAAACGGTTCCACTCAATATTTCTCCTTTCTGTATTTGTTGTGCCGTTATCTCTTTTGATTCAGCCCACACATTTACGTGCCAATCTTCCGGTTTTTTAACGTAAGGGGCGATATCTTTTCGTATTTGTTCTGCGTTCTTCAATACATTGTCTAATATATAAAAGAACACATCACGATAAGCCGTGTCCTTATAGCAAATCCATAAACCAAGTTCCGTGATATCATTTACCACGGCTTTTTGGTATGGACACTTAATTAAGGAAGATGACTCATTTACTATCTTAGCCAACTCTGCGACACCCAGGTTTCCGCAATTGGTCATATCATCGTGAATGGCATTCTTGTTTGCCTGTTCTCCCAAATGTTTGCGGAGTAGGTAAACCGTCCACTTCACAATTCTCTTCTGACTTTCAGACAGTAATATTTCCATGTTCACGCCTTATCTTTAGACATGAGTTCTTTTAGTTCTTTGTCCATTGTGTTCTGTTCGGCTTTATCGATATCTGTATCGCCACATCGGACACCTTGTATTTTCTTGATTGCGTGCCCTTTCACTTTTGCCTCTAGAATTTTAGAAACACGAAGAACGCTTTCAACATATTCATCCTGGCGATGGTCTAAAGTTCCAATGATTCCTTTTTTTGCAACTTCTAGATTTTTAATTTCATCATCAAGATGTTTAAGAACTTTATTTTTATCTGACTCGGCATGTGAAATCGTTCTTGTTACTTGAATCATTACTGGCATACCAATCGTGCCGTCTTCTATTTTCTTTTTCTGAATTTTTAACATAAGAATGGCGGCTTCGTATTGACCTACTTGTTTCAGTAATGCGCTAAACGTATTGTTAAGGTCAATCATTTCCTGAATTCTTGCACCGTCCACATTGGACAATGCCACAACTTTCGGGGGCGAAGAGGGAACTTGTCGTGCGTCAAATGGGTTTATCTCAACCACTGGTGCTTTCGATTGTTCAACCTTTGCGGTTCCATTTGCGTGACTCATTAGAGCACCTTCGATATGGTTTCACCCAAGACACGTAGTTGGTCTTTTGTGAAAAGGACTTCTTTTCCCTTGTCGCTGATTGAATATTTTCTGCCTTTTTTGCTCAATACCGGGCAACATCGCCCTGGTTTTCCACATAACGTAATGGCTTCCATTACTACACAACTCCTTGAGTTACTACTTTACCAAAAAATATGGTATTAATTATTTCTGGTAAATCTTCTAATGTTTGATACAATGCTGGACGCATGAATGGACGATATGCTGATTTTCCACTCGTGCTAGTGATTGCCAATGGATTGGTTTCACTTCCAACTGGCATACAATAAGTTCCGTATTCATTGTAAATCGCATAATCTTTTCCAGAACCATTTTTCGGGTCACAAATAACAAGATAATTATTTCCTTGTTTTTCAACTCGGATATCCCGTTCCATTTTTCCGGTGTCTTCTGGACAAAGAATGAATGCCTTTCTTGCCGTTTTAACAGCAAGCATTTGAATAACTTGGTCTGCCTTTTTATCACTGGAAATATCTTTAAGGAAAACAATCAATTCTTCTACTCCAGTGATTTCAACGGATACCATTATTTCTCTTCCTTATCTTCCTGTTCTTTCAGGATGGCTTCTCCAAGTTTTCGTTCTTTCAAGGCGACAGAATTACGAAGTTCTATTAAGGCGGAAATAGCCTCCTTTTCCTCCGGCGTGTTTTGACGGATGACCGGTTTTACTTGTCTCTCTGGAGGTTGCGGCGGAGTCGGCAATGGATTCTTTGGCGGGGGAATGTTTGGATTTTGGACAAGTGGAGCAACTGGTTTTGGCGGTTCTTCCGGTGCGTTTGGGTCCAATTCTACCTGTCCTTCGTTCAACATTCTTCTAGCCTCCGCAACTGAAATTATTGGGGGATTTGAAGACCGGGCATTGACGGCGGCGGCAGTCCGTTTTCCTAATAGTTCCGCTTCTGCCATTTCATCAATGTAGGTCACTTCCCACTCTATATCATATCGACTAAAATCACGGTTCTCAGATTTAGCCAGTAAATCATAGAGTCGAAGGAGCAACGGAGTATAAACAAGTTCTTGGTTATCTTTAATATCACGATAGTAGTCCGCAAATCCTATTTCAGCACCAGTGACACGACCAACTTCTATACCAAGTAGAACTTGACGTGGTATAATCAATGCGGCAGAAATAGCCTCAGTGATGTGGTCATAGAAAGGCGTAGGATTAATTGCGGTAGGATTTTTAATATCAAATGTATATTTTTCTGAAAATGCAAAAAAGTTTGGATGCTCTGCCATCAATTTCAATGCCTTTACTCTCTCGTTTCTTGTCATACCGGTTTTACTCAATATCTGAGTTCCGTGGGAGAACCATTTTAGAATCTCACCGGTGGCAATATCTATATCAGCAGATGACAGTAAAATATTTCTTAGTATATCGACTTTTGATACTCCGAAGAAATCGAATGGCAGGTCTATTGTTTTAATATGAAGAATACGGTCAGGGTGAATAAGTAAGTCTTCACCTTTCTCAGTGTTCTGATAATGATAATAATACTGTTCTTTATCATCAAGATATTTAACTTCTGTAATCCACTCGGGATTAAGAACTATTAGGTCAAGTGGTTGAAGACCTGATTTTGGTTCCGATGCTAATTTATTTTGAACATCGGGTTCAAAGAATTTAATGAGAAGATAGCCATCTCCCCAAATATCTGCACACATTCCAGCAATTTTGAATTTCTTTTTAATCTGACTACGCAGTTCGAAACTACGGATAAGTTTCAAATCTTCTACTGCAACTTTCTGACCTTCAATTCCTTTGAACTTAAACCAAGCACGGAAGGTATCGGAATTCTTTTTCGTAATACCTTTCATAAATAATGAAGATTGAAGAGCCAATTCACGGCGTTTCTGCGGCGACATTGTTCCGTATTTCGTTCTGGACGAATAATACTCTGGAGGAAGGGCTAAGTCGTCTTCCTGTGTTTTCTCATCTTCTTTTTTAGCCGGTGTTCTCCGTATATACTTTTGGCTGAAATTATATGCTCTGTCGCCAATGGTCATTATGTTGACCTCCGTAATCGTCCATTTCTATCAGTGAATTGTCCACATCCCATTTCAACTTCATCCGGGATGGGATTGTAATCGGTGAGAGAGTATCGAAGTGCATCTGCGGCGTGGTCATCATCTTTCAGTGGGGTTTCACCATCGCCTTTATATCGATAAGCAAGTAGACTCCTAATAAGATTAATACAAGAATTACTAATGAATATTTTGTTGTTCTTGAATGTGGATTGAAGTTTTGCGATTCCTGGAGACACGGAATTATTGGCGTATGATTTCACTTCTCCATCGTTAAAATTTCCAGTTGGAAGACCCAAATTGAACGCCTTCGTAATCAAATCAACCGCACTTGGGTCAATATAAATTTTTGAGAAATTATACTGTTTATGTAATTGGGCGAGATAGTGGGCGACTTCATCAGATGTCCGTTCACTTTCGTAATACTCTTCAATGACATAAAGATTATTGTCCTTTGTCTGCATGAGTGTTAAAATACAACATGGGTCACGGATACCCCAATCGACACCGGCGATGTATTTACTTATCAAATCTTTTCTATTTAAAAATGATTTGTTGATGTCTCGTGAAATGACGTGTTTATCTGGATTGAAGACTTTATAAATTTGACCAGAAAATGCCCCCCATTTTCCTTTCAGATATCTTCGGACCCAATCAGCATCATAACGTGATTCCATACTTTTTATATATTCTTCATAGTTGGGAATGAGCACATTATCATACGTAGATGTGTCAACGTGGAAGTATCCTGGTTTTGGGTCAAGATAAAAGTATTTGTAAAGCCAATGGTTCTCTGCACCTGGGTTTGTGGCTAGAAGACCGAAATGGAATGGCATCGCCTCACTTCGAAGTCTTCCGATTAATTGTGTCATTACACCTTCGGGAATATCGACAGGTTCATCCAATGCAAACCAATCTAGGTCTTTCCCCGCCAAGTTCCGTTCATTATCACAAGACCGGAACCATATTTCAGAACCATTGTAAAAAACGATGTTCATTTTACCGGGTGAAATCGTTGTATGAGCAAGTTGAATAGGAATATAATTATTATTTAATACCGCCTGATATCTTTCTAGTTCTGTGCAGAACTTTCTAAAAACGACATCCCGTATTTGGTTGTAAGTCAAAGACCCAACGAAACCAATACTTCCTGGATAATCAAGGGCGGCTTTTATTCCAACATGTGCAAGCAACATTGTTTTACCTGCGCCAAATGCGCCGGAATAGATGCCATAGTTATTTATCGGTAGACCATTGGAACCAATATTTTCTTTAAAAATTAAATCGAAAACAAGTTTCTGTTTTGGGAGGAATTCCCTAGGTCGTTTCAAAATAATTTCTTCCGATAAAGACATAAGACAAATGACTCCGTGCACGGATATATTGTCTTTTATGGATAAACTATGTATCCTCATATATAAGGGGAACAGTTAGAAGTTCTCCCTATATCTTCGGTCTTCTCGAGCAGTTTTCTCCCGTAGAAACCTAATTATTGCCTCATCCTGACGTTCATTACCTAATTGTTCTTTTGAATTACGCATTTTATAACGTTTTCTACCTAATACTAAGTCATTTCTTCTCTTTTTTATGTAACAATCGGCACATAATTCTTGCCGATTGCTACGTGCCTCAAATAAAATACGACATTGAGGATTTTTACATTCCTTGAACATTAAATTGACCTGCTTTGGTCCTTGACATATTCCTCAAGGCGATGATACAACTTCTCGAGAATTTGGCAGTCTTTACGATTATGGTCCAGAACATATGCCAATGCAACGGGGTCTCCCACCTTTGCTCTCATCCAATAATTTCCCTTGATGTGGTTCTTTCCCTTGATTCCCAAAGCGGCACATGCTGAGTCCAACGAATTACGCCCTAACTTCATGCGATGTTTAACCATAAAATAAACATCTTTGTGCTGAACAGAACCAAACGGTAGAAAATTAAGTTTATGAGACATAGCACGAGTCCGAATGAACGGTATATCAAAACGTGCTCCGTAATATGTAATAAGAACATCGTAATCTTTAATTGCATCGATAAGTTCTCTTATCAGTTCTTTATCGAAACGATAATCAAGAATATCGCCTTGGGCTATCACACCTTCCTTGTATTCCTCTTTATTTTCTGTCTTGATTACCCACGTTAACATGTAATCAAAGTTTGCATTCAACCCACCGGATTCAATATCTAGGAAACCCACTTTATAGTTTCCACGTTTCTCAACATCATAACAATTCGGATGGCTGATATATGAATGTCGATGACGGCAGGTGTGGGTTGACATATATAAAAGTTCATCTTTTTTATATTTGCTATAATTGGTCATATTTTTATCTCCTTAACTGAACATTTTATCATCGTTTGCTTTTTCTCTATTACTAGATTGTGTGGTTCCACTTTCTTTCAATTTTCTGATTTCTTCCATCGTGAATTTTTCTGTCTTATAATGTTGCAAATCGCTTTCCCTCATTCCATCTAATATGACAACAAGATTTTGTTGCAGATGAAGGAATTCGCTTTTTGATACTGGTCTCCAGCATGTCAACCAATACCAAATTCTACGTGCTCTACTGTTTTCATAGAACTCCGAGTCTTTCTTCATTCTTTGGTCTCCGTTTCTTTAATGGGCAATGGTTTTTGTTTATCATCCGTTTTGAACAAAGGCTTCGCTTTATCTATTACTTTTGGTTCTCCGAATGTGATAATGTATTGAGCCTTGTCGCTATTCCTCTGCAACATCTCCGCTTCTTTCAATGTTTTTTTCATCCGAAGTTTTGATTCCTGTGTAGAATTAAGTTCATTACTTATTTTACATTTGTCTGCAACGGACTCGGCGTGTTTAAAGTCTTCTTTGAGAACTTCGATTCGTGTATTTATTTCTTTTATTTCGGGGTGGCCCTCATATTCAAGTGAAATAACAGAATTGCCTGTGTCCGATTTTGTTTGTGTTAATGATGCTGAAAGAGAATTGATTATGTTTAATAATGATTGTTTCGATATGTTTTCATTATATTGCTCTTTTAGAATCTGATTAATCTTCGCTGGACTAGACGTTGATTCATCCAACATAATCTTTTTTATAAGATTATTCAAATGTTCCATTTGCTCTATTGTTCGTCTTCCCACTATTGACACCCCCTTTTTCTTACCGCCACATTTTGAAGTTTTTCGTAAATTTTAATTAATTGACTATTGGTTAATTTATCGTATGATGTGATGATTGTAACCGTATATGATTCTGCGTTTGTCACAAGTTCTTTTTCATCATTGCTGATTGTTTGTTCGAATTCAACTTTTTCCACATTTATTACGAGAGTATTAATATTTTTATCGAGCCTTTTTAGAAAACTGTGAATAACCATAGCAACTTGGTCTAAGTTCAAATCACAACGGATATTAGTCTTATAATCGGGAATCTTCATCATATTTTATTCTCCTGTTTCATTCGAATTAATCTCTTTACGCAAGTTATCCGTCCTTCAACTTCTAGGTATGGATACTTTCTATTTGCCCACCTTGTTTTATCTATTAATACGGTATATTCTATTTCATATTGTTTTAAACTATTAAATAGCCACGAGCATGGTTCCTTATCTTGCTCCGTCCTTAAATGGACGACAACTCTTCCGTGTTGTTTCAATTATTCTGCCTCCCAAGGTTCCGGTCCACCCACTTGTTCTGTTCTTCCATTGTCCAAGGTGTTTGTAAATCGTATAGTAATTGTGCATCGCACAACACACATAGAAGTGTTCCCTTCACCCACGTCATTTTTCGACCACATCGCCCACACCGGGGCATATCGTCTTCGGTCATAGGATATCATCATTACCATCGTCCTGAATATTGTTCTTCTTTTTCATGTATTCCTCACGGTAATTCATATAACAGAACACGCAACCGTGACGAAGTTGCCCCTTTTCGAACCACCACTTCTCACGTTCCATTTTTTTATGGCATATTGGGCAAATGTAACGCATTACGCACCCGCCCCGACTTTGCCATTCGATTTAATATGAATTATTTTCCTATTGATACACTCATCTATGAACTCATACGAAAACCCTTCGCCTTCTAATCCCTCTCTCGTTATTCCCTCATCGTGCATTTCTATACAAGTGAGAATACTATTTACCTTATCTTCCAATGATATGTCTGTCGTAAGAGTCTGTTGTGGTGATTTGTTCTCCGTCTTTTTTTGTTCTGGTAATCTTAATGGTCCGTCTTCTTTAAAGGCAATGTTCATATAAACATGCCGTCTGTCTGTGTCTGATTGCACCCTAGTCGGATAACAGGATGGAACGGCATCCATTAATTTTTTAGTTATCTGGTTTGCCGGAACCTGACGAACTTTATTTTTTATACACCAATCCCGCAACCTTGTGGTAAATACTTCTTTGAATATGAATGCGCCCTCTACCTCATCAATATGAGCTTGAGCAAATGCCAACACCGGACTCGATTTCCTGTCGTATTCTTTTAGATTTTCATCAACAGTTTTACTATATGTGAATCCACCTTGCTTTTTTAGACGAAGCAACCCTTCAACCGCCCAATTAAACAAACCGGATAATTCCTCTTTTGTTTTCAATTTGTTTATTAGGTCCGGGTCTGTTCCCTGCGCCTTATCTAAAAACTGATTAGGAAAATCGATATAAATCATTCTATCCCACATGGCATTACTTTTATCTTTGATTTCAGGTGGGTCATTTGTGCAATAAACAAGTTTTGCAAAATTTGTGAATTCAAAAGGTTGACCGAATTTTCTATTGGCGTTAATGATATCTTCCCCGGTTAACTGTTTGAGAACTTGTGTATTCTCTATCGGTTCATTACCGACTTCTCCACAAATATTAGCAAGTTTCCCAAACAATTCTGCCGGGTGGTGAGGGTCGTTTGTTAAGTTGGATATGGAAACAGCAGTTACATTCCTCTTTCCAAGCATTGCTTCCATTAGACGTGTTTCTGTTCCTTTTCCGTTTCTACCATTTCCTATAAAGAAAAATAATTTATGGTAGCAATATTTTGGATATAGGCAATACCCGAAAAGTTCTTGTATAACGGGGATATCCTCAGGTTTATGAACTTCCGTTAAGAACTTACGTATTCGTGGACATGTTGCATCCTTAACATATTCAATGTCTAATTTATGAGTAAAATAATATTTCTTATCGTGTGGAAGTAATTGTCCAGTATCCGTATTGAACACACCATTTTTCATATTAATTAAATTAACATAATTATTGAATTCATCTATATCAACTCGGATGTTCAAGAAGAACTGAACAGCATAAACAACCTCATTGAGCATCGTATTCGTTGCCCTGTCTCCCAATACCTGACGAGCAACAGCACGAATGACATCTTCACCATAGGGAACGTATACGCCATCGTGATAATAATAGATATCCAAGTTCTTGTCATTAGTAACGATGAACCCACGGTTTTCTCCAGTGAAGTTCACACAGTCGAAGTTATCGAATATGATATCTCCGGCAAGGGCATTGGCGATGAACTTCTTGCCATCTAAATAAATATTTAACTTTTTCTTTAACAACAGGGCGAATTCCTTTGATTTCGGGAATATCTCCGCCATGATGTTTTGTTTTATTTCGTCTGACATGATTGGTCTCTGTCACACTTGATTGCTTCATCGATTAAAAAGGCTACTGTTTGATGTCCGGCTTTTGATAAGTGTTGTCCATCCGTGTGCCTAATCAATTTCACACTCTTTGAAATCTCATTGATGTCAATAAGTATACACTTATACAATCCTGAGTAATATTTCAATACTAGATTATATTTTTCTATGTTATCATTGACACCATAATTACGCTTTTCAACTTCCTCATCTACATCCATGATGGTCACAATGATTGGAGTGATGCCCCAGGACCATAATTGCTCAATCATCGTTTTAATATTTCTGGAAAAAACATCGACATCCACGGAAGTTCTCCGAAATGTCCTCGTCATGTGATATCGATTCAATGTGAATGGAAGCATTATTATTTTTCTTAACTGATTTGGAAGAATTCTTAATGTGTTTTTTACTTTATTAGGAAATAATCTCGGGAAGCAATCAACCAAACCGAGATGAATAACAACGTAATCTACTGATTCCACATTGAACGTGGTTTTCGTTGTATTTCCATAATTTGCCGAACATTTGACTGAATATCCGTATTTTCTACTTAAAATATGCGGATATGACTTAACTCGAGGTATGCCTTCTTCCGGTCTCGGCATAGCCAAAGAATCCCCGGTCACTTGGATGCTGATTTGTTTTTCTGCCATTCTACCACCGAATGAATAACTTTCACCGTTCTAATTGCACTAGTTCCAAAATTATGCAATTTGCGTTCAATATATCTTTTCCTATCCTTTTCGAATTCTCTTCGGTACGTTTCCATAGAATATCTGTCAAGATATCTATTTAAGTCATATAAATTCTGGACATGCGGCATTCCTTCGAATTGCTCAAAATATCCAAGGAATTCGGGATGCAAGAGAATGACAGGCACACCCATCACAATAGCCTCGAAGGAAGCATAAGAAGCCATTGATATTTGTATGTCAGCCCGTAGACATAATTCTTGAAAATCAACTTCATTTGATACTATGGCAACGTTAGTGCAACCATGCAATAATTTCTCATACCTATCATACCCGTCATATTCAGAGGGATGAAGTTTAATTAAAAATATTTTATCAGGATTGCTTCTAACCATACCGGAAATGATATTATACATTTCACATCTCTGATATTGCGTAAGTAACCCTAATTCAACTAGTTTATCATACGGTTGGGAACAATAAAGAACAACCGGTTTAACGTCAATATTTGTTTTCACCGTGTTCTCCGAAAATTTGTCCAAGGCGGGGTTTCCTACTAAAAATGAGTGTTTTAGTATTTCCGTGTCTTTCACTTGGCACAACTGGTCTTTACCCCACACCAAAAGATAGTTCTTCGGGTTCTCACATCCGTAATACCATTGACGGGATGATGTATTCAAACCTAAGATAACATCGAATATGGTATGTCTAGCCTTCGCCCTAAACATACCATATACCGATGCCGGTGGGTTCTCTAGGAAAGATGGCTGAATAATGAAATAAGGAACCTCATGCTTCAATGCCCACTGATTGCACATCCTATTGACCAATCCTCCCATGTCAGATGTTGATACGATAGCGTCAGGCTCCGTAATATCCAACATGTTCCACACGTATGTCTTCAATTCACGGATATAGAAGAATGCCCTCGGGTCACGCCGTTTAATGGCATCTAAAACATTCAGCATCATTTCTGTCTTCGGAATAGACATGCAAACCGGCACATCGCCTGGAGTATTCTCAATAGGAGCAGATTCGTGACATCGCAACACAATGTTACAGTCGTCCTTCGCCGCCTTCGCCACAGCTCCGATGATTCCATTACTCAAATACTCGGGTGTGGATAGATACATAATCTTCATGCGGTGTTCTCCGAATAATCCAAACGTATTCGAAGACGAGCAAGTTTCTCTTTTACTTTATCTTCAACCAAATTAGGACCAAAAATAAGTGTCAACTGTTCCATCATAATTTTTACATCGGCTATCTCATTTATTACCTCATCCTGTGTAGACCCATTACTATATCTATTCAGTTTCACCAGTTTCACTATAAGTTCTCCGCATTCCTCGATAGCCATTTTTAATTGTGCCTCACGACCCCACACATTAATAGCACGTTGATAAACAGATGATGAAAGTTTTGTTGTTGTTTTAACATCAAAACAATTAACAGGGTTTCTAATTTGTTTATCTTCTACTTCGCCAATTCCATTGCATTTCGTGCATTCATCCTCACGATGATGGTCTCCGTCTTCGAACTCGTGGACACCTGAACCGTGACAGCAACCGCAAGGAACTTTTCCAAATAAAAATGTTCCTTCTCCATTGCAACCTGAACATTTCTTCTTAGTATCCACTTCAACCCTTCCCGTTCCCTTACACACCGAACAGTTAACCCAAAAAGGTTCATCCAAGTTATCCGTTGGACTATCGTGTAACCATGCGCCCTTGCCCCCGCACACCGGACAAACCGTTGTCTGAGTAGGAATATCAGTCATTATTATTCACCCTTTTTTATCCGGTAATAATTCAATCGTCCTGTGGTCATCGTCACACGATAAAAATCATATTCACCAGAAGTGAATATATATTGACCATCTCTTCGGACCTGGAAATTAGTTTTATAAGAGTGACCCCACGTTCCATTACATTCATCTAATAGTGCCGCCATATTTAATCACTTCCCTCACTTGAATTAATATCTTTCAACTTATTCTCCTTCAACCGGACCTGGACTTTATCAGCCTTCACCAAAACAACATCAGAATCACTCATATTCAGTCCTTAATGTATTTATGGTTTTTGTTCTTACGATTTGGAGAACACCGAAGACGCTTTCCCGTTCTCCGTTTATACCTTTTAATGTAACTCTCAGTCCACCTGCAATAATAACAATATCGATATCCGTCCATTTAATCCCTCCTAGCCAAACACCAAGCGAACCGCCCGACCTTACCGGACATACGCCTCCACTTCATCCACACGAAATGATGCAGACACGCATAACACCACACCTGACCGAAACCACACTCAGGCAACGGATAAATCTCAACCAAAGGTCTCCGTTTACAATCCCCGAAATCACAATGAAAACCCATCGTTTTTTCAGCATACGCCGTTTCCTCCTGAATAGTATGCCCATTCTTGCATGGGCCCAATCCCCACGTTTCGGTGTGAGGTTCTCCACAGATAAGACAACAGAATTTAGAATCGACACCCATCACGTCCACCAACTCAACATATACAGTAAGACAAACATCACGAAAAAAACCCATGCTAGACCTAAATACAACGCCGTCCTCGGACTCATAGTAACCCCATCACATGAAATGTGATAATAATGATAGCAATACCAATTAATATCATTCCGCATATCATCAGTGAAAGACCTATATTAATTAATGTGTCTGATTTCATACATTCGCCACTGCCAATACCGCCGCAAGGAGACACACGAATAATGTCTCGTAAACCCAAATAATGCCGACATCCAAAGCCTTCGACTCCCAAAAGTGTTCACAGAAGCCCACGAACCAATACCAAGGACGCATCCACCGTGACCCCCGCCAATTATGATGATAGAAGCCGTCACACCCATTCGGACACACTCGGACCAACTCATATAACTCCCGGTCATCCATATAATATCCTGTTTCAATCGATTCCATTACAAGTAGTGCTCCACAGTTCTGACAGGTCTCCGTCATTTCTACGCCCCCAAATGAATGAGAACCAAGAGTAGGATAGCCGCCTTCACGAACACCACCGCCACCACAATGTTACGTAACGTCCACCGTTTCATGGTTCCCTTGGTTTATAATAAGAGGGTTTTGACCTCGTGTTGTTGGCGCAAGAATTACACCCAAATGTTCCATGGTCTCGGCATTTTTCCTTCAATGGACAGTCAAATTCTTATGTGTCTGACATATTCATTTAATCTCCATATATTATTGGGAGGGGAACGTCTTCCCCCGCCTTTTCTATCACTAAAAGGTGCGGAGCATATAACTCCTGCGAGGCAGTTGGAGTGTTCTTCGCCTCATCACCCAGGGCTGACACTCCAGCCCTCACCACTCATCAGTAGACCCCCTATTTAAACCCTCCGATAACACCGGAGACCATACCAAATACTATATAGTATAAGACATAAGACTTATATCACATGATAGGCAAATCCCCCTCCTAGAGTCCTCCGAGAGATTTCCGAAGGTTTTCGCAACAAATGTCCACAAGTGGCTGGGTTCTCCGAATCATACCCGACCACGCCCCCAACAGGAGAGAAATTCATAAAAACAGCAAATGTGGCTAACATGTCCTATTAAGGGTCAATAAAAACAACATTACTATCTGGAAGGAGTTTAATTTACTTGGCACTTAATAGAAGTGGTCAGCCACACCCAGCCACATTGTCTTTTTTCTCCCGTTAAAAAAGTGGTCGGGCTTGGACGTGGCTAGGCCGGTTGGGCATTCTAAAAAACTTTTAAAAAATATTCCAACAGGGTTAATGTATAAAACTGTGTGTTGCTGCGGAACCTTTACAGTATAACAGTTGAAAAAGGATAAATGTTACAAGTGGTCAACCTGGCTGGGTATTACTGAAAACTTTTGTAAAATCAACAACAATTAGACCGGAGACCATTCAATTAGACTTTAATTAGACCAATAGAAAACTTTAAATACTAGGACTTTTAACAACTGATTTGGCAATGGTTTGTGGTTCAGAGTGCGGCGCAGAACCGGCGCAGGGAGTCCGCAGGGCTTCCGAAAACCACCAGTATATAAACCTTTCGGTCAACCGGAGGTATTGCCCAACAGGAGAGATTTGAGATTTAGACCACGATATACGAAGTAACACCCCTCGATGTATTTTTATCTTGCGGGTTTTATAATATGGGGTATATATTAATATTATTATATTAATCATTTTATATTAATCATTATATATTAATTGTCAAATAAAAACGGAGACCGCCCCCCATGCCAGACATTGACACGCACATGATACATGATGACATGTCAATAGTTAGCACACAACATGAGAATGATTAACATGGACTAAATAACGGAAAGCGATATATCGTAAAGCGATAAATAGCAAACAAAAAAAAGAAAAAAGAGGGGCATTGTATTCGGAGAACTTACATGAGACGACTTGTTATATAATGGTATTTGTTTATTGTATTATAGTTAGTATGCTTTTTTAGTTCTCCTTTTAGTAATTTTTTTATAATTACGTTATTTATCTTTAGTCTTCCGTCTTTTGTATCAATGATTATACCTTTAACATTATTGATATTTGTTGCGGTTACTTTTTTAATGTATGGGTTTGTTTTACTCATATTTACCTCCCGTAAACTTTCGCCATTGTTCTCTTTCGTCTTTTAGTTTTTGTTCTAGTGTGATTGTTTCCTTTGTGTATGCCTTGAGAATGTAAACCGGTTCTCTGTTATTATCTAGTTCTCGATAACAGTAAACCGATAAACCGTTTTCCCGTAGTCATTGCGCTTTATTGTCTCGGTTCTTTCTTGCGTGTGGGTCCTCACTAGCCTTAAATTCTTTTAATACTTGTAGTTCTTGTGGCATTTTTATCTTATCTCCTTAATTGAATTCTCCTAGGTTTTTAAGACTGATATATTCCTTTTTGTTAAAGATGATGTGGTCAATTACGGGTATTCCGAGGGTTTCCCCCGCTTGAACCAATAACCTAGTTATTTCTTTATCGGCACAAGAGGGTATTAAGACCCCCGAGGGATGATTATGCGCTAAGATAATGGTATTGGCATTATCTAGGATGGCGGTCTTAAAGACTTCCCGAGGGTGTATTAAACTAGCGTCAAGAATTCCCACTGAGACTATATGGGTTTTGATTATTTGTTTTGCCGAATTGAGGGTTATAACTAGGAATTGTTCTTTATCATAATCGACATTGATTTTTTTTACTTTGCAGAATAGTTCCGAGGGGGTGGTGATTTTTCCCACCGGTTCTTTTAGGGTTAAGATTTGTTTCATTCCATAACCTCCTTATTTGTTGGCGAACCAAATATTTTTTACGTGTGCATAAGTCTCTATTGATTTGTTGTTATCTTCGATTGTGTGACGAATTAAATCTAAGATTTTTTGTTTTTCGGTTTCGGTCATAAATGGGGAAACCTTAACCCTAATTTTTATTGTTTTTTCGTTTTGCATATTTGGTCCTCCTTAGATTATTTCATAGTTAAGCATTACGATAAGAAACTTTCCGGTTTCAGTCGGTCCTCCAATAAAGAAGGAAGCAGGGGTAAGCATTTTACTTCCCCAGTGGGTCAATTAGTGTTTCTTTAATATTGCCGTTTGCGTCAAAGTATCGGAGAACAATTGGTTTCTTGCAATTGTAAACCGTTAAATCGGTTGTGTTCTCTGAAAACCTTACGTAAACTTCCCGATATTGGGTCGTGTGTCTAAGGTAATTGCTGGGGGTTTGGGTTTTGAAGTTTCGGTGGTTTTTGCGGGCGGTCATTTTTTCACACATCCTTATTATATATTATGTCATTCATCCTTTATATAGTTGTCGGGGAAGAATGACATTTCTTTATATACTTTTCGGTGGGTTGAGGTAATGGGAATAGTCAAAGTCGTTTTTCTCCCGAGAACTTTCTCTGGTAAGTTTGGTATACACCCATAAACATGCCTGAACCTCACTTGGCATTAAATCGGTTTCTTTAGATAATTTTCTAATTATATAATTTATGTGTTTTATATCCGAGGGGGAAACCTTTTTAGTGCTCCGGTTTTTATTTGGTCTTAGTAATAATAGTATGTGTGTATCGATAACGACTTGTGTTAAATCTCCGAGTAACGCTAAGGTAAAAGGTTTAATCTTATTGCCTTGGGGATACTCGCCGTTAAGTATGCGCTTGATATTCCGTTGAATGGGAGGGTTTGCTATTCCGTAATCAATGGCTAACGGGTCAAATCCTTCTTTAATGGCGGTATACGCTTGTAATGCTAGGTTAACGTTTTTCTCTAGGTTGTTTTGTTGGGAAGTCGCTGCCAATAATTTAAGGAATAAGGTATAATCGGAGGGATGCGGGAACCGTTTCTTTACGGTTTCCTTCGATTGTTTATACCAATTTTTACTCTGTTTATATTTTTGTATGGCAATAATTAACTCCTTGTTTGTCGGTGTATGGTTATACTTTCGCCATTGAGTTAACGTTAAGTTTTTCTTCATAATTCACCATATATTATATTTTGCTAATTTTATTTTAGTATGTGAATCGTAAGTTCTTTTGTAACAGTAACCGAAATCGAATTGATAACTAGCGACATCTCCCGCCACAAGGTTTTTAGATGCGCAACCGTTGCATCATTATAATAATTATTGTTTATGATATATTTATATTTCATTCTAGCATCCTTCATACATGAAGATAATTATTTCTTCCGGTATAACCTTCTTAGTTTTGGGTTTGTTTTCCTCCCTGACGTAAGCGTAAGGCATTAATACCGGTATGATGGGGAAGTTTTGAAGTCTCTTAATGATTTGCATTTAATCCCTTCCGGTCAATTGATGGATACGGTTAGCGATTACTACGTTTCGGTATACGTCTTGGTATTGGTCGAAGTCTTCCGGGGGAATTGCGCCGATAATCCATAGGGTTTTCATTTTTTCACACATCCTTATTATATATTATGTCGTTCCTTCTTTATATGATTTTCGGAGAACTTTCACGGTTTGGTATAATACCGAGGTTTTTTAGGGTTTCCTTGACGGGAATTTCTTCTTTATCGAGGAGGTCATATATTGATATTTGTCTGAGGTATTCCCCGATAAGAAGAGCATCGACAAGTGAGTTATAAAGACTCACGACTTCTATATAGTAGGTATTGGTATGCTTTTCATACCACCCACCCATATAAAAATCCTCTTTAATTAATTTCCCATTCACATATAAAAATGGGTAGATAATTAAAGAATGACCGGCGATTATTTCTTTATCGGTGGTCGTGTCGTCTTTAAATTTTTCGATTGTGATAATAGTTTTTTTGGCGACCACATACCGGTTAAGAAGAGTAACCGGGAAGTCTTTTATTACTCCATGATGAATTCTAACGGTGAATCCATCAGGGTGTAACCGGGAGTATTCTAATAGGTTATTTATCAGTGGTTTCGTAATCAATCCCTCCTTAGTTTTGAAACCTTCCGGGGTGGTCTTTTAACCACTGTGCTTTATTCTTACGCTTTTGTTCTAGCCAGTGGTTACGATTTTTCTGTGCTTGTGCTTTGGTTGTGTGGGTTTGTGTATTCATATATCATACCTCCATATCTATTATATCATTCCTAGTTTATATTACTTCCGGGGAATTATCCTATTATACCATATTTGCGTATTTTATTTTTATAAATGTTATCATATTTTGCGCTTGTGAAATTATCTATTTCCCGTTCTAAGTAATCATTGGTTTCCTTGTGGGTTATTGTTTCACACACCAACTGATAGAAATTAAAATCTAGGTGGTGAATACTATAAGCACATCGTTCTTTTTGAAATGTCTTTATTCCTCTTAGATTTAACATAAGTATACCTTCATCATCTTTATTATAGATATTGAAATGACATCCCTGTGTTTTAAGACCGGTGAATACTCGCCTTACCCGGTTATTGACAGTGTTATTTAATATTCTAATTTGTTGGTCTTTTGGTAGTTTCATTATCTCCGGGTGACTGGGCATTTCTGATTTTATCCAATTCCTTACAAGTTTCCGGTAAGATTTTTTGGTTATGATAATGTGGGTTATTGCCATAATACCTATTATAGACTCCCTACTTTATAAATGTTTCGAGGAAAAACGGCAAATATGGATTACTCCAGTTAATTATATCTGAAATGAAAATAAAAAAATCCTAGGGGCGGTTGTCGTTTGGCGTATTTATTTAAGTCAAATTTTTTTTTATTTTTATTTGGTGGTCTTTTGTTAATCGTCAGTGATAACGGACATTTATCACAGAAGATATATATTGTTTTGTCCGTGTTATTGGTTACTTTACATTTTGACATAATTACACGGAACTGATATAAAGTCGGAATGCTATAATAGAGGTATGGCGAAATGCCACAATAGGAATATGACACAATGACTAATAAACAAACCGGAAGTCAACCATTAGCATGTTACATATTGGCATGGTGGGAGAACTTCCGCCAATGAAAACGCAAAACCGTTTGGACAAATTGACGGACAAATTGACGGCTTCGACAATTGCCGATGAAAACTTCGGCAGTTTTATCGAAGGTAATATAAACTAGGACAGACAATATAGTATGGAGGACGAACCAACATATATTAATGCAATAAAATCAACAGTAAAAAAAGGATACGTTATCATAACATTTAAAGACGGTCATCAACTGGAAATAAGCCCGGTTGATTTGGCGACCATGTTATATGGAGCAGACCATTATAAATTTAGACCGTCTATGATATCCATAACACAGCATAACGTCCTTTATCGATTGAAAAGAAACCCTCCAAATGAATCAACGTTTAAAATCAACGTGAGGGTTAAAAAATGAACGAACTAGATGGAATAATGGCATTTGAAGCCGGAGAACTTTCACAGGATAGCATCCTGGAGTTGTTCTCGATGCTGATTAAGAACGGTCACGCCTGGACTTTGCAAGGATATTACGGGAGAACTGCCCGGTCTTTGATTGAGGGCGGCTGGCTGACAAAAGACGGAGAACTCACCGGGAAACAACTTTAGGAGGACAAACATGAATGACTTGATGAGACAAAAGAAAATCCAACGAAACAAAGAATACATAAACATAACCAAAGGACAATTGGACCCAGGCACAGAGGCAATGTTACTTAGAGGTTTGATTGTCGATATGTTAACGGAGGATTACTAATGGTAGACGTAATTGAAATCAACCGGGAGGATTATTAATGGAGACCCCGCCGCCGAAACCCATTAAACGACCACCGCACATATTCACTACCGTTGATTTGCGGGAGGGATGTTAATGAGTTCATTAGTGGACCCGTATCTTCAAGCCGGAGAACTATGGAAGTGCCCTAGGTGCAATGCTATCATCGACCTGGATGTAGAACACTCCCGATGCCCCCATTTGACTATGGCGGATATGAAGGTTCTTAGATTCTTGAAAGAGAAAGAACGGCAAGCGGACAAACAGTATTTAAACCGACAATCGCAAGGGTTAAATACGGACAAAACTGATGAGAGGTAAGACCATGAATCACGAGCACGTCCATTGTGGCGGAGAACTTACGCCACGGAAGTCGACACCCGAGGAACTTCACGCTATCAATAAGCAACGGAAGAAAGAGCACAAGCGTCCTTGGGAGTCTCAGGATTTGTATTTCTGTGACAAATGCAAGGAATTCGTAAGCGTGTTCACCGGGCAGACGTATAAGGATTACGTGAAGAACGGGTGGATTAAAGAGGTAAATTAAATGCCATATCAAATAATCGCCGTAGCCCTCGGGATATTATTTGCAATATTCATAGGCATATTGAAATGGCTTACGGGGTATTACGATGAACATTAACGATATGATAGGTAAACCAATCGGCTTCATTGACAAGCAAGGCGCAACTAGGATTAATGTTGTCATCGCCGTGCATGGGAACACGATTACCACGGAGAACATCCTCCACGATAAGGAACGAATCCACCCACAGATTAATAAAATATTCGGTCATTATCTTCGGACTGAGAATAACACGGCAATCTACGAGCCTATCGAGTTCAACCAGGAACGGGTGGGAAAACGGATGAAAAGCAAGATTGCCTTAAAGGAAATCAAGAACGCCGGTCTGAAATCTTTGAAAGGAAAAAGACGTAGACCGGGCAGACCACGGAAGGTGAAATAAATGCTTACGAAAGACGGTTTGGTTGATTCACATTGGTTACTGGTCGGGGGGAATTCAGACGATTGCTTTTTTAATATCGTCTTACGAGAGCATTCGCTTCTATTAATATTCGGTCCACTGGATGAAAAATATTTATCTCCAGGCAAATATCCAAGGAACCGAAAAATATTCGCAGACGTGATTTTGGAGTCGTGAACATGGCAATCACTGACATAGTTATCAATGTGGAACGAGTCCGTCATCTATTCGGTGATTATCAATATTACCGATTCAAGCAACGGATGTATGCCGCAAAGCAAGACTTAGTAGAACGTATATTTCTGAACCTCACATTAATATTCAAAGAGAACAATGATTTAGAAATAAAAGACCCATATAAATTTCTCTGTCATTGTATTTCTCACGAAGAAATTCACAATTGGCTTGAAGATAATTTCGACCTCCACACAAGTAAAATGTTTGATAATATATCTTACCAAATAGATTTAGGTGAGGAACTATGATTGATTACAAGCGGGGGCACAACGGCAACCGGCATGTGGATGAGACAAAACTGGATAAAGAGGAAGCCGTTGCTTTCATAAAATTTTTGGAGGCAGAGGTTCAGCGTCATAAGACCGCAATCCGTGACAATTACGACATGCTATTACGGAATCATTTGCCGGAAGTCTCAAAGATTGCTTACGAGTCTTCTATTGCCGGTCATCAAGACGATGTGAAGAATACGCAGAGGACAATCGATTACTTGAAAGACAAATGGAAGGTGTGATATGTCAAAAGAAAAACCGTTGATTAAAGACGAGATAACTAACGGAATCTCCCCGTCTATTGCTGAGTGTGAACGTTTTATAGTTTTCCTAAATAAAAAATTCTCCCTTGGTCTACCGGATGATATCGTAGTGAACATCCAAGACACGAATAAAACAATCAAGGGTTTTTTCATGGGTAAGAACCACCCGAAGACCTACGAAACAGACCGTGGTTCATTGAACCGTATCTGTATCTCATCATATCATTTGAAGGACACGCCTTACGAGACACTTGCCCACGAGGTTGCCCATTTCTGGAATGAGGCTCGAGGAATCGAAGACTGCCGTAGTAATCAATACCACAACAAACATTTTAAGACGGCGGCGGAAGCCTTGTTATTAAAAGTCGAGAAAAGCACACGAGGCTACGCTTACACGAATACTACACCGGAGTTCAATGCGATGTTAAAAGAATTCAAACCGGACCCTCGGGCATTTACCGTGTTCCAGGTTATCACGGAGACCGCCACTAAATCACCGAACCGTAACCTATTATATGAGTGCGGTTGCGGTGTGAAGATTAGGACGGCACGAAATGAAGATAAACCGTTGCAAGCAATCTGTGGTTACTGTAAACAACCATTTGAATGTAAGGACGATTAAGGAGGACAAACATGGCGAAAGGAAATAGAAAGGCTCGAAATAAGATTGACATGGAACTTGTGCTTTACGGCAAGATTTTACACCCGACAAAACAACAGGTGAAACAGACTAACGCCGACATTAAAGCACGGAAACGCCGAGACCAACGTAACCTGAATTTATCGAGGTTCCAGCATGGAAATACCAAAGCAACTTCTGTGGCATGAATTCCGTTTCATCCGTATAGCAATGGATGGACCTGCCGCTAGGAAGCGTCCATTGGATACCGATTGGCAGAATACCAATAATTTCGAATACCACGATGTAAACCTTCTTAATTGGCTTCGTGATAATCGTAATTATGGAATCGTCTGCGGTTACGGGAACCTTGCCGTCATCGATGCCGATACTGAGGAGATTGCTTTCTTGGTTGAGAATCGTTTACCGAAGACTTTCACGATTAAGACAGGAAGCGGTGGAAGGCATTATTATTATATCATCCCGGACCTGGAAAAGAAAATCGTGCTCAAGGATGCCGATAATAAACATTACGGAGAAGTGCAATGGCGTGGCTCTCAAGTCATCGGTCCTGGGTCAATTCACCCCAACGGAACGCCCTACCGTGTCTTGTCTGATTCACCAATCGCCACGATTTCGGCACAACACATCAAAGAGGTCTTCGGTAAATACATCAAACCAGAACGTGAAATAAGACCGTCAACTCAGACAAGTTTCAAATGGATTGACATGGGTAAAATAATTGATTTATCGAAGATGCGCCGTGTCGGAAACGAATATCAAGGTTCTCACCCGGTCCACGGTTCAACCACCGGAATGAATTTCAGTGTCAATATGGACAAGTCGTTGTGGCATTGTTTCCGGTGTGGAAGCGGCGGTGGTCCTGTCGCCCTCATTGCCGTCTTAGAAGGATTCATTACATGTGACGAAGCAAAAGGCGGTGCAATAAACAACGATATATACCAGAAAGTAGTGCAGATAGCAAAAGAAAAATATGGTGTCGTTATTACCGATGAATAAATCCGTAGTGCTTGCAGTTGCATTAATGACTTTGATTTTGGTTGTTATAACACCAATATCAATTCATGGAGTGACTATGACAACCAATAGCACGATATCCATATATTATATATATAGATATGTGAATTGTAATAGTATTACTGCACCAATATCTATATATATGCCATCTACTGATATAGAGTGAGGATACTATGAAAGTTAGCAAACGTATTACAATTTTCCCGCAGAAGTTCAAGGCAGTCACATTAGCCGTAGATGACGTTGATTCATTTGAGGATGCCGACAAAATCTTAGCCTCGGAAGTCATTCGGTATGCCGAACTGTTGGAACCGGAAGACATTGCCATCCTTAAACGGACAATCGGATTGGTGGTTTAAATGGTTGACCATAAATTAGACTTGAATGACAACCTAGGAATGAAAGACAAGGCGTCAACGGAGACCGTGACCCCGGAGCAAATTGCTACCGTAGAAAAACAGATTATCGCTTTCCTTTTGAGTCTCCGAAAACAACTTTATCTAGCCAAGGGGATTACCGACAAATTAGGTTTGAAACAACTCGGTGTCTCATTGAATGCTAGTGCTGAGAGTATCAGTGTTTACCTAAAAGAATACGAAGAACAAAAGGTGAAGACGGATGGAAAAAAGGGATATAATTAGAATAGTATCATCTGCATTAAGCGCAGAAGATACAAAAAGTCTCTATTGGGCTACGGTTGAATCCGTGTATCAATTATGGGATGATGTGGCAAACCAGGAGATAAAAGGAATACCGACAATATCAAACACTCAGAAAATGAATCTTGCCGCTTCATTATTCGCTTTCTTATATGGTGTCTAATGCCAAACAAGAACTACATCAAAGGACGAAATTTCGAATACCGAATAAAGAAGATGTATGAACATGATGGTTATCTGGTGTTCAGGACCGCCGGTTCTCATTCACCTGCCGACCTCATTGCCTTTCCCTTTCCGGGAACTGATAAACCCATCTTAATTCAATGTAAAGCAAGCGACAAAAAAGTATCATCAAAAGAATTAAGCACCCTGAAACATTTCGCATATCAATATAACCTTCGTGCGGTGCTCATCACAAAAATAGGACCAGGGATTCGTTTAGTGTGGGTTGAAGGACATGACAAAAAAAGAAACTGAACCAAACGTGTGTCTTATTCCGGTTGACGCACAACCGCCGACCTTCGGAATGGTATTGAGTATCATGGCAATTGCTGACAATTACGATGAAATCGTTATTTGCGTCAAAGACCAACCGATTGTCCAAGAGACAGACGTTGTTGTAAAACTACTTCAAATAATCTTCAAGTTACCTAAATATATGGTAATATCAAATAAAACATCATTTGAAACAATAGCGGAATTCCCGGAAGGTTTACCGTTCTTTAACCACATGGCAACACTTTCGGAACGGGTGTATGCCAATCTTTTCGTGAAAGGATTCGGGTGTCTATTGATACCACGGCTCATCGGATACGATGATATGTTTTCCAGGAACGCATGGAAACAAAGTTGCGCCTTGGATATCTTACGTGCCAATAGCCGACAAGTTCCACTTAAAGACGACAAACCCGCACCATCGGCGGAGGAGGATGATGAATAGATGGCATTTACAGAACAGCGTGAGGAGATTATCTTCGCCGTATTCGGAAAGGAAAAGGTCAAACCCGGTCAAGAAAAAAGTTCCTACATTGTAGAACCTAATCAGACTGTTGAGGGTCTGGTGGTAAATATCACCGATTCTCCCATGTATAAAAAGGTCTACAAGTTGCAGGTGAAAGGAGTAGTTGATTCCAAGGGCGCACCTTGTCCATTGGTTGTCACTGGTAAGACCGCCTTGAATGACGCAATGGGCTACGGTAGTAAACAAGTTCCTCCTGTGAAAGAAGGAGACCTAATCCGGCTTACTTATCTCGGTATGCACAAGACCGGAAAAGGAAAAGAAGCCTACAAATTTAAACTTGAGGTAGACCGTTAAACTACCTCTCATTTCTTTATTTCAGATTTACCATGTCACAAGATAATCTCAACATCAAGGAAACAGAGACCGTTCAACCTTCGGAACCGAAGAAAGATGAACCTATTGTTTACAAGAATTGGCTTATCATCTACTGGTCAAAAAACAGAAAACCAGAACTATTAAATAATATCTACGTTGACGAGGCTACCATCACCGGAACTCGTCTGTATATCAAACAACCGGATGTTGATGGCGTGATTGAATTCTGCCGTCTGAGAGGAATTGATTGTTATTGCGTTTTCAACGATAAACATATTCAAGTTGCGGTCGATGGGAGGCGTTTGAAGATATGATTAAGCCCGGTAATACTCCATTAGTTGAATTGGAGACATTCAAATTGGGGAACGTTCACATTTACGCCAAAGTTGAAGGATGCAATCCCGGTGGGTCAATAAAGGACCGAGTAGGCTTTTGGCTCGTTAAGAAATACATTGATTCTTGCGTGAAATCAAATACGAGTTCGAAGACCAAGACAATCATCGAGGCTAGTTCAGGAAATACAGGCATCGGTGTCTCCATCGCTTGCTCTATCTACGAATTAAAATGCCTTATTTGCGTTCCTAAATCCACGTCACAAGAGAAGATATCAATTATGAAATCTTTCGGTGCAACCATCTATCAAGTCGATGGAACCACGGATGATTGTATTAAGTGGTGTGAGTTCACCGCTAAACTTAATCCAGATAACATAGTTTGGTTGAATCAATTTGATAATCAAGAATGCGTGGAGTGCCATTATAAAACAACGGCAATAGAATTATATAATGATTCAATCCAGTATACTCACGACACATTTGGAAAAGGTGTTTGGAAAGAACGAGATGACCGAAATATCATCGTTTGTTCTATGGGAACCACCGGAACCATCATGGGATTAAGTAAGCGATTCAAACCGTTGGGATGGGCAATAGTTGGCGTGATGCCACAACCAAATGTAAGAATCGAAGGATTAAAAAATCTTCAAGTTCAAAGAGTTCCTAAGATATGTGATATTAAAGAAATTGACCAGATAATTCAAATATCAGATGTTGATGCTTTGATTACTATGCGTGAACTTGCACGGTCTGAGGGAATCATGGCTGGACCAAGTTCCGGTGCGGCATTATATGTTGCATCGATTATTGCAAAACAATATTCGGCAGAGAAAAGACGGACCAATATTATTGTCATTCTCCCTGACCGTGGACAGAACTATCTCAGTCAAGGCGTGTGGGATGAAAAAGGAGTAATGCCTAAATGATTGCGGATATTATTTTGGTGTTTGCATCATTGGGTTTCGTGAGTGCCGACCTTAAACAAGTATGGAAATTGTTTAAAAATGGTCAACACGATATGCAGATTTTAAGTAAGACACATTTCCGTTTGAAAATATTATCTCTTTGTTTGACCGTGGTTGCGTATGCTATGTTAGGTGTTTATATGGCTCTATGCGTGGCATTCACTCAATTACTATTGAATATCTGGATTCATAATAAGATTGGATGGAGACATAAACAGGGGGATATCCGATGAATAAATCAGCATGGTATAAAAATTATGGGCATACTGAATATATTATCTTTGCGCCAAATTATTCATTTAAATTAATGCCATTGATTGTAGAAGGTTATCAATGGTTAGGTGATTGTGAATGAAGAAAGCAATGAGTTATGTTTTAGATATTGATGATTGGATTTCTCACATGAATTATTCAGAGTTATTTGATATACGAGAAATAGCCAACAAAGAAATTAAAAAAAGACAAGATGAGGAGAGGTATAAATATTGACGAAGAAACTTGACCTTTACCTTGCCCATTCATTTGACCGAAGACACGAATTCAGGATTTTGGAATTGGATTTAGAGAAACAATATAATATTAATCTATTCAATCCGTTTTTCGATTTAATGAACAGAAAGGACCGCAGATTGATTCTATCCAAGATAAATCGTAGTTCTAATGGGGATACAAAACTGTTCCACCGGACACAAAAAGAATGCGAAGAACTTGTTTACCGAGACCTTTCAAACATCGACAACCGGGATGGTTTGCTTACAATTATTCACGAGCCTAGCCTTGGCACAGCATTCGAGATTTCTCATGCCCATAAGACCGGTAAACTTGTGTTCGTAATAAGTGAGAAATATTGCGAACACCCCTGGGTGAGAGTCTACGCCAATTATCGGTTTAAAAGCATTGATGAATTCATTTCTTGGCTGGAGAAGCATGGCTACCGCAAGAAAAAAGAAGCCCGGTTTATATGATGGCTTACAAATCATCCATAAATGTGATGAACTCTTTCCATTTGCACATTTCAAAGAACCGAGAATTTGGACCGATATATCGAAAGAATGGGATAATATCATAGAACAATACGGACATCTTTTCCCAAAGGATGCACCGACACCAAACGAATACTTTGTCCATACAAAGAAAGGTATGAAGAAAGTTCGGAGGAACCAATGACATTCGAATACGGTAAGTATCACCAGAATCTCGAGCATTATACTAATCAAATGGATTTCGATGATTCTGTCACTACGAAGAGGCGCGGTAAACGTAAGATAAGGGATATGGCTCTTACCATAGAACGTTATTATTCCGAAGGAAACCATTGGGTAGGATTGGTCATTTCTTTTATCACCAGTATTGTTACCATCACCGCCTTATCAAATATGGCAGTAGCGAACTTCAATATTTGGTGGGGATTGCTCTATCTATTTTTAGTTGTTATAACAACATTCTTTGGGTATCTTTCTTATACCAAGTTAAAACTTGTCGGTAGATACAATGAACTCATGTCCACCACAGATAGCGGAAGATTCCAGTTGTGGGGTGAAATCCAGGACGTGAAGGCTCAGAATATCGCCCTACTGAAACAAAATGCCGAATTGATTTCTTACCACAAAGAACTAGCACGAAGGCAGACGAAACGGAGACCAAAACAATGAAGATGTTATTGCCGCCGAAGAGCACATGCCGAAAGATTGATAAGTTTCTCACGAAGTTCTACGAGTTGAATTGTGACGATTGCGCCTCAATAGTCCACAAGGATTACTTTGAGAATGCCATCTTCTTATTGTGTATGTTCTACGACATTGATTATCCGAAAATACGAATAATAAATTCATTTAAACCATACCACAAGAAAGGTTGCAATGGTCTCTGTTATGAGTCTGGATTTATCTTGTTATTACATCCAGCAAAATTCAAAACACATTACTGCAATTATTCTTGGGAGTCAATGGTCTATCACGAATTTGGACATTATTGTTATTATGCCAATGCCGAAGAAAAAGCAAATTGTTTCGAAAGACAAATGCTAGGGAGATGTGTAAATGCCATATATCACAGAACAAACAAGAAATAAATTTATTCCAGTGAAAGTTCCATTTAAAACATTAGATAATTTACAGAACCTTAGTGCTGGAGAAATAAATTATATCATCACTTGGCTTCTTATTAGACAAGCCGGACCTTCACCTAATTATAAACGGTTCAATGAACTCATCGGTGCATTGGAATGTTGCAAACTTGAACTGTATCGCCGTATTATTTCCCCGTATGAAGATAAAAAAATAATTGAGAACGGCGATGTCTATCCAATAGAATAACCGGAGTCGATGGGGTGTGCTTCCTCCCACACTCCATCTAATCCTTTTGATTGAATAATAAATTATAGAGAATTCTCATTGGCGTGGATGCCGTGATAGTGTGTTCCATGATGTCATCAACCAATAGATATACACCGATTCCGGCAATCCCCAGCCACATTTTAGACAATACTGATAGATTACCATTATCCAATCCGAGGTAGTATTGCGAGATTCCGAATAGTATAAAGGCAATTCCGTAATACGCATGATGATTACCCTTTGGAACAAATTTAACTGGCGGTTTCATAAAGAAAGAAACAGATGACCTTTAACGGTCATCGTGTAGGGTTAATTTGTCTTTGGATACTGCACGTAATAGCAAATTGGCTAATACGATGATTGCGGCTTGCTCATCTACGGCTATGATGAAACCGTAATGCGCCTGGATTATCATCGCAAGACCGGCGATGACGTTCACCCAAAGAGTTTTGCTCAAATACCACGGCTTAGTATCCGTGTCATTTACGTCTGCCATATTATTTACCTCTGATTTTCTTTATGATTATGTTTAAATAAGGAATTGTTGTGTAAATTATGAATGGTAATCCCATAGCCGCAATGAATTGATTTGATGTTTTAACACCAATTACCGTTAGAACCAGAAACATGGAATAACAGAATAACAGGTCTTCTCCAGACCAAACAATTAATCCTTGTTTCTTATAAAGATAATTCCTAACCGTTAGTAACAACGGTATGAAAAAGAAAACTATCACAATTGATTCTAATTCCACGATGTTCATCATAATTTGAATATCCCGATACCTACACTTATTACAGCCAATGCAATACCAGTAAACCACATGAGCATTTTTAATTCTGTTTCTATTCTATCAACACGTTCACATAATGTTTGGTGTTGAGTGAGATAATAAAACAAAATATCTTTACTGGTCAATCGTGAGGATTCCGCAATCGCCTCATCGTCCTTTGTATCCTTAGTAAATTGTTTTATTGCTTTAATCAATTCTTGTATGTCGTCCTTGTCTATCTTTTTCATTGGTATCTGTCTCATTATGAATCCCTCACATATCGCAATGTGATTCTGTATTCGAAGACATCGATTCCAATTGGATTAATGGATATGTTCTCAATGACGTAGACACCATTGTAAATCGAAGATAGACCGGATACCGTCACTGTGCTACCTTCATCAGCAACGGACCCAAGCATTGTGAATTTTGGCATCGGAGAAACGGCATCATACCCGGCAAGGACCACTCTTTCATCATTCACACTTTGTATATATGAGACATAATTTGTCGAGTGGCATCCTTCGAATGATAGATTCATTAAATCGAAATTCAAATCTCCCTGTTGTCCGTTCCAATATGGCATGTAAATACTTATTGAATTTGCAGTGATGCAATTAGACGCACCAACAGGAGAATCCCCCCAGGCTATTGTGAATACTGCCGGTAGTGTATATTTTAATATTGATAAAACATCACTGAACAACATGGTGTCTGAAAGAGAATAAAATAATCCTCTAGTTGTTTGTATTGAATCCGTGAGTGTCATTGTATCTGAAAGCGTCCGGTAATATACTG
>Ga0209777_10001006_pt1 | contig 42929 bp, 30 predicted proteins | sample FrelakmetHBP12HB_FD_187147 | JGI IMG/M metagenome (GOLD analysis project Ga0209777, IMG submission 187147) | Freshwater lake sediment microbial communities from the University of Notre Dame, USA, for methane emissions studies -HBP12 HB (SPAdes)... | ecosystem: Environmental > Aquatic >...
CGATTCTTATCAGTTATGGCGTCGGCCGAATTAATCGCGCCATCACAATTGACGTCCGCCGCACACAACTGATAAGAATCGGGAGGGGGGGGCAGGGGGGGAGGCAACCCTACCGCCCGCCTCAAAATCAATATCCCATCTCCAGAATTGATCGAACCGTCGTGGTTTACATCCCCTTTATGACACTCCTCTATGACAGTGAACAGACCATCCTGCTTTGTGGAGCAAATCGATTGAGCATTCTCGTCAAAAAAGGCAACATTCTGCAGGGTCAGTGGAGAAGTCGCCCCTGGAGAAGCCGAAGCGGATACATCGACGATCACATTGACAAGGGCCCCACTTCCTGAAGCGATCCCTGTCGCCCGGGCCATTGAAATAACCACCTGGCCTGAAGTGATATTCTTCACCAGGGAAAATCCTGAAGTGAGTGGGGTCGTTTGCACATCAGTAGCCGTCAGGATGGAGGAATTAAAGGTAATAGTAATGTCTATCCCTGCAACTCCTGTCGCGTTATCGACATTAATGGGTACTGAGATATTTGTCTGGCCTGGAAACCCTTCAGCACCTGTAGGTATACTTACTATGCGTGAACTCCCGCAGCCCCCTGTAAAACTCCAAGTCCCACTCCATGGTCCCGGTCCACAAGTGTTGTTCGCACGAGCTCGCCACCAGTACAGAATCCCTGAACTCAATGCCGGCGTCACCCCCCACTGGCTACTCCCCAGACCAGTCTGAGACCGCACCACCGAACTGCAGCCGCTGTCACTGCATACCTGCACATCGTAGGAAGTCGCCCCCGACACGTCACTCCAATCCAGCGTCGGTGTCGTTGATACCCCTGTCGCTCCATTCGCAGGACTCGACAAGCTCGGCGTCCCCGGCACCGAACAGCCCGTCGTAAAACTCCAAATCACAGTCCATAGTCCCGGTCCACAAGTGTTGTTCGCACGAGCTTGCCACCAGTACTGATTCCCTGAACTCAATGCCGGCGTCACCCCCCACTGGCTACTCCCCAGACCAGTCTGAGACCGCACCACCGAACTGCAGCCGTTGTCACTGCATACCTGCACATCGTAGGAAGTCGCCCCCGACACGTCACTCCAATCCAGCGTCGGTGTCGTTGATACCCCTGTCGCTCCATTCGCAGGACTCGACAAGGTCGGCTTCCCCGGCACCGAACATGTCACCGTGAAACTGGGGTTCTCATCTATGTAGTTATTAGATTCATTAGTCTCAGGAATATTATTGTTGACATCCGCCCAACCACGAATCCGATGGTTCCCCGCCGTTGCAGTCCAACTCGATGTACAATAGGTATACCATGTCCCTGTACTGGAAATCGCTCCCGTCCAATCGCATGCGCTCATGCTGTCCAGTTGCACCCTGGTTGTCTGGGTGGCACTCGGTACCGGCCCTGTATAGGTGTATTTGAAAACAGGCGTGATTTGCTGACCCACCGTTACCGTCGTTAGCGGCGTGAATACATCGGACGGATCAGCCGGATAAACATCCACCGCTGCAAGGTCCGCACCAGTGATAGAAAAACTGGGGTTCTCATCTATGTAGTTATTAGATTCATTAGTCTCAGGAATATTATTGTTGACATCCGCCCAACCACGAATCCGATGGTCCCCCGCCGTTGCAGTCCAACTCGATGTACAATAGGTATACCATGTCCCTGTACTGGAAATCGTTCCCGTCCAATCGCATGCGCTCATGCTGTCCAGTTGCACCCTGGTTGTCTGGGTGGCACTCGGTACCGGCCCTGTATAGGTGTATTTGAAAACAGGCGTGATTTGCTGACCCACCGTTACCGTCGTTAGCGGCGTGAATACATCGGACGGATCAGCCGGATAAACATCCACCGCTGCAAGGTCCGCACCAGTGATAGAAAAACTGGGGTTCTCATCTCTGAAATTATTGGACTCATTCGCCTCGGCTATATTACCATTGACATCCGCCCAACCACGAATCCGATGGTCCCCCGCCGTTGCAGTCCAACTCGATGTACAATAGGTATACCATGTCCCTGTACTGGGAAGCGTTCCCGTCCAATCGCATGCGGTCATGCTGTCCAGTTGCACCCTGTTGGTGTGGGTCGCGCTCGGTACTGCCCCCGTATAGGTGTATTTGAAAACAGGCGTGATTTGCTGACCCACCGTCACCGTCGTTAACGGCGTGAATACATCAGACGGATCAGCCGGATAAACGTCCACCGCTGTAAGGTCCGTAGTAACAGTAACATCCTTTTGAATCACAATGTCGTCAACATACGCACCTTTGTCGGTATTTGAGGAATCACTCGTGAAAATAAACGCTATCCACACTTGGCTTTGTCCGGTAAGGTTCCCAAGGGTTGGTACAGTTGTCAAATCGAATGTCTGAGACCTCCAACTATCTTGGTCCCCGCTAATTTGCCACCCGTAATAATTCGTCCCATTAGTAGAAGCCATCCACTTAAAATAGTCGTAGTTTCCTTCAGATTTGTTCCTGTAATAGAAATTTACACTGGCGTTGGTAGCACCGGCAAGGCTAAAGGGGCCATAGACCATCCAGGCATTCATGTTGTTTATGTAACCGCCCGCGGGTGACAGGCTTGTAGCACCGCACCAACCACTCCAGCTTCCGTAGTGGCTGTAATAATTCGTATCGTCCCACGTTGGGTCACCATATAGTATCCAACTGGAACCAGGAAATGCCCCTTCAAATGTCTCGCTAAAAATCGTCTGCCAAGCAAGAGGCACAGCAGGACCATCAATGTCTCTCTGTTGCTTCTCATTACCTTCTGGTATCGCAATGTTTGCTTGTTCTGGCCGCACAGCTTCTGCAGGTTCTAAGCCCTCTGCCTCAATGCTTCCAGATGACACAGTTTCCGCTCCGGGCATTCCTTTTTCCAACGGCTGTGTTCCATTCGTGACACCGATTGCTCGCTCTGTTTCCGGTTCGGCAGTTAGGGATTCGGTCGCCGCCCCTCCCACATTCGGTGCAATATATTTCTCAGCAATTTCCTCTCTTCGAGTCGTCTCAGCAGAAAAAGCCCCAAAAGCAACACCTTGCGTTTGTGCCGTTAACACAACCGTAAAAAGCACAAGGGTACACAAGAACATAACTGATCTTCTTTTGCGCTCATGCCTAATCGTTCCTTGCCATCGGCTACTCACAATGGTTTTCATTTTAGCCCTCCTCTCCAATTTGTCTGATCGCGTTAAAGGTTTTATCAGGTAAGATTACCCCGTACCAGATTAGCAAGGGACAAAAATTGATCTGGCCCTGCCGCTTATATATAACTCGTCCCAACACACTTCTGAGCTCTCTTACTGTATAGAGCCCATCTATCAGCCATGCTCAAAGGAATTCATTCGGCTTGAAGATTGAACAAATTATAGGTTATTTGACTGATGTTTGTCAGATCCTCCTTCCCTTTGCTGAGATGAAAACGAACACAAAACTCAAGGCAAAAAGGGTAATGAAGGTGTCTTATACCCAGCTTTCGGTAGACCTTTTAAAGGCCGTTTTAAAATGTTTTTTCGGAACAGTCTCTATTAAGGCCTTGCGGGATTTGCCGGTATTCATAATTCCCCCCATGTGTGTCGTGCTATAATCGACGATTGCTAAATCCTTCTTCTTATCATCTGAGCAACCTCGCTTTGAAGTTGATGCTGGTTACGTTGTGGTCTACTATTTTGACACTTCTCTTCCTGGGAGATATTCTGTAGCCACTGGCGCTCGGCTTCACCAATACCTTTACGGTTGGTGTCCTCTCAGGTGCAAACCCGCACTGAATGTATCCCCCCTCTTTATCCGTCATTACTGTCGAGACGTCCGTCCCGAACCTGTCCTGAAAATAGACCTCCACCCCCGAAACAGGGCTCCCCGTCTTCGCGTCCGCAATTTGACCGGAAACACAATACCCAACACTGAAAATCCCTTCCTGGGTCCTCGATCCTATTGGTTGAGCAGTGTCATCAAATAGAGAAACCGACTCCAAACGTAACGGTATTTTGGCCCCAATGGCTGCAGAAGATAAAACATCAAAAATCACATAGATGAAAGACCCATCCGAAACATCTATCCCTGTCGCCCTCGCAAGTGAAATCCTAACCTCACCAGGATTAATGGTCTTGACTAATGCGAATCCCAATGTCGATTCTGCCAATTGTACATCAGAAACTCTCAGAACCGATGGGTCATAACTTAATCTGATATCCCCGCCCGCAACTCCGATAGCCTCGTTAATGTAAATCGGTACCACCACTCCTCTCTGCCCCGGTGATCCACCTGTCTTCGAAGGAAAACCAACAAGGATGGAACTCGGTTCCCCTGCCGTGTCAATGGAAAGTGCAGTTGCCCCTCCAATGGTAAAAGGCACTGGATTCGAGACCACTCCCCCCACCGTCACCATGACAGAACCCGAAGTCGCTGCCGAAGGAACGTTTACGCGAATCTCACTCTTCGACCAACTCGCCACCGCCGCAACCACTCCGTTAAACTTCACCGTACTGGAACCCTGTGTGTCTCCAAAATTCCAACCTTTGATTGCTACCGGACTTCCTACAGGTCCACTGCTCGGAGAAAGATAGAAAATCGTCGGCAAGAAAACCGCTGCCTTCAATACAAGAATCGCATCTGCCGAATTGACACTCCCGCTATCGTTCGTATCGGCCGCACAAGACTGATAAGTGTCAGGATTAAGCGATCCCACCGCGATCCTCAAAATAAGAATCGCATCCCCCGAATTGATGCTATCATCATGGTTCACATCTCCCTTGTGGCAGGGTTCCGAAACAGTAAACAGGCCATCCTGTTTCGTAAAGCAGATAGACAGCGCGTCCTGGTCAAAAAGACTGACACTCTGAAGAACCAGATTGGTCGTTGCACCCGAAGCAGCCGAAGCAGACACATCACAAGTCACGTTAATCAGCGCCCCGCTTCCTGAAACAATCGCCGTTGGGCTGGCCATGGAAACGCAGACTTGGCCCGTGGTGATGTTCTTGGCCAATGAAAAGCCGGTAGTAAGCGCCGCTGTTTGCGCATTTGTGCATGTCAGAATAGCCGGATCATAGCTGAAGCAAACATCTACTCCCGCAATCCCCGAAGCATTATCAACATTAACCGGTATCACAATGCCCGTCTGACCTGGATCTCCTGCTGCGTCCGTTGGCATACTCACCAATCGAGGACTCGTGCACGGCGGATCATTCTCGATGATCGTCAGTACCGCCGTGCTCGGACTGCCCAGCGTCGCCCCACCCGTGGGACTACTCAGCGTCAGATTGACCGTCTCATTCCCCTCGTATGTGCTATCGTCAAGGATCGGAATGCTGAACGTCTTGTTCCCAGTATCCCCATTGGCCCAACTCAATGTCCCGCTCGTGGCCGTATAGTCCGAACCCGCTGTCGCCGTCCCATTGCTCGTCCCATAGCCCACCCCCACCGTGCCACTACTCCCCCCAGTCCGGGTCACCGTGATCGTAACGCTACCCCCATTCTCATCTACACTGTACGTGGCAGAGCTAAACTGTAAGCTCCCGGCCGGTGCCGGATCATTCTCAACAATGGTCAGTACCCCCGTGCTCGGACTGCCCAGCGTCGCCCCACCCGTGGGACTGCTCAGCGTCAGATTGACCGTCTCATTTCCCTCGTATGTGCTATCGTCAAGGATCGGAATGCTGAACGTCTTGTTCCCAGTATCCCCATCGGCCCAACTCAATGTCCCGCTCGTGGCCGTGTAGTCCAATCCGGCTGTCGCCGTCCCATTGCTCGTCGCATAGCTCACCCCCACGGCCCCGCTGCTTCCTCCTGTCCGGGTCACCGTGATCGTAACACTACCCCCATTCTCGTTAACCGAATAGGTGGCGGCAGAAAGCTGGATCGTGCCGGATAGTTCTTGCTGAGAATGTTCAACGTTCGACCAGACACTCTCAGTTGTGCCAGATTTGGCCTTGACGCGATACCAATAAGTTTGGCCTGGTGTTAAGTTTATGAAAGTCCATTGTCTCTGCGTGGTCCAGCCAGAATTGCTTGGAGAACTAAAACCAGAATTATCAGCACATTCTGCATAGTAAGAAACTTCTGTCGCAGCGACGGTGATCGTGCGTTCATAGTAGTTATTGCTTTCGTCGGACTCAGCCACCGTGTTGTTGTAGTCCACCCAGACCTTGAACGTGTGGCTCCCAGCCGCAAGCGGACCAACCGCCTGGTCCGTCGGCAGCCCCCACCACTGGTTGATTGCATCGCTTGGAATGGTCCAGTCCCAGGTGTCGCCGCCGGTGCCCGTCACCTCCACATGCACCGTATAGCTGCCCGACGCCGCAGTCCCCTGATTGATACTTGCCCAGTTGAAATAGAGCATCTGGTTGTCGTAGTAGACACCACTATAGCTATGCGCCTCATTCATTCCTAACTGCGTAGTCCCCACGGGTATCTTGTCGTTCCAGTTAGCCAGCTTGTATGTCGTCAGATCGGGCTGGGAGGAGTCCTTAGTGATTATGACGTCGTCGACGTATGCCCCTTTATACGTTGGCCCACTAATGCTACCGTCGCTCGTGAAAATGAAGGCTATCCATACTTGCGGTTGCCCCCGTAGGTCCCCAAGGGTCGGTACGCTGGCGAGATCGAAAACTTGGGAACGCCAACTGTTCTGATCCCCACTGATTTGATAGCCATAGAAATTCACACCATTCACCGAAGCTAACCACTTGAAAAAGTCCCAGCCGCTTTCCGACAGGTTCTTGTACCAGAAACTCACGCTGGCGCTGGTTGCGTCGGCCAGACTGAAGGGACCATACACCATCCAGGCATTCATGTTATCGGTGTATCCGTTGGCCGGATTGAGAGAACTGCCCCCACACCACCCGCTCCATGATCCCCCATGCTTGTCGTAGTTGACATCATTCCATGTCGGGTTGGCGGAGGACAGTGTCCAATTGCTTCCAGGAAAGTCTCCTTCGAACGTTTCGCTAAAAACTGTCACCGGTGCCAATGGCCCTGAGTCCGATATGACTTTTTCTCCTTCAACCTGTGGAACAAACACGCTCTCCAGAGGCAGCGTTGCCTGCGCCGGTTCAGAACGATCGTCTCCTCGCAGGTCATCATCGCTCGTTAGAGTTTTGGACACTGGCTGCAATGGGTGCTGTCGTGATCCGACCGCCAAAGCAATATCCGCCGGGGCCGAAACGGCGCTCCAATAGATTGTGTTCTCCGTACCCGGGGTGACGGGCGGCTCAGCGGTTAAGATCGGTGCCGGTAAAGAAGGCGTAGAAGGCAGGGCATCAACCGCCCTGCCAAGGTTGATCCTGGGCTTGGTGACGGCAACCTTCGCGTCTGTGACATTATCACCATTGTTGACCAGATAGGTTTTGACCTGGGCTGGGGTCAGATAGGAGCCGGTCTTGGCCTTGGCGGCCTGCTGGAGAACTGCCGCCGCACCGGCCGCATAGGGACAGGCCGCCGAGGTCCCGCCAAACGTCGGATCATAATCTCCTGATGACTCTCCTCCTGCGCCAACTATATCGGTTGTATAGGCTTGGTTCGAGGGGGCGAACAGGGTCAGGAACGAGGCGCTGTTGGAGTACGCAGTGACCTTGTCCGGACTGGAACTTTCACTTACATACCAACCGGTACCACAGCCTGATGTTGGCGTCTTCAGTGCGCATGAATCGGCACTGACGCACGGATTATAGGTGCCGAAATTGGCATCGTACACTGCGCCGACCGAATTGACATAGCTGATACAGGCCGGCCAGCCTATGGAATCACAGTAGCCGTCATTGCCCGAGGAGGCAAAAATCGTAATCCCGGCGGCCACCGCATTGGCGGCCGCTGTCGTCATACTGGGAGTATCTGAGTCACATGTTGAAGTAAAGCGCCCTCCACCGAAGCTGGTGCTGATAATCATGATCGGGTTGCCGGGATTATCATTTTTGTGGGTAATACACCACTCCCAACCGGCAATCATGGCTGATGTCTCAGCACTACCGGTGTTACCGGTTGAAATCTTGACAGCATAAAGTTTGGCGTCAGGAGCAACCCCGCCGATATAATCACCCACTGTTCCCAGATTGCCGGCCGCAATCCCGGCACAGCACGTTCCGTGAGCCTGGCCACTAACACTGTTCGGCCGTGGATCGGCATCATTATCGCCAGTATCATAACCACCGATCACTTTTGAATTGGGGAAACCGCCTCCCCCCAGCCTGGGATGGGAGGTGTCGATCCCGGTATCACATATGGCGATGCTCAGGCCGGAGCCGGTATACGAACCTCGAACGGTGGTGGCATTCATCAGGGGGATGCCCTGGGCGAGGTGCGCACGGAGGATATGGTCCTTTTCAACAGTGACGACATCCGGAGAATTAACGATCCGTTCCAGTGCCGCCAGTGTGACCTTGGCCGCAAAGCCGAACTGGTAGGAAAATCTCTGTGTCACCGTTATCCCGGTTGCGCCGAGCTCGCCAATGACCCGGTTGACAGTTTCGGTAACGGTGGCCTGCAGTTGCGCCCTGACGGACTCGTCCTGCAGGTCGTAATAGGTGGCCGCTCCCGGACCGGTAAATTCAGCGGGGACCCGGGCTGACAACTTTGACTTGTAAGCCAGGCCCTTAGCCGTGGCCGTCGGCTCAAGAAGGACAATAACTGCCATTTCAGCCTCGCCATTTACAAAATCGGCAAGGATGGCGTCCGGAGCATGAAGTTTTGCGTTGGCCTGCAGATTGGCCAGAACAACGTCAACACCCTGTTGCGCACCTGCCACGAAAGCGAATATACATATCCCTAATAAGATGGCGAATACAGATATTCCTGAAATTAACCTCTTCTGATTTGACCCCATAGTAAGAACCCTCGTCTCAAAGAATCTCAGTAGCAAATAATGAGCCAGTCAAAGAGTCTATCTGCCCTATAATCAGCCGGTTTTTACGGATCGTTTTCAATCGATCAACCCAAATCTTCCGCTTCTGCGACAGTTTCTTGACCTACCTGCCTCTTCTGTATTACCCAGTTAACACCTCACATTTATTCAGTCTATTTGTAAAATATAACGTTGTTGACAAGTGTGACTTGCTTCCGAGGAAAAAGCTCGGTTACCAACACTCTTTGTCTTTTGTCCCATCCCCGTGAAGCCAAAAAGAGAAAGAGCCTCCACCCCTGACACCAGCCTGACCGCCCTCCTTCGTCCCCCATCTCCGTGGATCACCTCAGATCGTTCAAATCCCACACAACCCTTCACACCGTTCTGTCAACGACCATCGGGCATCATCCGGATTTTCGATCAAGATAATACCTCAAAGACCCTTCAGCATATCGATGCCGTCAATAAAAATAAGTCCTCAAATCGCCCCGACAAGCCGATGTTCCAGTCGCTTCCAGAGTATTATTTCTGCGAGACGGTGAAGTTTGCAATACGCTAAGGACTGAGAAATTTGGGCAGGGGTCAAAAAGAAGAGAAGTCAAGGTCAGTGTCGCCATTCCATTGTATCGGAATTCCGACTTGTCTGTTTCCCTATTCACCTTTCCTCCCTTTGAAAGATGATTTGGTCTGATTGCAAGAAATGATTGGAACCATCTAATAACAAATAAGAACGTTTGTCAAGAAAAAAATGCGCCTCAAAAAAGAAACAAAGAAGACCGTGGAGGTGTCGGGATTCGGTAATGGAGGTAACTCGTCGTAACGAAAGGTGTTTTGGCTCTGTGGGTTTAAGGGAATAGGGAAAAAGGAGGAAGAGAAGAAGGCAGGGTCAGTCCATGAAAGAAGGAGTAAGGTTTAAGGTTCAAAGCTCAAGGTTCACACTCTCTCCCTGACTGAATTTTTCAGTTAGACCAGAGGTAAAAGAGTTTGTCGAGAAATGAATGCATCCAAAGGCCGCCTGAAAAGACTCTCCGGATGCGAAATATGTCAACTGATGCAACTGGGCGTAAAAAGAGAGGTTTCGCCTCGAATGGCACTCACAATCAAATCTCGAACGAGGAAAGAGCGGAGGAGGGAAAACGATTTTGCGGTCAGGGATAGCGAAACCTTGTGAATCTAATGGCCTGTTGAAGGGTGGTACGCAAATCCATCAGAAATCTCTGGCGGGCCTTGGCCCGCCCTGGAACTGTTTTATGGTAGTTGGAGTTCCGTACAGAATGTCTGAAAAGGAAGAACTCTGACTCCGCTTTTCTCAAAATCCTTTTTCCCTTCGTGGACCTGGTAGAATTTTGGTATTTTCGTTCTTTCCATGAAATAATAGAGGGAAGGGTTGATGTTCTTTTCTCCGGTCTTGCATTCAACCGCAAACAGGGGTTTCCCCTCTTCTAAGACAACAAAGTCCACCTCACGCTTGTCAGTGTCGCGGAGAAACCGAAGATCCATCCCATAGCCTTCTGTGTCTTCCCTGAAATGGCAATATTTCAGGAGTTGGGAAGCAACGAAATTCTCGAATCTCGGGCCCGGCTCTGGGACACTCGACCAATCCCACAAATAGAGTTTCCGTTCCTTTTTTACAGCTCGCACCTTAGGCGGACCATAAGGGGGTATCCGAAAGCAATAATACATCCTTTCAAAGATATTCAGCCAACGTTCAACAGCTTCATGGGATACCTGAAAAAGTTCTTTCAGGTTCTTCACAGATAGAGGTGCACCGACTCGGTTTGGAAGTTCCGCCGCTAGGAGCTCCAGCAAACTGATATCCTTAACGTTTTCAAGATCCCTGATATCCTCATGGATCACTCGATGGGTCCTTTCCCTCTGCCATCTCCTCCAGAACCTTTCTTCTCCTCTTAAACAGGGCTCTGGAAATCCTCCGAATTTAAGCAATCTCCCGAAATCCTGCATTGAAGGTTCTTTATTCAGTTCCGTTAGGGAAAAGGGGTGAAGCCTGTAATAGTGGTATCTCCCCTGCAGAGAATCGCCTCCTTTGCTGTAATAGTCGAGTCTTGCGGATCCGGTGATGATGAATGACCTTTCGGATTTGTTTGTATCATAAAACCCTTTTACAAGATTCCGCCACCTCGCAAATTTGTGGATTTCGTCCAATACGATGCATTTTTCTTTGGCTGGTAATTCCCCTCGTAACAAAGAAGACCGGGTGGCAATATTGTCCCAATTGAGATAGGCTGGATGTTTTTCGGTGGGCTCGGACAGAAAGCTTAAGGCGAAGGTGGTCTTTCCTACCTGCCTTGGGCCGCCCACGAACACCATTCTGTCTTTAAGGTCTTCTTTTACAGGATTTTTCAGATACCGCGCCTGGATCTCTCCCATAGTAAAATACCTATAACATGATTTTACTCATGAGTAAAGTCGATTCAACCTGATTTTTTAAGGCCTCCGAATCCTCCTGAAGACGATTCACATCCTCCTCCTTTCCAAAGGCATTCGACAATTCCAACGAACAATTCCGGATGAGGCTTCGGGAATAGAGAGCAAAGCTTAAAGTTTTTCCCCTCGTGACTGAATTTTCAGTTATGTTTTCCACTCCAGATAGGCAGCCGGGCACGCCTTAAAAAAGCGGGAGCAAGCTTCCGCACTCCAAGGTTGAATCTGAGGGAAGGCTCAATAAAGTGATGAAGTCGGATAGCCACCTTGCGCGTGTATTTCTATCTGTTTGATGATTTGTGTCGTAAACGTTAGACTACTTCTACAAGGATTGCGGTCTTGAGTCATGAAAGGGAGGAAAATGGATTTTAAGACATTGCAAGACACACCTCCTTGGGATTGGCCGGAAGGCACGGGTGAGATGCTTCTCGGAATTCTTCGCGATGACCGGACCGATGATTCCGACCGCCTCCTCTTGTCACCGCGGAGGAAACAGACAAACTCCTCCGCCTGGCCGCCATTGAGGCTGTAGCCACCATCCGTCCGCGAGAGGCAGCGGAGATCCTCCTTCGCTTGATCGACTCTGACGACGAGGATATCGTCGAAGCGGCCGAAGAGGCCATGGGCATGGCTCAAATGTTCTCGGAGGAAGAAGACGAGTGAGACCGGTGGAATAATGGAATGGTGGAATATTGGAATAATGGGGAAACATACGGCGAAAAAATAGATCTTGTTGGTTGGGCATCAGCGAGTCGATTAATTCCTTTGATACTATTTTGAGAATATTTCGCTATGCCGTCTGCGCTATGCGTTTTTGGTCTTAATCTCTGAGGTAGGCTTTCTTGATAATATCGCTCTCGTAAAGCTGGGCTTTGCTGCCTTGGACGACGATCTCACCTTTTTGGAGGACGTAACCCTTTGAAGCAATCGACAGGGCTTTTCTGGCATTCTGTTCAATAAGTAATATCGTTACTCCCCTTTCGTTGATCTTTTTAATCGCCTTGATAAACTCTTCGACCACGACAGGAGCAAGACCCAGGGAGGGCTCGTCGAGGAGAAGGACTTTGGGCCTTCCCATCATCCCGCGCCCAATAGCCACCATTCCCTGCTCTCCGCCGCTGAGTGTCCCTGCCAGTTGATACAGCCTTTCTTTGAGCCGGGGAAATAATTGAAAAACCGTCTCCAGCCTTCCTTCAATCTCTTTTTGATCCCCCTCCGTATAGGCACCGAGTTTCAGGTTCTCAAGGATGGTCATCTTAGGGAAGAGCCTCCTGCCTTCAGGGACAACGCTGATTCCGGATTCGATAATTCGATGGGTCTTCCACTGGTGAATGGATTGATCTTCGAGAAGGATCCGTCCCTCCAGGACAGGGATCAACCTCAGAATGGCCTTAAGGGTCGTGGTCTTCCCCGCTCCGTTGCTTCCGAGTAGACAGCAGAGCTCTCCTTTCCCGATCTCCATGTTCACCTTCCGAAGCATGGGCACACCACCGTATTGAGTTGAAACGTTTTCAAGCCTGAGCATCCTTCTCTTCCCTTCCGAGATAGGCTTCCAAGACTTCCTCTTGCATTGAGACTTCCTGAAATGTTCCCTCGGCAATCTTTCGCCCGTAGTTCAGGACGACCACTCTTTCGGCAACCTCCTTAATCACCATCATATCATGCTCGATGATGACGATTCCGATCCCTTTCATCCTCTGCCTCAGTTTGCGGATATCCTCCATGAGCGCTCTCGTTTCATCCGGCGACATCCCGGCAGAAGGTTCATCGAGGAGCAGCAACCTTGGATCCGCACCGAGGGCTCTGCAAATCTCAACTCTTCTTCGATCGGCCTGGGGGAGGTCGCCAGCTTTCTGGTAACAGTTCTTTGCCATTTCCTCGCTGAATTGGCTCAACAGTCCGACCCCCTTTTCAACTCCTCTTTCAAACTCCCTTTCAATATAACCCCTTCGGAAAATCGCATCGAACCACGTCGAATCCTGTTGCGGATGCATTCCAATCAGGACATTATCAAGAACGCTCAGATTGAGAAAGAGGCGATTGTTCTGAAATGTCCTGGCAATGCCTCTCTTCGCAATTTTGAAGGCAGGTAACCCTACGATGTTTTCTCCGAAGTATTGGATGGCTCCCTGGGTAGGCTTATAGATGCCGGTGAGAAGGTTGAAAAAAGTCGTCTTCCCGGAGCCATTGGGACCAATCAGTCCCACCACTTCCTCTTCGGAAATCTGGAAATCGACTTTGTTGACAGCCGCAAGCCCCCCAAAATGGATCGTCAGTTCTCTGGTTTCCAATAGAGCCATAAACCACCTTTGTTCACCGAAAAGACGCCGGGCACGCAGAGACTGGAATACTGGAATACTGGAATACTGGGGAAGAGAAAAAGTGGAAGATCGGAATACTGGAATGTTGGAATATTGGGAAACCCCGAAGAGAAAATGTGTGTTGAACCCATCATTCCATCATTCCAATATTTCATTATTTCAATTTCCTATCTTTTGTACACCCGAAGCTTTTGCGGAAATAACCCCTGAGGCCGGAACATCAGCATCGCAACAACGATCACCCCGTAAATGAGGAGGCGAAAATCTTCGAAGGAGCGGAATTTTTCCGGGAGAATGGTCAGGAGAATCGCGCCGATGATCACCCCAAATACGTTGTCCATTCCTCCCAAAATGACCATCGTCACCACAACGACCGAGACGATGAAAGCAAAATTCTCGGGAGAGATAAAACCGATGTAATGAGCATAGACCGTGCCTGCCACGCCACCGAAAAAGGCATCGATGCAAAAAGCCAGTATTTTGTACCACGTCACGTCGATTCCCTGGCATCGGGCGGCAATCTCGTCCTCCCGTATCGCATTCCAGGTAAGGCCTACGCGGGAATGATGGAGACGATGGGCAACAAAGAGAGCCCCCCCCGTGAAAAGAAATACAAGATAGAAGTAATTCGATTGGGACGGAAGTTCAAATCCGAAGAGATTCAGCGGATCTTTAAAGGAATGGCCGAGAAAGGACGGGGATGGGATATTGGGAATTCCGTTGGGTCCCCCTGTCCACGAGAAATTGACCAGGAGCAGATAGACGATCAACCCGAAGGCAATGGTGACCAGGGAGAGGTAGTAATCCTTCGTCTTCATGCACGGAAAACCCAGCACAAGACCAAACAGAGAGGCCATGCTTCCCGCAAGAAAGATCCCCAACCAGAAGGAGACGCCGTAGTGAACGGCCAGAAGTGCCGACGTATAGGCTCCAATTCCGTAGGAGGCAGCCGTGGCAAAATTGACGACGTTCGTGCTTCCCAACTGGAAATTGAGACCCAGGGCGAGAATCGCATAAAGGCCCGCCATGACGCAGATATGGATCAAATAAGGATTCCCTTTAAGACCGAATGGAAGGATGAGCAACAACAATACAAACCCGATCCCCGCCAGGGTTCTCATCTCCCTGAAGAGCTCGACGAGGGCATCATTCCCGGCCTTCCAGTACTTAAACAGGATCCCAACACCAATGAAAAAGAGGAGGAACGCTATAACCTTGGCTATTTCATTCGTCTCCATGAAGGCGACAAAAAGGATGAAGAAGGCGACTTCAATCGCCAATAAAAAAACCCCTCGAAAGAGCTTCTGTAACGACATTGACGATCAAGCTCCCTGCCTTTGGAAAACCTGTTCGGAGGTTATTGAGTTATCCGAGTAACTCACTAACCCGGGCTACTATACCTTCTCGTACACCTTCTCCCCCAAAATACCCGAAGGTTTGAAGACCAGAAAGAAAATCACCACAAGAAAGGCAAACACATCCGTATAGGGCGTGCCTCCTGGGATAAACGCGGCGGCAAAGGTCTCGACAAATCCGAGGATCAAACCCCCAACGATCGCGCCGTAAACGTTTCCAAGGCCGCCCACCACCGCCGCTGAAAAACCTTTCACCCCGCCCATCAAGCCCATGTCAAAGCGAATAATATTGTTATAGGCTCCGATGAGAATTCCTGCCATGGCTCCAAGGGCAGACCCCAGCAGAAAGGTCGCAGCCACCGTGTGGTCGATATTGATCCCCATCATCATCGCTGCCTCCCCATCCTGAGAGACCGCACGGATCGATGCCCCGATCCTGGTCCGCTTGATGAAGAGAAACATCAAGGTGATCAGGAAGAGGGTCATCCCGAAAATGATCAGGTTGTCCATACGAATCAGGACTCCTCCCCAGGTGATGCTCTTCTGAGGCAGAATCCTTGGAAAGATCTGGGGGTTGCTTCCATGCGGGAAAGAAAGTCTTACCGTCTCACGGATAATCATTCCCAGCGCCACTGTTGCAACGAGCACCATGAGCAGGGGCGCATAACGAAAGGGTTTGATGACGACTCGTTCAAAAAGTGCTCCGAGGACTCCGGTTAAAAGCATGGCAACAATGATGATGAGCGGAACCCAGATAAACGCCGGGAGGACAGCGACGAGGCCAAGAAACTTTGCCAGACTGTAAAGAATGAGGATGACGAAGGCGCCAAGGATGCAGACATCTCCGTGGGAAAAGTGGACAACGTTCAGGGCACCGAAAAAGAGATTGAATCCGATCGCAATCAGCGTATAGGTGCATCCCAGGAGTAAGGCGTTGATCCCTTGTTGAATAATCTCTGCCACAAAGGCTCTCCCTATCACAGGCAACGATTCAGGCCCATACTTGTCCAAATTGGAATTTCACCGCCCCGCTGCGACAGCGCGGCGAGAGGCCGCCAAATAAAAAGCCCCCTGTCGGACCACAACAAAATGAAATTACTCCTCTGCGATCTCTGTGCTGAGCGTAAACAATGATCTCTCGAGGGGGTAGGTTTAAGAGATCATGTCAGGGAGCGGGCAATTTTCGGGTGCCCTTGGCATAGTCAGACTCCTCCCACTCAACCCATTTCCCGTTCTGGCCGACAAACCGGCTGACCGTGATATTCGTTGTCTGCCCGGTTGCATCAAAACTCGTTTCACCCATCAGTCCCTTGTATTTGATGCCCCGAATATATTTCGCAATGGCTGCCTTATCGTTCAGTCCCACCTTTGAGATGGCCTCCATAATAATGCCCGCTGAGTCATAAGCATTTGGCCCATAGGCACCAAAGGGTTCCCGGTATCCGGCTGCCGCATAAGCCTTGAGGAAATTGGTTCCCATCTCCAGTTTCTCAATGGCTTTGCCAGGTTCAATCGTCAACACTCCATTTCCAGATGGTCCCGCCACCTCGAGAAATTTATCATCTTTGATCCCTGAAATGGCACAAAAGAGCTTGTTCAAGCCTACCTTCTCCATCTGATCCCGAGCGAGTGCACCTTCCATGACGACACCGCCAAAATAGATTGCACTCGGATTGAGGCCTTTCACCCTGGTCAGAATGGGTCTGAAATCGGTTGTCCCCACACTGACAGCATCAGCAGAGAGAATCTTTGCCCCCTTTCCTTCTGCCATGGGCCTGAACGTCTTCGTATTCATCTCGCCGTAACTGCTTGTATCGGAGAGGACGCTGAAGCTCTTATATCCCAGTTCTCCGATCACCCAAGCACATAGGGGTCCATTTTCCTGCATAAGCGTCGGAGCCACGCGGGTGACCTCGGGGTAGTTATAGAAACCAGTAATGTCAGGATGGATCGCTCCCCAAACAATGAAAGGCATCCTGTAGGTATGGAAAGTGTGGATCGTAGCCAGCGCTACAGAGCTATTCCAGTGGCCGCTTGCTGCGATCACCGCTGGATCCGCCACCAGTTTCAAGGCCGCTGCGACTCCAGTTGCAGGATCGGAGGCATCATCAAGAGCCACCATCTCAATCTTGTAAGGAAGCTTTCCCGACGCGTTGGCTTCACGGATGGCGAGATCAAAGGCGTTTCTTGCACCAATCCCTTGAGCCGCATTCGGTCCGGTCAAGGGTCCGATGAACCCGATTCTAACCACCCTGATCTGGCTCCATCCCGCGGAGGCAATTAGGCATACAGTTGCTAATGCAATGAAGACAACACTCAACATTCGACCATAACGCTTCATCCCATGTCCCTCCTTCTTCGTGATAATCCCCTGCTACCCCCTCGAAAAATAAAATTCAAAACACGGAATCCCTGCCTTCGCCGAAGCGGCTACGCGCGGGCAGGCAAAATTCGAAACAAATTCGAATCACCAAGTCGTAAATTTGAAACAAGGGATTGGCCACATAGTTTGTTCCGAAAACCGGATCATTAGATATTCCATAACCCACTGTTCCTAATACCTTCCGTACTCCCTCGCCACCTTGACCATAGCCCGGATATTCTCAGGCCTTGCATTGATCGGCACTTCACATCCCGAGCTAAGGACAAAACCACCGCCCGGAGCACAGTCATCGATCAAGCGTTTACAACGCTCTTCCACCTCCTCGCGAGATCCAAACGCGAGCAGATTCGGGCTCACATTACCCTTGATACACAGAATATGGCCCAGTTTCTTCTTGGCAACAGCAGCGTCACTATTCTCGATCTCCAGAAGGATCCGCCTTGGAGGAAATTCTTGGAAGCAATCGAACATCGGTTCCCATCGACCGTCCAGATGAAGTAATACAGTATATCCGTCTTCGATGAAAGTCAAGACCATGAATCATTCCACAGCGGCATTTCTATCGTTCAGACGGGAGGGTCTTTCCTCTCAGGTAAGCAGTCCGAAGGACATCGCTCTTCTTCAATTCCTCACTCGTTCCTTGCGTGACGATAACCCCTTTCTGAAGCACATATCCTTTGGAGGCGATGGAAATCGCCTTCCTCGCATTCTGCTCGATGAGCAAAATGGTTATACCCTCGTCGTTGATTCTTTTTATAACTCGAAAGACCTCTCTTACCACGATCGGTGCAAGTCCCAGGGAGGGCTCGTCGAGAAGAAGAACCCTGGGGCCCGCCATCAGGGCCCGTGCGATGGAGAGCATCCCCTGTTCCCCTCCACTTAGAGTTCCCGCCAGTTGGGAAGTCCTTTCTCTCAGTATGGGAAAGATCCGGAAGATCTCCTCCAGTTTTTTCCGGACAGGGCCGAGGTCTTTTTCGAAGAAGGCGCCAATCCTCAGGTTCTCGTAAACCGTGAACTCCGGAAAAAGACGCCTTCCCTCGGGGACGACGGAGATGCCGAGCTTGATAATCTGGTGCGTCTTCAGTTGATCGATCCGGATCTCTTCAAGAAAAATTCGGCCCTTCAGGGGCCTGACTTGATTTACGATCGTCCTGAGAAGGGTGGTCTTGCCTGCTCCGTTGCTTCCGAGGAGACAGGTGATTCTCCCCTTTTCCACGGTAAGCGATATATCGCGCAGCACAATGACGCTGTCCTCGTATTGAGTGGTTACCTTCTCAAGCCGCAGCATCTTCGCCTTCTTCTCCCAGATAGGCTTCGATCACCTGGGGGTCCTTCGAAATCGAAGAAAATGGACCTTCTGCAATCTTCTTCCCGTAATTGAAGACATAGACACGATCGGCGATCTTTTCGATTACGGCCATGTCGTGTTCGATCACCACGAGGCTGAGATTCGGATTCTTCTCCTTGACCTTCCGAATATCCTGCATCAGCTCCTCGGTCTCTTCAGGAGACATGCCACCTGCCGGCTCATCGAGGAGAAGGAGTCTCGGTTCTGAGGCCAGGGCCCGGCAGATCTCAACCCTCCTCCTGTCTGCATGGGGCAAGTCCATCACCCGTTTAAAGCAGCTCTCCCTCAACTCTTCACTGAAGAAGAAAAGAAGCTCCACGGCCTTCTCAGACCCCGCTTTTAGCTCCGACTGAACGTTCCTGTATCGAAAAAGGGTGTCCAGGAGGCTCGACTTCTGGCGGGCATGCATTCCGAGAATGACATTGTCCAGGACGCTGATATCGGAGAAAAGGCGATTATTCTGGAAAGTCCTAGCAATCCCTTTTCGAGCGATCTCGTGAGGCTTCTGCCCGACCAGGTCCTGTCCTTCAAAGAGAATCGTGCCAGACGTTGGCCGATAGATTCCCGTAACCAAGTTGAAGAAGGTTGATTTTCCCGAACCGTTCGGCCCTATTAACCCGACCGTCTCCCCCTTTTGCACGTCGAAATCGACATGGTCAACTGCACACAACCCTCCGAAGGTGATGGTCAGAGATTCAGTTGTGAGAACTTTGTGAATCACAGAGGTTCATCTCCCTCGCCAAACAGTTCCAATCCTCTTGTAGGGGCGCTGCTTACTGCGTCCTTCCTGGACAGGGCAATCCCTGCCACTACCAAAAAACGAACATGTAAGGTCGGCGCCCTCGCCGACCGGCCCGGCAGGCGGGGTCGCCTGCCCTACCTACTTCTTAAACAAATTTTAACCGTATCTTCGCACCGTCTGCGGGAACAGTCCTTTCGGCCGCAACCGAAGCATCGCCAGGATGATCAGGCCGAATAGCAGCATCCGGTAGTCCTGGAAGACCTGAAATTTCTCGGGGATGATAATCATCAGAAGGGCCCCCAGGAGCACCCCGGCCGCATTATCCATTCCTCCCACGATCACGATAGCCACCACCGTGACGGAAACGTTGAAACTGAAGCTCTCTGGTGATATGTGCCCCATGCTAAAGGCGAATACTGCCCCGGAAATGCCGTCAAAAAAGAAGTTTGCACAGAAGGAAAGAACCTTGTAGTAGATGACATCAATCCCCTGGCAGGATGCTGCAATTTCGTCGTTACGGATCGCATTCCATGCGAGCCCTATTCGCGAATACCGGAATCGCCTGTCCACAAAAAAAGTCACCGCGATCAGAAAAACGACGAGGTAGTAAAAGTTCGCCTGAAACGGGATCTCGAACCCAAAAAGTTTGATCGGAGAACCAAAGGAATAACCTCCGATGCTGGGGAAAGGAATTCCGCTGATGCCATCAGGACCTCCTGTCCAGTTCAGGTTATTCAGAAACAGGTAGACAATGATGGTGAAGGCCATGGTCACAAGGGAAAGATAATAGGTCTTTGTCTTCATGCACGGGAGCCCAAGAATGAAACCGACGGCAGCAGCCGAAAGACCACTGATCGGCAGGAGAATCCAGAAGGACCATCCCAGGTGGACAGCGAGGAGGGCCGCCGTGTAGGCTCCGGTGGCAAAGGAAGCCCCCGTCGCGAAGTTGACGATGTTGGTGCTTCCGATCTGCCAGTTTAGCCCCAGGGCAAGGAGGGCAAAAAGCCCCGTATTGAAGAGGATGAAGATGTGATAGGGCCTTCCCTTCAGCAGAAGAGGCAGAAAGACGATAAAAAAGATTCCATAGACGACGGCAGATGTCTTGTAAGTGGAGAATCCCTTTCTCAGAAATCGGTTCAGAACTTCGTATTTATTGATCAGCACGCTCAAAAACACAATGGCGCAGAGAACCCCGAAGATGGGTAGGGTCTTCTCAAAAATGAGAAAGAGGAAAACGAGCAGAAAGAACAGGGTCTCTATTGCGAGGAAAAGCATGCCTTCAAGAAGTTTCATAGACTAATCTCATTATGTTAGAAAATAACCCCAAATACCTCCTCTCCCCTTCGGGGGAGAGGATTGAGGTGAGGGGCAAAGACAGAAGTAGGGTGGATTAAGCGAAGCGAATCCACCTTTTAACATCAGGGCACAGGGCGATCACGCAGGATCGCCCCTACGAAAAGGTCAAATCAAAATCAGAAGTTAATTTTCATGGTTCGAGGGTGCCCTCCGGGCATGGGGCATTATGTTAAAAAAATGAAAAGTCATGGGTTCGGGTCAGGATGCCAGTGCTATCACCCTGTAGGGAACGGTTTGAAACCGTTCCCTACGGACTCTCATATCTTCACCGGCGCTGCTCTGCCCAGAATGCCCGAGGGCTTGAAAACCAGAAAAAAAATGACAATCACAAAAGCGAACACGTCTTTATACGGCGCACCGCCCGGAACGTAGGCCGAAACAAGGCTTTCGACAAATCCCAGGACGAGAGAGCCTACAATCGCGCCATAAAAGCTTCCCAACCCTCCAACCACGGCAGCTGAAAAGCCCTTGATCCCTCCCATCAGCCCGATATCGAATCGAACGACCGTCTGATACGAACCAATCAGGACGCCTGCCAGCCCCGCCAGCGTCGAACCGATCAAAAAAGTGACGGCGATGACAATATCCGAGTTAATGCCCATCAGGTTGGCTGCTTCGATGTCCTGCGAGATGGCACGGATCGCAAGCCCCGTCCTCGTCCTGTTAATAAAGAGGAACATAACCACAATCAGGAGAACGCTGATTAGAAGGATAAGGATATGGTCCAGACGGAGGAGGATAGGACCCACTTCAAGGCTTGCCTGGGGAAGGATCCGCGGAAAGACCTGCGGATTGCTTCCCTGCGGGTAAAAAAGTCGGACCGATTCCCGGATGACGATCCCCAGAGCGATCGTGGCAACAAGGATCATGAGAAGCGGAGACTTCCGGAAGGGCTTGATCACCACCCTCTCAAAAAGGGTGCCCATCAATCCGATGATAAGGGAGCTGACAGCGATGATAATGACGGCCGTCATCCAGAGTGGCAGAACCCCTGCAAGCCCCACTAGCCCAAGCACTCCGTAGAGGATGATCCCGCAGAAGGCTCCGAGCATCGCCACATCGCCATGGGAGAAGTGAACGATGTTGATCGCCCCGAAAAAGAGGGTAAACCCCGCGGAGATCAGCGCATAGGTGCTGCTCAGCATCAGGGCAAAAAAGATCTGTTCAAGAAGTTGAGTCATAGGTCCGAGTCGTCACTGGGTTAGGGTTAGGGTAACGAAGCCGGTTGGGGTTAGGTGTTGAGGTACGGGCCACTTTCCTAAGTACCGACAACTTAACCCATGGACCAAACTGGCATCTTTACCTTCGCCCTAACCCAGGAGTTGCTATTCCGTCGACCATTTAATCTACTACTTCCCCGCAATGGCCCGCTTCCCTTTTGCGTAATCGGAACCATCCCAGAGCACCCATTTCTTGTCCTGGCTCACCTTCACATTCAAGCCTCCGGAAAGGGTCTGACCGAACTCATCAAACTTTGTCAGCCCCAGAATTCCGCTGTATTCGCTCTCCCGAATGGCCTTTGCCAGTCTCTGTTTATCCTCCGGACCCACCTTCTTGAGGGCCTCAATGATGAGGTTTAAAGAATCGTAAGCATAGGGACCGGTCGCCTCATAGTATTCCTTGTAGCCTGCGGCCTTGTAAGCCTTTACAAAAGGGGAAGACTCATCGATGTAGGCCTTTCCGATAATCACCGTGCCCTCGGCCGCATCCTTTGCCGTCGCGTTGAATGTTTCCGAATCGAAGCCGGTGACACCGGTATAAAGGGTCTTCACACCGAGTTCATTCATCTGGATCTTGATGAGGGAGGCCTCGGTCACGACGCCCCCGTAATAGATCGCCTGGGGCCCCGGTTTCATCGCTTTGATCTTGGAGAGAATAGGCCGGAAGTCGACCGTCCCCACAGCAATTCCGTCTTCCGAGAGGATCTTGGCACCCATCTTGTTGAGGCTCATCTTCACCGCATCAAGGCAGTTCTTCCCGTAACTCGACATGTCATAGATGACGCTCCAATCCTTATATCCCAGCTTCTGGACGACGAACCTTGCGAGGTTGTCATGCTCCACCAGGGTATTGGGGCAGATCCTCGTGACCTCGGGATAGTTGTTCTTGTTGGTGATGTCGGGATGGATTCCCCCCCAGAACATCTGGGGAACACCGTATCGATGGAATACGTGGATCGTTGCAAGGCCCACAGGACTGTTGAAATGGGTCGTCGCAGCAGCCACAAGAGGATCACTGCAAAGTTTCGTCGCTGCGGCCACTCCTGTGGTGGGGTCCGAGGCATCGTCCAGAACGACGAGCTCGAACTTGTACGGAAGATCCGCTCTCTCGTTGGCCTGTTTGACGGCGAGATCGGCTGAATTCCGCGCCCCGAGTCCAACGGCCGCATTCGGTCCGGTAAGGGGACCGATAAATCCCAGCTTCACCAATTTTTTCTCCGCCGAAAAGGCCACCGGAGATAGAATCAGAGAAAGACCGAATGGAACCAAAAACAAAAAGATCCATGAACCCCGTAACTTAGTCATATGTTTCTCCTTTCTCACTGGGATTTTCCAGAAGTGCACCGGATTTATGCATTACTTTATGATGTAGGGAGCGTCCCCCGAACGCTCCGCTCAACGGCGTGATCGGGGATCACGCCCTACGAAATAGCAATATACAAATTCCCATTGTATACGTACCAAGGTCTCTTCCCTTTGTCAATACAGAGATAAATATTCGTAAAGACGAACAGCAGTACGTCTCTACAGGTGCCAAAATGAAAAACCCTATTTTTCAATCAGTCTCCCTGCCTTCTCCAGCCTCAAAGCCACTTCCTCCAGCCCCAGCCTCTTCAGACCTGTCCGCGTCTGCAGGCCCGTCTCCCTATCCCACCCATGGACTTCGTAAAACTGATCAAGCATTTTATCCCAGTTCTCTTTCTCGCAACGATACCCCTTATACGGTCCCGATTTCACGGGCTCCTTCATGAACCTTCCGGGAGGATAGTCGTCCTTTCGATCAAACTGGGTGTGGAGAGTATTGAAGGCCTTTTCCAGGTTGTAGGACCGCCTGGCAATCAGGAACATGTCCTCTTCGCTCAATTTAAGTCCCATGGCTGAGTTTGTCAAAGCGACGTAATCAGAGGGCTCAAGGGCATAGGCACCCGACCAGGTCCCCACATAGACACAGACCCCCAGCATATCCTCCATCTCTTTCGTGAGAGATTGCCATACCACATAGCGGGGCTGGTCATCGTAAGTATGGGCTTCAAAGGAGGCGTCCTTCGGACCGAATCTCGACCCTCCGGCAGATGTTCCTCGCAAATGCCTTCCCGCTACGGGCGATGTTGCAACACCCAGTGCCCATCCCTTGGCAACCCTGAAGGGTTCGATGGAATCTTGTCCCTTGACATGGATCGCAAACTGTTCGGATCCTCTGCCCAATCTGCGCGAGGCCTCCTTGACTCCATCTGCGAGAAGATCTCCGATGCCCTGACGGTAAGCCAGTTTTTTCAAAAGCTCGATGAAGGAGTTGACATCACCCCACTCCAGCCTTAACCCATCGGTCTCCTTTTCTGTGAGGAGCCCCTTTTCATAGCATTCGAATGCCCAGGAGCTGACGCCTGTGGCAAAATCGGTATCGAGACCCAGCTCATTCGCCAGCGTCCAGGCCTTGATCATTCCCGCTGGATCGGTGATATCGAGTCTCACCGCATCCATGATCGTATTGCTCCAGAAGCCTTCTCCCCCTGTCCCTTCAAACGAACCTTCTTTCACTTCCGAAAAAGGCATACATCCTGCGGGGCACATGAAACAGGCGGAGACACTCTTTCGAAACCTGGGAAAACCCTTCACCGGATCGGTCAATCTGAGTCTCTTCTCCACATCCCAGTAATCATCCTGGCCGTTACGGCAGCTGATCAGGAAATCCCAGTTGGGCGAATTGGGATCACTCCAGCGGCCGGCAAGGGTCCCTTTCTTCATCATCTCCGAAAGAGAGGATTCCCGAACTTTATTCAGCGCCGTCTCCACTGCCGTGAGAAAACCATCCGGATCCGCTACCCTGATTGTCCCCCCTTCCCCGCAGGCGACAATGGCTTTTAGCCTCTTATCTCCCATGACGCAGCCCACACCGGAGCCCCCTGCTACCTTGGCCCGATCACAGACCACTCCCGATCCTCTCACCAGGTTCTCACCGGCCGGTCCGATGGATGCGATCCTTATACGGCGAGGGACATGCTCTTTCTCCAGAATCTCTTCTGTTTCAAACGTGGTCCTGCCCCAGATCGCTCTGGCATCTCTTAACTCTCCCTTCCCGTCATGGATAAACAAGTAGACTGGAGTTCCCGATTTCCCGGAGATCACAAGGTGATCAAATCCGGCGTACTTCAACTCCGGGCCGAAGTGCCCACCTACGTTGGCAGATCCTTTGCCGTTGTTGAATACGTTCTTGGTGTCAATCGATACGCGACAGGCTCCAGGTGCAAGGGTCCCGACCAGGGCCCCCACTCCAAAAATGAGAAGGTTATCGGGATCAAACCAATTGACTCCCGGGCTCATTTCATTGAGCAAGATGGATGAATTGATCGCCCTTCCGCCAATCCATTCGGAGGCATATCTTTCCGTGTCCTCCGTCCAGATACGGCCACCACTGAGATCCACCCGCAGGATTTTTCCGGCCAAACCGCCCTCTATTGGTCGTACTGTCACCGAAGGCTCACCTCACTGCTCCTCTTCAAATCAAAACCTCCAGAGCCTCGTAACTGCAAAAACGTACACAAAACGGCTGATCTTCGCCCTTACAGAGGTCACAGGTCGGATCCATGCTCCACCTGATCTCTCCGCTCCGGTTGTCCTTGCGCACCTTGATTGCTCCTCCACCCGGGGAAAAGATCCTCCGGCGATGGAAGGAGCATGCCAACTCGCAAGCCCTGCAACCATAACAGGCTTTGTGATCTCGATGGATCTTCATGCCCAGCTCCCGGATCTCCTTTAAAGGAATAACATTTCGTCTTACTTCTATCAATGGAACTGGGCCTTTACAGGCAAGATTCCCCCGCTGCTGACAGAAAAAGGGGCAGGCCCTGCACCAACATGGTCAAGGGCCTGCCCCTCACAATTCTCTATCCTTATGCTTTGCTCCTTGCCCTCTGCCCTATGCAGGGAAGAAAGAAGGGGGCTGTTACCGGTAGGGTTTGAGCTGATCCAGGAATCTCTGATCAACCACGATTCCCAACTTCGCTGCCTGATCGCAATGTTTGACCGCCAGTTCGAACTCCTTTTTATCGAAGTAAATTAACGCCAGGTTATAATGGGCCTCCCCAAATTTAGGATTGATCTCCACGGCTTTCTGGAAGGCAGTAATAGCTTCATCCAGCTTGCCCTTTTCCCTGAGGACATTTCCGATGTTGTAATGACCCCTGGCGTATTTTGGATTGATCTCAACCGCTGCCTGATATTCCCTAAGCGCTTCGTCGAGATTCCCCTTCCGGAAATGGATGTTGCCGAGGTTGTTATGGGCTTCCACATTCCTCGGGTCGATCTGCAGCGCCTTCTGGTAGTTCGTAATTGCCTCCTTCAGGTCTCCTCGTTCATTATAAGAGACCCCCAGGTTGAAATAGGCCTGAGCGAACTGGGGATCGATGTCTATGGCTTTCTTATATTCCTTGATCTCATCCTTCCATTTTCCCATCCTGCCATAGGCAATGCCCAGATTAAGGTGCGCTCTCGCATCTTTCCCGTCGAGCTTCAACACCTTCTGGTATTCCTCGACAGCTTCATCGAGGTTCCCCCTTTCTGCCGCACTGAAACCCGCCTGGAAATGTTCTTCCGCGCCGGCGGCCTTTTCTTTCTTCGCCGTCTTCGATCCTCCGGCACAGGAAACCAGAACGAAAACCATACCAACAACCCAGCAATATCTCATGATCGCTTTCAACGCCTTATTCCTCCCCTATGAATTTTTCTGAATCATTAACAAACTTTGGGAAGTAAATCAAGATATGATAAAGTGGTAAGAAGTCATTTTTTCTCCAGTTCGTCATTCCTGCGAAAGCAGGAATCCAGTTATTTCAATGGGTTCTGGACTCCGGCTTTCGCCGGAGTGACGGATTTGGTACTTCTTACGAATTCATCAAGGTATCCATTCAGTCCTTTTCAAATTGGATACTTCCCTCTCCCTCTGGAAGGAGACCCTCACCTTAATCCTCTCCCCGAGGAGACTGTGCCGTAAACCCCTTTTGTCATTGCGAGAGACCGAAGGGAGAGCGGCAATCTCACCATTTTCCTTCGCTTCTGAGATTGCTTCGGTTTTTTCACTCCCTCGCAATGACATTGCAACACAGCCTCCAAAGGGGCGAGGAAAGTTTTTGCGTTATTTCTCGCATCAATCGATTGTTCTGAACAAGCTCTCTCTTGACCCCGAGAACAAAAACCCTTTAGATTGTCCCTACCTATGGAAGAGATACCCCCTTCACCGCAAAGACGATTCTACTACGGCTGGGTCATCGTTGGCCTCGCCATGATCTCTATGGGCTTCTGGTTTGCCATCCGGGCGACTTTCAGCGTTTTCTTTGCGGAACTGGTGGATCGCTTCCACTGGGGTCGGGCAGAGGCCGCTGGTGTCCAATCTTTAACGTTGTTTGTCTACATGGCCACGGCCCCCATCATTGGAACCCTGGTAGACCGGGTCGGGCCCCGTAAGGTCGTCGTCGCCGGAGCTTTTCTCACCGGCGTGGGACTCCTTCTCTGCACGCAGATTCAATCCCTGCTCCAGTTCTATCTCTTTTTCGGCTTGATCGTGGGAGTGGGCTCCTCCGGCCTGAGTATCGCTCCTTTTACCGTTGTTCTCACCCACTGGTTCGAAAGAAAAAGGGGAACGGCAAACGGTCTCGCAGGAGTGGGAATGGGCGTCGGGATCTTCCTTTTTCTCCCGTTGATCCAGTATCTCATCTCCCTTTATGGATGGAGAGTAGCTTTTCTCGTCTTTGGTCTCCTGTCCTTCCTCATCCCCTTACCCTTGAATGCCATCTTCCTGCGACGAACCCCGAAAGAGATGGGATGCCTCCCGGACGGGGACCTTTACGTGGATCCCTCCGGATCGGATCACAAGATTCGCACGGACCGGGATCTCCGCGTGCCCATCCCAAAACAGGATCCATCTCTTTCTGATGTGATCAGGACCGTTCGATTCTGGCTGCTCCTTATCTTTCCTTCCCTGACGTCCCTGGGCGTTTACGTCATCCTCGTTCACCACACGAAGCATCTTATCGACCTCGGTGTTGAAAAGTTATGGGCCGCCTCCCTCTTTGCAGGGATGGGAGCTTTGTCCGCTGCTTTTCGGTTCTTCTGGGGATGGTTCTCAGATCGAAGGGGAAGGGAGATCACCTTCACTCTTGGAGGAATCTGTTTCTCTTCGGGAATCCTGTTTCTGATCCTGTTCCAATATTACCCTCTCCCGCCCGTCCTCTATCTTTTTGTGATTTTCTTCGGAATGGGATGGGGCGCCACCGCTCCCATGTACATGTCTATCGCTGCAGATCTTTACAAGGGGAAGAATTTCGGACTCATTTACGGAGTTCTTGAGGCAGCCATCGGCGTCGGTGCTGCAATCGGTTCATGGATCGCCGGCTACATCTTTGACAAAACCGGCACCTATCTCTGGGCCTTCATCCTCGCAATCCTCCTGAATATCATTTCGATCATTCTCGCCTGGTTCGTTGCGCCCCGAAAGGCCCGTCCCATCCAATCCCGAGCTTAAACACTGCCCTGCTCTTTGGCAATTCCCCGTGCTACATGCTAAAATACGGCAATTCCCTCATGCGATAAGGAAACCAGGAATGCAGGAAGAAGCTCCTGTGGATTTTTCCCTTCTCCTGAATTCCTGCTTTCATTATAAATCGTATTTTCCTCATCGTCTCTCTCCAAGAGGAAAGGAGAATTTAGAACGTGCTTGGCGGTTCTTGCCAGATCCGGAGAGGAGGTTTCTTACGAGACCTATTTTGATTGTTGAAGACGAAAAGGACATCCTTGATCTGATCGAGTACCAATTGAAACAATCCGGCTTTTCCGTCCTGACGGCCCTTGACGGGATCTCCGCCCTCGAAAAAGCGAAAAAGGAACGGCCCGAACTGATCATTCTCGATCTCATGCTTCCCGGAATGGATGGGAAGGATGTTTGCAGAGCCCTTAAATCAAATCCCCTCACAAAATCGATCCCCGTTCTCATGGCCACAGCCAGGACGGAAGAGATCGACAGGATCATCGGTTTTGAACTCGGTGCCGACGACTATGTGACAAAGCCATTCAGCCCGAGAGAGCTTGTTCTTCGGGTGAAGGCCATCCTCCGCCGTAAGGAAGGTGAGCCGGCGGGAGAAAAAATCATCCAAGTGGGAACCCTCCTGATCGACCTGGACCGTCATGAGGTCTCTGTCGACAATTCACCGATCCATCTGACCTCTACCGAATTTAAGCTCCTGGTGGAATTGGCCTCAAGGCGAGGCCGGGTCCACACCCGGGAGCGTCTTCTCGACAAGGTGTGGGGCTATACCTATGAGGGCTATGCACGCACGGTGGACACACACATCCGCAGACTGAGAGAGAAACTGGGAGCAGCAGGAGAGCGCATCGAAACGATCCGGGGCGTAGGGTATCGATTCCGGGAGGATCAGGAATGAACCTGCCCATCCAGCGGAAGTGGATCGTCTTCCTTGCCATCCTCCTCTTTCTCTCGCTGTCAATCCAGGGATACCTCGTCCAATCCTTTCAAAAGCCGATCCTCTTCGCCGTCCTTCTCGGACTTCTCGCTCTCCTCCCTCTTACTTATATGATTTCAAGGTTCCTCACAAGGCCGATTCAAAGGATGACGGGGATCGCAAGGCAACTGGCACCCGGTCACTTTGAGAGAAGAGATCTCCCTTTTCACAGGGATGAACTCGAAACCCTCGCAAGGGCAATTGAGGAGATCGGCATCGAGCTGAAGAAGAAGATCGAAGAGGTCTCTAAGGAAAGGGACTATCTCCAGACCATCCTCAAAGGGATGGTCGAGGGAGTTCTCGTTGTAGATGGCAGGGGTCGCATCCTGATGGTTAATGATGCTCTTCGAGACATGCTGTCACTCCCTGCCACTGTAATGGAAAAGACGCCCCTCGAGATCATTCGCAATGCAGAGCTGGAAGCAGCCATTCAAAGGGTCATTCACGAAGGGGGACATGGGGCCCTCGAACTCGAAACCGCTGCTGTCCCGAGGAAGGCATTTCAAGTGACCGTCGTTGCCATTTCCTCTTCTCCACAGGGTTCCGGAGAAGCAGAGCGAAGAGGTGCAATCGCTGTCTTCCACGACATGACACGGCTGAAAGAACTGGAGAAGGTGCGACAGGATTTTGTGGCCAATGTCTCCCATGAGCTGAGAACCCCTCTCACGACGATCAAGGGTTATGCCGAGACGCTGCTGGAAGGAGCCTTGAAGGAGGAAGTAGCCTTCCAATTTGTCCAGGTCATCAATCGACACGCAGATCGCCTTTCTAAAATTGTGGAAGACCTTCTCGCCCTTTCAAGGATCGAATCGAGAGATTTCCGATTAACGCCGCAGGAGTTTATCCTTTCCGAACTCATCGAGGACGCCATCGATTTCGTAAAGGAGCCAGCAAATCGGAAAGGGATCTCAATCATTCGTGAAGAGTCCCTTCCTTCGATTGCCGCCTATGGGGATCGGAACCACGTTGAACAGGTTCTCATCAATCTCCTGGATAACGCCATCAAGTACGGCCGGGAGGGAGGAAAAATAGTCATCTCTTTACAGGAAGACCCCCGGGAGGTGCAGATTTCGGTGAAAGACAATGGGATCGGCATTCCGAAGGAAGACCTTCCCCGGATCTTCGAGCGGTTTTACAGGGTGGATAAAGGCCGGTCCCAGGAACTGAGCGGAACGGGCCTGGGGCTTTCCATTGTGAAACACATCGTCCAGGCTCACGGTGGCAGGGTCTGGGCAGAGAGCCGATTTGGAGAGGGCTCCACCTTCTATTTAACCCTGCCGAAGAAGAATTCCCGTTAGAGCTCGTCGAAAGAACTTCCGATTTTCTCCAGATCCTCTTCTGCAATGTGAAGAACGAAGATCGACTCCTTCGCATCCTCCATGGCAGAGCCATAGATGTAATCGATGTTGATCCTGGCCCCACCGAATCGTCTTACTACCTCGCCTAACATGCCGGGGCGATTCACCAACCGGAAGACCAGAACCGGTTCGACGTCGACGAAGTGATTGGCGTTGAGCAAGGCTTTTTCCGCTTCCCCGGGCTTATCCACGAGAAGCCGGATCAGCGAGTAGTCGGAGGAATCCTTAAGGATGCCCTTGTAGCTTTCCGCGAGGGCAATCCTTCTTCTTGTCTTTTCCCTTATTTTATAGAGTTCTTTAACGGAATCCTTCGCATTCTGAATGCTCATCGCAAGGATATTCACACTCGAGGCCTTCAGAGCATCGCAGAGCTTGGCAAGCTCTCCAGGCGCATTGTTGAGAACGACTGAAAGCTGACTTCTTCTCTCCATCGAATCCTCCCTCATTTCTGTAATGGCGTCCCGCGGGCAGAGCCTGTGGTCCTCTGGGATAGGCGGGTAATGCATCCAGACATCAATGGATACCCCAAAATAACAGATTGGCCGGAAAAGGTCAAACCCCTCAGAAAAGGGAAAGGCGTCACGAAAATTCTATCCTCTTGACACATTCCTGTCACATTTGGAAGTTAACCTTGGATCATGGAAAAATGGCTCACAACAGATCTCCACATTCATACCAGCTTCAGCGACGGAACGGTTCCGATTGAAGAAGTTGTAAGACTCTACGGCGAAGCAGGGCTCGACGTCATCGCCATTACAGACCATCTTTTCGACACCACCCATCCGAAAAGCCGCGAACTCTACACCGAAGGGAAATCCATCAAGGACCCGGAAGGCTATTTCAAGAAGATAGAGGAAGTAGCTCAGTGGGCCTGGGAGAGATGGAACCTTCTGGTCATCCCCGGTCTGGAGGTCTGCAATATCAACGATGACTATCACATCCTCGCCATCGACCTGAAGAAAGCTGTCAATCCAAACCAGGAAGCCAGCGGGGTCATCGATGAGATCCATCGCCAGGGTGGCCTCGCCATCGCATCACATCCTCCCTTGAAGCTTTCCTACTTCCTTCAGGGAGACAAGGTTTCGATCGAAAGGCATCCTCTCCATCTATGGAACCATCGGGAGAGATACGTGACGATGATTGATGCGTGGGAGATAGCCAATCGGGACGACCTCTTTGATGCGGTGGGCCTTGAGCGACTTCCCCACATTGCAAATTCCGATTTTCATGAGCCCCTTCATCTCAATTCCTGGAAATCCCTCGTTTATGCTGAAAAATCGAAAGAATCGATCAAAAAGGCCATTCTTGAGAGGCGCGTCGCCCTTTTCCTCTTCGGCAAGGGAAAAGAGACCAAGCAACCTTTTTCGACTGAAACTCCCGAAGCAATTCCCAGCGAAATCGAGGGGGAGACCCAAATGCAAAATTACGGCAAGATTTTGATCGTTGACGACGAGCGTGACCTGGTGGAGATGCTTTCTTATAACCTTCGAAAGAAGGGCCACAGGACGGCTTCTGCCCACGATGGATTCGAAGCGTGGAACAAGCTTGAATCGGAGGAACCGGATCTCTTGATCCTCGATCTCATGATGCCGGGCCTCGATGGCTGGGAACTCTGTCGTCTGATTCGAAACCACAAGGTCGAGACAGTGCGGGAGGCGGGAATTCTAATGCTCACTGCCCGGGCCACGGAGGAAGATAGGGTTTATGGCTTGAACCTCGGAGCGGACGATTACCTCACGAAACCCTTCTCACTCTCCGAATTCCTCCTCAGGGTCGAAAAGATGATGGAGAAGCGAAAAAAGGTGAGAGCGATGAGCCAGGCGATGGGAGAGCTTCGCCGTGAAATCCGAGGGAAGGAGGTAAATCTGATGCGGGTCGTTCATGACCTCAAAAATCCGCTCCTCTCCATGGGCATGTCCGCGAAATTGTTGCTCCGGAGGGAAAAGACGGAAGAAGGGGCAAGATTCCTCGAAATTATCCACAACAGTAGCGCCCAACTGACGAGCTGGGTGGAGGATATACTAAAATTTCCCGATCTCTCCTCCGATAGGTGGAAAGACGAAATGAGAACGATGGATCTTGTGTCGATCGCGAAAGGGTCCGTTAATTCCGCCGCCGGGCCGGCCAGAGAAAAGGAGATTGAGCTTCATTTCGCCGCATCCCCTCCCTGGCCTCCTGTCCTCTGCCACGAGCAATTGCTGCGCAGAGCGATTGACAACCTTCTCTACAATGCCCTGAAATATACCCCCCGGGGCGGGAGAGTGGAAGTCTCTGTCACCTATTATCTCGCGAAAGGAGGCCATGGCGTAGCAGAGATTTCCGTCAAGGATACAGGAATCGGAATCCCATCCGAAGAATGGGAAAAAATCTTTGAGCCTTATTATAGAGGCAAGAATGCAGAAACCGAGGGTGGACTGGGCCTTGGTCTCGCCTTTGCCAAAGAGGTGATGGATCTCCATAGGGGGAAGATTCTGTTGGACAGCGCGCTCGGAAAAGGAAGCACCTTTTCTATCTTGTTGCCGGTGTCTAACAGTCAAAAGGGAACGGAGGTGGAAAGAGATTTAGCATAAACGTAAGGAAGACGTAACAGAGTTGTAACAAAGAAGAATTACAATGGTAAAAGTTTAAGGAAGACACAAGTCTCTAACACAATTCACTCAAGGAGGTTCAGAATGAGAAAAGGTTGGAAATTATTCACAATTTTTTTAATTCTATTTGTTTTTTGCGGTACGGGTCTTGCCAAAGACAGCGAACTTATCGGAGCAGGAGCTACCTTCCCCTATCCGCTCTATTCGAAGCTTTTTGATGTTTACAACAAGGAGTCCGGGGTGAAGGTGAACTACCAGGCGATCGGTTCAGGGGGAGGGATAAGACAGTTAATCAACAAGACGGTAGACTTCGGAGGATCTGATGCCATCATGAGCGACAAAGAGCTATCGGAGGCATCGGCTCCGGTCCTTCACATCCCAACCTGCGCGGGAGCGGTGGTTATCACTTATAATCTCTCAGGAAACCCCCAGTTGAGATTTACGCCGGATGTCATTGCCGACATCTTCCTCGGAAAGATAAGCAGATGGAACGATCGTCGCATCTCCGAAAGCAATCCGGGAATAAAGCTTCCTGATATGAATGTCACGGTGGTGCACCGTTCCGATGGGAGCGGTACGACCTCCATCTTCAGCGACTATCTGAGCAAGGTCAGCCGGGAATGGAAAGAAAAAGTTGGCGCAGGCACCTCCTTGAACTGGCCAGCCGGCCTGGGCGGAAAGGGCAACCCGGGGGTCGCAGGTCTGGTCCAACAAACACCCGGAAGCATCGGCTATGTTGCGCTCATCTATGCCCTTCAGAACAAGATGCCTTATGGTGTGGTGAAGAACAAAAAAGGTAATTTTGTGACGGCTACCCTTGCTTCTACAAGTAAGGCCGCCGATACGGATCTGCCGGACCATATGAAGGTGAGCCTCACGGATACGGATGCTCCGGAGGCATACCCGATCAGCGGCTTTACCTGGATTCTCGTTTACAAAGACCAAAATTGTGGAGACAAGACTGAAGAAAAGGCAAAGGAGGTTGTTAAGTTACTCTGGTGGATGACCCATGAAGGACAGAAATACACCGAGCCTCTTGAATATGCTCCTCTTTCCAAAAAAGCCGTGGAGAAGGCTGAAAAACTTATCAAGTCCATCTCCTACAAGTCGAGCGTGGTCATGAAGTGATTTGAGGGAGAAGGGGTGGAACCGATTCCACCCCTTCTCCCGGGTTTTTCTGGAAATACCCTTCTCAATGTGATTTTAAGGGGTTTGGTTCTCCTCCCGAAGACATCCACTTCAAGATAAAATAGTAGGATAGGCACAATGAACCACAGCAGAGCCGAAGTTCTGGTGCTTGGAGCTAAAACAGAGACAATGCGCTGGCATAAACCCACACTCTCGGAATCTTCCTTTCGCAAAATACTCTCCATGACAGGAGCGTTTGTCCTGCTTCTCCTGTTGGCCATCTTTTTTTCGCTATTCATTGCGTCCTTCCCTGCCATTCGGAATTTCGGAATCCGGTTTCTTTTCAGTTCCACATGGGACCCGGTAAGGAGTGAATTCGGCGCATTTCCCTTTCTCGTCGGCACTCTTGCCACTTCTTTTCTCGCCCTCATCATCTCAGTTGTTTTCTCCATACCCATCTCCATCTTTTTGGGAGAGTATTCTGCCCAGGGAGCTACGCCTGCCTTCATCAAGAGCATGATCGAACTGCTGGCGGGGGTTCCTTCGGTGATCTATGGATTCTGCGGACTATTTCTCCTTGCTCCCCTGGTGAGAATCTTAGAGGGTAGATTGGGCCTGGCCCCCTATGGGGTGGGGATATTCACCGCCTCGCTCGTCCTTTCGATCATGATCATACCGTACTCAGCCTCGATCGGACGAGAGGTAATCAGCCTCGTTCCTTCCGATCTCAAAGAGGCGGCCCTCTCGCTCGGGGCAACCCGCTTCGAGGTGATACGAAAGGTCATTCTTCCCTACGCGGGTTCCGGAATCGTTGCAGGAATTCTTCTCTCACTCGGAAGAGCCCTGGGAGAGACCATGGCCGTAACCATGGTGATCGGAAACTCCAATTTCATTCCGAAGGGTATTTTCAGTCCGGCAAACACCCTGGCCAGTGTCGTAGCCAACGAATTCACGGAAGCGACAGGGAGTCTCTATCTTTCCAGTCTGATCGAGCTGGGACTTGTGCTCTTCATCGTCACCACCCTCATCAACCTCATCGGAAAGTTCATCATCCGCCGGATGGGTGTGGGAGGATAACGTGAAAAACCCTTCGATCAGAAAAAGAATTCTATGGGATAAGTTATTCAAAGGAACGGTTGTTCTCCTCACTTTCTGTTCTATCCTTCCCATGCTCTTCATCCTGTTTTTCATTACCAGCAAGGGCATCTCTGTTATCAACTGGAGTTTTATCACCCAGCTTCCCAAACCCGTGGGTGAGATAGGCGGTGGAATTTCAAACGCCATCATAGGAACCCTTATGTTGATCGGGATTGCGACGGGTTTTTCCGTTCCCGTTGGGATTCTTGCCGGGATTTTCCTTTCAGAAAACAGAAAGGGAAGGCTCGCATCTCTTACCAGATTGTGCGTCGAAACACTCCAGGGTATTCCTTCGATTGTGATCGGCATCATTGCCTATATTTGGCTGGTTGTTTCGATGGGGTCGTTTTCAGCGTTCTCAGGCGGGATGGCCCTCGGTTTGATGATGCTGCCGGTCATTATCACCGCGACAGAGGAGACCTTGAAACTTATTCCGGAGAGCTTAAGAGAAGCATCCCTGGCATTGGGGGTTTCCTACCCCAGGACGATTCTGAAAGTGATCCTCCCAGCGGGTGTAAGCGGTATCGTAACAGGGATCCTGTTGAGCATCGCGAGGGTTGCCGGTGAGACAGCGCCCCTTCTCTTTACGGCCTTCGGGAGTCCCTTTATGAACCTCAATGTTCTGAAACCCATTAACAGTCTTCCACTCATGATTTTCAACTATGCCACGAGTCCTTATCCCGAATGGCATACACTCGCCTGGGGGGCCTCTTTTATATTGATCGTCCTTGTCCTGGGTTTAAATCTCTTTACCAAGGTTGTGACAAAAAGATGGAAAGTACAGTTTTAAAGATCGAGAATTTCAGCGCCTTTTTTGGGGAAAACCAGGTCTTGAAAGAGGTCAATCTTTCGATTCCCCAAAACAGAATTACAGCCATTATGGGGCCATCCGGTTGTGGGAAGACCACCCTCATCCGCTGCGTCAACCGGATGCACGAGCTCATTCCTGATGCTAGGGTCTCCGGTAAGATCTTTCTGGATCATGAAGACATCTATGCCACGGATCCCATCGTCGTTCGAAGGCAAATTGGGATGGTTTTCCAAAAGCCCAATCCGTTTCCCATGATGAGCATCCATGACAATGTGATTGCAGGATATAACCTGAACGGGATCACATTGACCAAAGATGAGAAGAAAAAGATTGTTGAAGAGTCGTTGCGGAAGGCGGCCCTTTGGGAAGAAGTCAAGGCGTCTCTTCATAGAAGGGGAACCTTCCTCTCAGGCGGACAGCAGCAGAGACTCTGTATTGCGCGTGCTCTCGCCATGGGGCCGGCGGTCCTTCTCCTCGACGAACCCACCTCCGCTCTGGACCCGAAAGCAACCTCGCATATCGAGGAGTTAATCGTGCAGTTGAAGGATACAGTCTCAATCATTCTCGTCACTCACAACATGGCGCAAGCGGCCCGGGTTTCGGACTTTACTGCCTTTGTTTACTTGGGTGAGCTCGTTGAGTTCGGGCCAAGCGGAAGGATGTTTACCGCCCCCAAGGATAAGAGAACAGAAGCGTATCTGACGGGGAAATTCGGCTAACGGGAATAATGGCGGAGGTTAGAGAGAAAGGGATGGAAACCCACTTTCAGAAAAAAATGCAGGAACTGAAGGAAGACTTACTTAAAATGGCCGCTCTCGTGGAGGAAGCGATCAGTACGGCTGTTCAGTCCCTGGCCAAAAGGGATTCGGACCTTGCCAAGAAAACCTTTGAGGGAGAGGACCGGATCAACAGGATGGAGATTAACATTGAGGATAAGTGCTTGACACTTCTCGCCCTCAGGCAACCTATGGCTGCAGATCTTCGGTTCATTACCTCCACGATGAAGATTATCACGGACCTTGAGCGCATGGGTGACCAGGCGGTTAATATCGCAGAGCGGGCGATCTCCTTAAATCAGGACCCCCAACTCAAACGTTATATTGATATCCCCAGAATGGCCGAGATTACCCAGTCGATGGTTAAAGACGTCCTGGATGCCTTCGTTACACAAAACCCCAAGCTGGCCCGCTCAGTGTGTGAACGGGACGATCTGGTGGACGGGTTGAATGACCAGGTTTTCCGAGAGATTCTCACCTTCATGATGTCAGACCCGCAGACGATTACAAGAGCAGTCCACTTGATGATTGTGTGTCGTTGTTTGGAAAGAATTGCAGACCACGCTACGAATATTGCGGAAGATGTAATCTTCATGGTCGATGCCCGGGTGATCAAACACCACGCCGAAGAAAAGGAAGAAAGGTAAAACTTTTGCTGTTGAAAATGGATCGTCCGGGATCATTCGATTCTGAATTTCACGGACATCCCTAATTCTGACCCGGCTCATCTTCTTCCACTTCCAAAATCGTAGGGGACGAAGGATCGGAAAGGTCCCGGACCCTTCCGTGCTCGTCACCCACCATGGGACATAATGGAGATCCGGTTTGTGTTTCAACAATCCTCCCACGACTTCCGTCCGAGAGCAGAAGCCGCCGGCCCGGGGCCAGCACATTCAACAGCAAGAGAAATGAGGAGACATAATCTTTCTGAAGTCTTCCAGACATGGCATCCTTGATAAGAATCGTGGAGGCTTTCGCAACGCTCAAAGCCGGCCGATAGGGACGAATGGTGCGAAGGGCATCGTAGACATCCGCAACGGCCACAAGAAGGCTCGCAAAATGGAGCGTATACTGCGGCAGGCGACTCTGGACCTTCGGATATCCGGATTGATCCGCCCCCATGTGATGCTGGTAAGCCACTACCGGGAGAAGAGGGTTTGCCGATTCCACGCCGGGTATATCGAGCAGGAGCCGAGCGCCACAGGAGGAGTGTCTCTCTATGATAAGCCTGTCGTTCGGTTTCAGGGGGCCGTTGAAATTCAGGATTTCCTTGGGCACCTCCTTCTTTCCAAGGTCGTGGCACAGAGCTGCCATGGCGATCGTATTGACCATCTCATCGGAAACACGGAGCGCCCGGGCCAGAGCTGACGAAAGAACGCAGACATTGAGGGCATGGGTAAAGGTGTAATCGTCGAAGTTCTTCAATTCACGGATCGGGTCAAAGAGCTCTCTGCCGATGGCCAGACGGGCCACGATCGCGCATACGATCTCGCGGGCTCGAACGATGCCTTCGGGCTTTCTGGATTCGAGGTCGGAAAGGGCTTCTTGAGCCTCGGCAAGAAATCCCAGATATCCTGTAACAGCCCGGGTCAGGACCGAACGGGCCTCGACCCGTTTTTCCAGTTTCAGGGAGCCGGCGACGATTTTCGGACTCTGGTAGGGACGCCGATCTTTGGAAACAACACTTTCAGTCCAGGTCATCAGGTCGTCTTCCCCTGCATCAGCCTCGATTTGAACCCTCTCGAACCCGAGCTGCTGGAGCGATTGAAAGAGAGCCTGAAAGGCGATGGGGATGGTTTCTATCCTCCGGTCTTCGACAACCGTGTCGCTCCCGAGGAAGGTAAGCCTAACGGGCCGTCCCCATTCTGCGAGCTTCTGAGAGGCCTGTCTGGCTGACTGGAGAATCTGCCTAGACCCTGGAGGATAGATCCGCCGCATCCGGAAGAGAGCACCGAGTGCGGTTAGAAAATAATCGAGGGCATCATGCCCCATGGCTCTCCTCTCTCTTTCCCGGGTCCGGAAGGTTCAGCTCGGCCAGTGCCAACGTTTCCTCTTCCCCCTCTGGGTTAGAGAATGTGGTCTGAACGATCTTCACAGCCCTGAGGGCTTCCTTCCTGACTTTCGGGTGGGTATGGTTTGAAAGAGCCCGAAGAGGTGGAAGAACCTGGGGGAACCCTTGCTTTCCGAGAACGATGGCAAGATTGCGGGCTACATACCAGGGGCCTATCCGAGACTTCAACACAAATGAGGGTGTTGCGCCTGCAGAGAAGCAGGAGAGGAGATTGACAAGAAAATGTCGAGTGGAGATCCCTTTCTCTTCCGCGAGGGCCTTCAGCGCAGTGTCGAGGAGACGCTTTTCGTGCTTCACGGTGAAGGTGATGAGGGCCTGCCGTTCCATGATCGACGCCTTGGTAACGGCCGAAAGACCATTTTGGAATAGGTCCCTGACAAGAAAAGGGTTTGCATCGAGCAGATCGGGGAAAGTTCGATCAACAGCCCTGATGAATCCAAGGACACGCAGCGGGCCAAGTTGCTCTGAACGGGCCTTGATACGGTCGAGGAGCCTTTTACTAAAAGATTCTTCTTCCTCCACGACCAATGCCAGGATCAAATGGTCCAGGTATTCATCAGGGTCATCCAATAAAGGGGGCGTATCCTCTTCGGGGCCCATCGAGTCAGAAGGACTCACCAGAGATTCGAAGGATCCCGAATACTCTGCATCCATGAAAGGGTTTTCCGACAGATTGAGAATAAGTTCCTCGACTGTCTTCCATACCTCGGCGCCAAACCCGCCTTCTTTCCCGGAAGAAAGCCTCGACCTGACCAATGAAAGGATCTCATCGGTCTTAGAGACCGGTGCAAAACGGCGGTATACCTCAACAAACCTTCTGGTCCCTTGGTCCCCGAGGGTCGCGAGACCTGCCAGAAGGTCGATAAATCGCTCTGCGTCGATTCCTCTCAGAAGCGAAGCTTTCCCAAGGCCCAGCCGCCTGGACTCCTGGCCTTCACGTCCCACGATCCGAACAAGATCCCTGACAGAGAGGCACGCACCCATTTGAGCAAGGTAATCAAGAATGTCTTCACGCTGTCCGGCCGGAAGCAGGGCCAGGGCGTCCTCCAGCCGCTCTCCCAGTGTGATCAGGAATTTCGTGAACCCTTCGGAATCGCCGTACCCCGATTCCTTCCACTCAGCCTTTGCAGTCTCCCAGAATTCTTCGGAGGCGAGGGCAGAAGCAAGCTGATCAGCGGGTGCTTCATGACTCATCAAAGCAAGCCAGGCACGACGGCGCCTTTTTTCCGGGTTTTCCTTTGAATCCTTGACCGTATCCGTGATCTCACTGTGGATCTGATCGAGCTTGAGGGGTTCTATGTCGATGGTATGAGCTCCTTCAGAGTGAAGCCTCTGTCGAAGTTCACGGCCTTCCAACTTGGGGGTCGATATCAGTTGGGCAAAGGTCCAGACATGATCGAGGGTCACGTCCTTCGTCCAGAAGAGTTGGAGCACCTTTCGGGAGTGAAGTATTGAAGCAAGATTGGTCGCTTTCCCGGCGACGAATTCCCCTGAAACGACCAGCTCCCTTGAGGTTACACCGATCGTGAGACGGCCTGTGGAATCGAGGGGGGCAGAATCGAGGACGTTCTTGACGATTCCGAGAAGGTTAGGATGTTTCGGGGGATAGACACGGACCCCGCGGATAAGATGCAACAGATTGAGGGCGAATGTCTCAACCTTTTTGGATAGTGGAGACGCTTCCTTGTTCTTATGTCCTATCATAACCTCATCAGAAGAGTTCGCAGACCGCCGGAATTGAGGCATCACTTAAGCAAGTGAGCGAGATGCAAACCGGTCTGCAGGAGATGAATCAGCAAGTTCAATGCCAGAAATGGACATAGTTCATAACCCTTTGTTTCAAAAGAGAAATATTCGGATAGGAAGCGAACGTTCGAACCCCGAAGTGACTTCTTTTGTCACCTTCTGTGCCCTGGAATTGTCTTTACTGAATCCCCCGATGAGGAGGAACTAAGCATTAAGCGTTTAGCGCGTATTCATCAGCAAAAGATTGTCCGTATCTACCCAAGTCCTTCACCCTGAGCTTATTTCAGGGTCTCCCAAGTCTTCATTCTGTACGATACTAAACCAAGCATAGCATGACACCTCCTTTAATCTTTTTCAACTGCCCCGAAGTCCCGCTGTAAGCGGAATTCAAAATGACCTGTTCAAGAAATTTCAAGCACTTTTGGTTAAAATCCCGCACTCAGGATTTCGGCTTTCTTCTTTACTTGTGCTTCTGAAGGTACTCTTCCAACCGGTTCATGGCCTCCTCGATGTTCTCCAGAGAATTGGCATAGGAAAACCGCAGATATCCCTCTCCGTTGCTTCCGAAATCGATCCCTGGCGCAACTCCAACCTTGGCTTCCTTCAGGATATCAAAAGCCAGGCCGTAAGAATCGAGCGAAAATCTTTTCGCATTGGCAAAGACGTAAAAGGCTCCAGTAGGCTCCACGGTAATCCCAAATCCCAGGTCCCTCAGTCTCGGAATGAGGAAACGGCGCCTTCGATCATAGACCTCTCTCATTTTTCGGGTGTCTTCTTCGGCCTCTCTCAAGCCGGCGAGAGCAGCCCATTGGACGAAAGAACTGGCCGAGATGAAAAGGTTCTGCTGAAGCTTCTGCATGGGCCGGATGAACTCCTTGGGGGCAATCACGTAACCCAGTCTCCATCCGGTCATCGCATAGCGCTTTGAAAAACCATTGATGATAAAGGCGCGGTCCGTGAATTCAAGAATGGAATGAGCCTCCCCTTCGTAAACCAATCCGTGGTAGATCTCATCGGAGATGAGAAAAGGCGAAAATTCTGCAATCCGAGCCATCCTCTCCGGAGCCATGATATTTCCAGTGGGATTGGATGGAGAGTTGATGAGAATCCCCTTTACCCGGTTGCCCAGTTTTGGCTTGATCATCTCCGGAAGATACTGGAAGCCTTCTTCCTCCCTCACCTCAACATAGACCGGGCTCCCTCCAATGAACCGGAGGATATTGGGATAGCAGGCGTAACAGGGATTGGAAAGAATGACTTCGTCACCCGGTTCCAGGAGGACTGAAAAGAGGAGGAGCATGATTGGAGAGGTTCCCGAGGCCACCAGGATCTGCTCTGGCGAAACCTTCACACGATATCTCTGCCAGTAGTCCTCCGCAATTGCTTCTCTCAGCTCAATCAGACCGAGGCTGTGGGTATAGTGGGTCTTCCCTTCACGGATGGCCTTAAGACCAGCCTCTTTGATGCATTCCGGCGTATCGAAATCTGGCTCCCCCACCTCCAGATGAATGATATGATCCCCTTCCCTCTCCAGCTCCTGTGCTTTCTCAAGTACATCCATCACGATGAACGGGGGGATCTCCTGCGCCTTCTTTGAAATCATATGTCACTCCTTGGCCAGCTCATAGCTAATTGCTAACGGCTTATGGCCAATGGCTAATCCGAAGTTCCTGGGGTATTAAGATAATAACCTATTGATCCGAAAAGAATTTCGGAGAAAATGGGTTTTCATTTACATGGCTACAAACCAAGGAGTTGGAAAGCCCGCTGCTGCAGGGGACTCATCTC